>OGGM01000031.1_pt1 | contig 147489 bp, 124 predicted proteins | sample 1571251 | NCBI WGS metagenome assembly OGGM01 (sample SAMEA2582076, study PRJEB24529) | metagenome | biome: Human gut stool | place: China | collected 2011 | reverse complement strand
TACATTAAATGCTCATCTGTAGAGTTTCTTAGCACTCATCCATCGTTTTAAAATTTCCAATACAATCCGCCACTTCCCCTCTACACCCCCCATTTCAACAAATCACAATTTATAAACTTTCGCAATCTTTAGCATCTCATCTGCTATATTAAGTGCATGATCCCCTATTCTTTCAAAATCCGTAAGCATTTCAGAAAATAATATATTTCCCTCATAAGAGCAATTCCCCTCTTTTACTCTCTTATACATATTATCCCTGTATTCAACGGTCATATCATCTATCTGTTGTTCAAGCTGTGCCACCTTACTATGCCAGCCTGCAATATCTGTATCTGTTTCTGCCAATATATCCATAGCAGACTTGCATGTCCTTTTAATTTCATCAACTTCACTGTATGCCTGCTCGGATACTTTTATTGCCTTTATATCCATCATCTGTGAATAACCGGCAACATTCATTGCATGGTCACTTATTCTTTCTATATTACTCGTTACAGTAAAAAGTGAATTAAATACCTGCCCCTCTTCCATAGTTGTATCCCTTGCAACAGTAAATGTGATATATTTTGATATTTCTTTATTAAGAAAATCAACATATTCCTCTGTTCTTTCCACCTCTGAATAATCCCTGTGATCCCATTTTGAAAAAAGCTCAAAAGACTCAATTACATTTTTTTGTGCCATTTTAAGCATCCTTGAAATCTCTTTTCTAAGCTCCTCAATACAAATCACCGGATTCATCATCTTATCTGTATGCACATGCTCAATATCCATAAGATATTTTACACACATTCCATTTTCATTAATCTTAACACTTCCTGTGGTTTCATCTCCTAAAAGCCTTGTTGCTATCTTAGGAAGCCACGTACCTACCGGCAGAAGTATAAGCGTTGTCACAACATTAAAAATCGTATGAAGATTAGCAATCTGTGACTGGACGGATTCTGGCGTAAAGCCCTGTATTACACTAATCAGAGGTGTTATAAGACATAACATGGTAAATATAACCGTACCAAATACATTGAACATCACATGTATAATCGTTGCTCTCTTTGCATTTCTGTTAGTCCCCACACTTGCAAGCATTGCTGTTATACATGTTCCGATATTCTGTCCAAATAATATGTATGCTGCACTGTCAAGCCCCATCACGCCACTTCCTGCAAGCACCTGTAAAATACCAACAGAAGCCGATGAAGACTGGATTATTGCTGTAAATATCATACCTGTAAGAATACCGGGTATAGGATTTTTGGCTTTTGCCATGATATTTATAAAACCATCCTCATATGCAAGCGGTGCCATCGCATCACTCATCATATTCATTCCTGTAAATAATATGCCAAGTCCGGCTACTATCTCACCTATATGCTTTACCCTGTCATTTTTACAAAATACAGTTATAATAACTCCTATAAATGCTATAAGTGGTGCAACGGCACCTATATCAAGTGCAATAAGCTGTCCTGTTATAGTTGTTCCGATATTGGCACCCATAATTATCCATGTTGCCTGTGACAGTGTCATAACTCCTGAATTAACAAATCCTACAACCATTACTGTCGTTGCTGACGATGACTGTATAATTGCTGTTATAATTGCTCCGGTCAATACACCTACACATCTGTTAGCAGTTACCCTTTTTAATATAGCTCTCATCCTGTTTCTTGCCGCAATCTCAAGACCTGTACTCATCATCTGCATACCGTATAAAAATAACGCAAGTCCTCCCAGAAGAGCAAAAAAATTAGCAAATGTCATCTTTTTCTTCATTCTCCTTACTGTTATCTAAACGCCATCCTACAAATCCTGCAATAACGACAATAGCGCATATTACGCCTGCAATAATATTTTCTACCATAAATCTTACATTTTCCTTTCATTCAAGATTCACTTGCGAATCCTGCCGTAAGCCGCTGGTCAGCTCTTCCGGCTTTTCATATCAGCGGCCCTGCAATTTCCGCACAGCGTATATCTTAGTCTTAGATTGCTCCCTTGCTGAAACAATATTGTTACCCATCTATATAGAAGAAAGCATTATCTCTGACTGAGATATATGATTTTAAGATATGTATAAATCAAGAAAACCGATTGTTTTATTACAATAAATATTAAATTGTTATTTAAAGTATATGTATAAGTTACACCTATACACCCGATTTCCATTTTGCATTAAATTAATCCTTATTCTGAAAATATTATCTTTTCTTTCCATCTGACTTGTGAATATAATTTGTGACCGGTTCCATTGTATCCTGCACATTCTCATGTACAAATACGGAACTCGAAACAGATCTGCCCGGTTCTAAAGCATAACCTTCCGGGTTCAGATAATCAATAAAAGAAGCTCTGAATACTTTGAGCTGACTGACATAGCGGCTTATAAGCTGTAGCTGCATAACTGGCTCTGATAACCTCAGAGTCTGCGAAGTACATACAGCATTATCTCCACCATTACCATCAATAGATATGATATATCTTATATCGTTGGCAGTATCCGCACTTTCACAGACAGCTTCATCAGTTATATCTGATGTCTTTGCATAAGATACATCAACACAGGATATTGCTATAAATAATATTAACAATATTGATATGCATTTTACTAAAAATGAATTCTTACGCATATTATACACTGCCTTTCATAAAATCCGGCTTACAGCCTTGTTAATTATAACAGATACTTTTGTCTATAGCAATGACAATTTATTGCAGTCACCAATTTATTGTGCTATCATTAAAGAAGATGATGTAAAAAATAAGCTAGATAGCTTATTTTATCACAGGATTATTTGTTTCTGAGCCGGGCAGACAGCCATGCTGGCAGAAGAAAAATCGTCTGTGCGGATTTTTCTTTACCTCTTCGCAACAAAGCTGCTCAGAAATGAGAATTATTATGAATATTGAATATTATAAGTTTTGAAAGGATGGATTAATAAAATGACTAATGCTGAAAAAGCTCTTAAATTACATGAAGAATGGAAGGGTAAATTAGAAACAGCTCCTAAGATGAAGATTACAACAAGAGAAGACCTTGCACTTGCATATACTCCTGGCGTTGCAGAACCTTGTAAAGTAATTGCCAAGGATAAGGAAGCAGCTTATAAATACACAATCAAGTCTAACACAGTTGCTGTAGTATCAGACGGAAGTGCTGTTTTAGGACTCGGTAATATCGGTGCACATGCTGCTATGCCGGTTATGGAGGGTAAGGCCGTTCTTTTCAAAGAATTTGGTAATGTCAACGCTGTTCCGATCTGTCTTGATACTCAGGATACGGAAGAGATTATAAAGACTGTTGTTAATATAGCTCCGGCATTTGGTGGTATTAATCTTGAAGATATATCAGCTCCAAGATGTTTTGAAGTTGAAAGCAGACTTAAAGAACTCCTTGATATACCTGTATTCCACGATGACCAGCATGGTACTGCAATTGTAGTTTTAGCAGGTATTATCAATGGACTTAAGGTTACAGGCAAGACAAAGGAAGATTGTCAGGTTGTTGTCAATGGTGCAGGTTCTGCCGGTGTTGCTATTACTAAGCTTCTTCTTACATATGGTTTTAGGCATGTTACAATGTGTGATAAGTCTGGTATACTCTGTAAAGGAAGTGAGGGGCTTAACTGGATGCAGGAATCTATGATGGATGTAACTAATCTCGAACATAAGACCGGTTCATTAGCCGATGCATTAAAGGGTGCCGATATATTCGTCGGAGTATCTGCTCCTAACATCGTTACAGCCGATATGGTTAAGACTATGAATAAAGATGCCATTATATTTGCAATGGCTAATCCTGTTCCTGAGATTATGCCTGATGTGGCTAAGGCTGCCGGAGCAAAGGTTGTTGGTACGGGACGTTCTGATTTTCCTAATCAGGTTAATAATGTAATTGCTTTCCCTGGAATATTCAAGGGTGCTCTTGAAGGCCGCGCTACACAGATTACAGAAGATATGAAACTTGCAGCCGCACTTGCAATTGCTAACCTTATCCCTGATGATGAAGTAAGCGACGTTAATATTCTTCCAGAAGCATTTGACCCTCGTGTTGCAGATGTTGTTGCTAATGCTGTAAAAGAACATATTGTAAAGTAATATCAGGACATATTTGATTATGAGACCTTATTATTATTCATTAAACGAATACATCAGACAAACTTATAACACAAAGATGTATAAGCTATCATTAAGCGGCGGTATGACATGCCCCAACCGTGATGGTCTGATTGATAACAGAGGTTGTATTTTCTGCAGTGCCGGTGGATCAGGTGATTTCACCGGTGCTGCTCTTTCAAAAGACAACAATATCGACATACAGATAGACACAGCCAAAGCTCTCGTTTCCAGAAAATATTCCGGCTCTGACTATATTGCATACTTTCAGTCTTATACTAATACTTATGCTGATGTTAATTATCTTCGCAGACTCTTTTATGACGTGGTCAAACGTCCTGAGATACGGATACTTTCTATTGCTACACGACCCGACTGCCTGTCTTCTGATATCATTGAGCTGTTAGCTGAATTAAACAGTATCAAACCCGTATGGATAGAACTTGGTTTACAGACAATTCACGAAAGAACTGCAAAATATATAAGACGTGGATATACGCTTGATGTATTTGAGGAAGCTGTCCGTAATCTTAACCGCATTGGCATCCGTCCAATTGTCCATATGATTATAGGACTTCCCGGAGAAAATGAGTCCATGATACTTGAAACCGCAAAGTATCTTTCACATTGCAATATTTCAGGTGTAAAGCTGCAACTGTTACATGTTTTAAAAAATACTGATTTAGCACAAGAATATTTTAATGGAAGTGTTGACATTTTAAGCTTAACGCAGTATAGTGAAATTCTCGGCAAAATAATAAAACTTCTACCTCCTGACTGTGTAATACACCGTCTGACAGGTGATGGTCCGAAAAATCTTCTTATAGCACCACTATGGAGCAGTAATAAGAAAAATGTAATAAATACAATTAACAGATATTTACAAGAAAATACAATTATACAGGGCAGTGAATATATTCCTGTATAGATGTAACTATTAATAACCACAGCCATACCTATGTCAAAATATTACAGAGCAGTTACAGCCATATACATATTGATGTATTGTATCATTAATATTTTGCATTATTTAACTGATATCAGATTTGGCTAAATGATAAAGGCTGATTTGTGGCGCCTGCGGCACAAATAGCCAGTTCACTTATGAACTTGTGATAAAATAACAGAATCAGCATTATTTTTCACACTATTTATACCTAATAATATACATATTTATATATTAAGGACGGATTTATATAATGAATACAGAAGCATCTACTTTGTATAAACTTATGATTTTATATATGCTTAGTAAAGTTAATTTTCCTATGTCTAACACCCAGATTTCTGAATTTATGTTAGATAAGCAATACACTAATTACTTTACGCTGCAGGAAGTTTTAAATTCATTAGCGGATGATGGATTTATCCAGGTACTGACATACAGAAACAGCACCCAGTACAAATTAACAAAAGATGGTGATGAAACCATTTCATTTTTCTATAGTAAGATTTCTTCGACTATAAGAGGTGAGATTGACCAGTATATAATTACTAATAAATATGATATGAAATGTGAGGTCGGAACGATTTCTGACTATTATAAAGCCACCTCAGGTGACTATATAGCACATTGTCAGGTTAAAGAGGGTGATACTAATCTTATAGAGTTGAATATCGCAGTTCCTCTAAAAGAACAGGCCGATGCAATATGTACAAAGTGGAGAGAAGCAAGTCAGGATATATATGAATTTGTAATGCATAAGCTGATGTAATGAATATAATCATTACACCAGCTTTTTTAATAATATTATTAAATTTATTTTTGAATATATAACAATGTATTTAATAGCTGTTTTAAAACATTTTTTATAATCTATGACTGTATATAATTTTCCACTACTTCCCATAATGTATCAAGTCCCTGCTTAGTCTGTGATGAAAATGGAATTAGTATATCATCTTTTCCAAGTCCAAGACCTGTTCTTATAGCTTTTACCTGCTTTGTAACCTGACTTCTCTTTATCTTGTCAAGTTTCGTTGCTACTATGACAGGATGGTATCCACTAGCTACTATCCAGTCATACATCATCTTATCATTTGCAGATGGGTCATGTCTGATATCAATAAGCAGAAACACCTGTCTTAACTGCTTAGATGTCTTTAAATATTTCTCAACCATCTTACCCCATTTTGCCTTAACAGCCTCATTTGCATTGGCATAACCATAACCTGGAAGGTCTGTAAGATACATACAGTCATTAATATTATAATAATTAATTGTCTGTGTCTTTCCCGGCTGTGATGATGTCCTTGCATATGATTTTCTATTCATCAGTGCATTAATCATTGATGATTTACCTACATTTGATTTTCCGGCAAATGCAATCTCTGGAAGGTCTGTCTGTGGAATAGTGCTTGTTACACCTATAACAATGTCCAGATTAACTTTTTTAATTACCATCCTGTCTCCTTTTTACAGATATTTATAACTTTATATCTGTTATTCTATACTTCTATTACAACAAATTTTATATAAATACCCTTTTTAGTATACTAAATCAATATATACTTTTTTTATATCCATGTTGATGTATTTATCTGTCGAGCGCATTATCAAGCACCTGTTTCATATTTTCCATATATTCAATGTCTAATCCTGATGTAATCTCTTCATCAAATTCTTCCACATCACGTCTGTTCTTAACCGGAACAAGGACTTTTTTTATTCCTGCACTCTTAGCTGCAAGAAGCTTTTCTTTTAGTCCTCCGATAGGAAGCACCCGGCCTCTGAGATTAATCTCTCCTGTCATTGCAACATCAGCTCTTACCGGTATACCTGCTACTGCCGAAAGGATTGCTGTTGCCATTGTAACACCTGCCGACGGTCCATCCTTTGGAACTGCCCCCTCAGGAATATGAAGATGTATACAATTATTTTCAAAAAAGTCGCTGTCAATATTATAAGGATTTTTTGAAATAACTGAACGAACATATGTAAGTGCAATTCTTGCTGATTCCTGCATTACATCCCCCATCTGTCCCGTAAGAATCATATCTGCCTTACCCGGCATATGATTAACTTCTATCTCCAGAGTATCTCCTCCGGCACTTGTCCATGCGAGCCCTCTTACAATACCGATATCACTCTTTTTGTTAGCCGGATATGGTTCAAATTTAATCTTTCCAAGCATGTCCTCAAGATTTCTTTCACTTACTCTTATAACCTTATCTTTATCAAGAGCTCCATTGACATATAACTTCCTTACAGCCTTTCTGCATATTGCGGCTATCTGCCTTTCAAGACTTCTGACTCCGGCTTCCCTTGTATAACCTTCAATTATCTTATCAAGTGCCTTATCACTTATCTTTAACCTGTTCTTTGTAAGTCCATTCTTCTCAAGCTGCTTAGGAATAAGATGCTCTTTTGCAATATGCATCTTTTCATTTTTGGTATAACTGCTTATCTCAATTATCTCCATTCTGTCCAGCAGCGGTCTGCTTACATCTGATAAATCATTAGCTGTGGCTATAAATAATACCTGTGACAAGTCTGTTGGCAGTTCTATATAATGGTCAATAAAATGAGAATTTTGTTCACTATCAAGCACTTCTAACAATGCAGATGCTGTATCTCCCTTATAATCACTGCTTATCTTATCAATCTCATCCAGAAGTATAAGAGGATTCTTAACACCTGCTGATTTAAAACCGGTAATTATTCTTCCCGGCATAGCTCCTACATAAGTCTTTCTATGGCCTCGTATCTCAGCTTCATCTCTTATACCACCAAGGCATATCCGGACATACTTTTTATTCAACGCCCTTGCTACTGAACGTGCAATACTTGTCTTACCCGTTCCAGGAGGTCCGACAAGACATATTATAGGTGCATCTGATTTGGAAGTAATATTTCTTACTGCAAGTGTTTCAAGTATTCTTTCCTTTACCTTTTTCATTCCATAATGGTCTTTGTCAAGTATATCCTGTGCTTTCTCAAGGTCATTATTATCCTCGGACATATTATCCCAAGGCATCTCAAGAAGAGTTTCAATATAAGCTCTCTCAACATTAGCTTCTGCCGAACCTTGTGAAAGTATCTTATAACGCTTTATCTCTTTTCTAATCTTGTCCCTGATTTCATCAGATGCGTTAAGATTATCTACAGCTTCATAAAACTCATCAATTTCAGAACCATCCTGTTCTCCATCAAGCTCCTGATTAAGCACTTTTAACTGTTCTCTTATAATATAATCCTTCTGATTCTTATCAACACTGGCTTTTACACGTTCTGTAAGCTCATTTTTAATGCTGTAGGCATTGATATCCTCTATAAGCTGTTTACCCGCATATGTGTACATATCCTCCAGTGAGGTCATCTCTAAGAAATCCTGTCTTTGAGTATAATCCATCGGATAATCAATAGCAATTCTTTCAAGCAGCTTTCTTGCACTGTTAATTCCCAGCCACTGATTGATTATATCCTTACTCATCTTGGCATTAACTGCTGAATATTGTCTTATCAGTTCATGCAGACCGGTGATCATTGCCTTATTGGTTATTCTGTCTGCTTCCTGTATCTTTTCCTCATCTATAAGGATATCTGCCTCAAGCATATCTGCATTTTCAATAAGCTGCTTTATATGTCCTTTTTGTGTTCCTTCGACAAGAACTCTTATAATACTATTTGGAAGTTTTATTATCTGTTTTATTCTTGCAATTGTTCCTGTTTCATATAGATCTTCCAATGATGGGTCAGCCGTCTCAACACTTTTTTGTGCTGTAAGAAATACTTTCTGGCTTCCCTCCATCGCCTTTTCTATTGCATGAATAGATTTTTTTCTGCTTATATCAAAATGTATGACCATGTCTGGTAACACGGTCATACCTCTTAATGCTATAACAGGTAAAATAATATTTTTCATAATATTCTTAACCCTCAAGTGATACATTTTCTGTCCTGTATTCTATTACAGGTTTTACAGTTCCATCAACTGCTTCTTTTGTAATGATACATTTTGAAATATTATCATCTGATGGAATCTCATACATAACTTCATTCATTACTGACTCAAGAATAGAACGTAAGCCTCTTGCACCGGTCTTTCTTTCAAAGCTCTTCTTAGCCACTGCTTCAATAGCTTCCGGTGTAAATTCAAGTTCTACTTCATCAAGCGAGAAAAGTGCCTGATACTGCTTAATAATTGCATTCTTAGGCTCCTGTAATATTCTTACAAGTGCTGCCTCGTCCAGTGAATCTAATGCAACCATAACAGGAACTCTTCCAACAAATTCAGGAATAAGCCCGAACTTTATAAGATCCTGTGGCAATACCTTGTGAAAAGCTTCACCAACTGTATCTTCTGATTTTTCTTTTAAAATAGAATTAAATCCTATTGTACTCTTATCCATTCTTGATTCAACAATCTTTTCAAGACCATCAAATGCACCACCACATATAAATAATATATTAGTTGTATCAATAGGAATAAGCTCCTGCTGAGGATGCTTTCTTCCTCCTTGTGGTGGAACAGATGCCATTGTTCCTTCTAATATCTTAAGAAGTGCCTGCTGGACACCTTCACCTGAAACATCTCTTGTAATAGAAACATTTTCAGATTTCTTAGTTATCTTATCTATTTCATCAATATAGATTATTCCATATTGAGCTTTTTCAACATCATAATCGGCTGCCTGAATAAGCTTAAGAAGAATATTTTCAACATCTTCACCTACATAACCTGCTTCTGTAAGAGTTGTTGCATCTGCGATTGCAAATGGAACATTAAGCAGCCTTGCAAGATTCTGTGCTAAAAATGTCTTACCTGAACCTGTAGGTCCCATCATAAGAATATTGCTCTTCTGTAATTCTACATCAAGCTTTCTGCCCGACATAATTCTCTTATAATGATTATATACCGCAACTGCAAGAACTTTTTTTGCCTCATCCTGACCGATAACATAATCATCGAGAAATTCCTTAATTTCCTTAGGTTTTAACAGATTAATATCCATTTCATCTATTGGATCATTATCAAATTCTTCATTTGCTTCAAATTCTTCGTCTAATATCTCGCTACATATTCCCACACACTGATCACATATATATGTGCCATTAGGTCCGGCAATAAGCTTCTTTACCTGGTCCTGAGTTTTATTACAAAATGAGCATCTTAACTTATTATCCATATTTCTGCCTGCCATCTAACCCTCCTAAAACTCCTATATTTATCAAAAATCAATTATAACTATTATTTATAAAAATAAATAACTACTGGCGATATCATTATAAAATATCATAACACCACTAAATAAACATATTTTTTAATATAGCTCACTACAGCTTAAGCTGCGGTGAGCTACAACCATAAATACAATCTTTAATTCTATCTCTTTTCAACAACTTTGTCAATAAGACCATATGCAAGAGCTTCCTGAGCTGTCATATAGTTATCACGCTCTGTATCACGTGCTATCTCTTCTACTGACTTACCTGTATTAGCAGCGAGGATTTCATTTAACTTATTTCTTGTCTTTAAGATATTCTCTGCAACAATACGAATCTCTGTTTCCTGTCCTCTTGCTCCGCCTGATGGCTGATGTATCATAATCTCTGCGTTAGGAAGTGCAAGTCTCTTTCCCTTTGTACCGCCTGAAAGAAGGAATGCTCCCATACTTGCTGCAAGTCCCATACATATTGTTGATACATCACACTTAATATACTGCATTGTATCATATATTGCAAAACCTGCTGATACTGAACCACCCGGACTGTTGATATAAAAATGTATGTCCTTATTAGGATCTTCTGCTTCAAGGAAAAGCATCTGCGCAACTATAAGATTAGCTGAAACATCTGTAACCTCTTCTCCTAAAAATACGATTCTGTCTTTTAAAAGTCTTGAGTAGATATCATATGATCTTTCTCCACGACTGTTCTGTTCAATGACGTAAGGTACAAAACTCATATTAATCTCCATTCCGCAGGCATTTTTAATGCTGTATGAATCGCATGCCAAATATCAAATCGGCTATGCAATAAAGACTGTTTTGTGACGCCTGCTGCACAAATCAGCCGTATGCCATCTGTGACCGGTATATGTGGCTGCTGCTTTTAAGAAAATTGTACAAATTATAAAATAAATATTTATAAGCTGTATGAATTTATCTGTCACAGTAACCACATCCCCGGTCACTATATATGGTATTTATCCAGTAATATCCAATGATTATATTCCATTTATAATACGCCTGTACTATATAAGACTGCATATTAATAGTAACCATTCTTATTATCAATATATTACCGGATAAACAATACTTAATAATTTTAATTACTTTTCTACTGCTGTATCAACGATTAAGTCAACTGCCTTCTGAACTGCAAGGTCTTCTTTAACCTGCTTCATCTCAGCTTCACCCATTAATTCCTTAACCTTGTCAAGTTCCATCTTATACATATCAGCCATCTTCTGAAGTTCTGCATTAACTTCATCATCAGATACTTCGATGTTTTCAGCCTTAACGATAGCTTCAAGAACAAGTCTGCTCTTAATTCTTGTAAGAGCTTCAGGCTTCATATCATCAATAATCTTTTCTGCTGTCATACCTGTATACTGGAAGTACTGTTCAATTGATAATCCCTGCTGCTGTAATCTTCTTGCGAAGTCTTCTGCCATTCTGTTTACCTGTGTATTAATCATAGCTTCTGGAATATCCATCTTTGCAGCTTCGATGATCTTTTCCATAGCTTCGTCTTCCTTCTTAACCTTAGCTTCGTTAGCCTTACGTTCCTTTAACTGTGAAACTAAGCTTTCCTTATAAGCATCCATTGTATCGAAGTCAGATACATCCTGAGCAAAATCATCATCAAGCTCTGGAAGCTGCTTTTCTTTAATCTCATTAACCTTAACCTTGAATGTTGCAGGCTTACCCTTTAATTCTTCAGCATGGTATTCTTCTGGGAATGTTACGTTGATTTCCTTTTCATCACCGATATTCATACCGATAATCTGGTCTTCAAATGTATCGATGAATGAATGAGAACCAATTGTAAGTGGGTAATTTTCTCCCTTACCGCCTTCAAATGCTTTACCATCTACAAAACCTTCAAAGTCGATAACTGTCATATCACCATCTTTAACAGCTCTTTCAGCTACGCTGATTGTTCTTGAGTTCTGTTCCTGAACCTTCTTAAGTTCATTAGCAATATCTTCATCTGTAACTTCTGAATCAACCTTAGCTACTTCAACACCCTTATACTGTCCAAGTTCAACTTCCGGCTTAACAGCTACTTCTGCTGAGAAGATGAATGGCTTACCCTGCTCTAACTGAACAACGTCAATCTTAGGCTGTGAAACTATTTCTAATTTGCTTTCTTCTGCAGCTTCTGCATATGCTTCTGGAATGATTGCATTAGCAGCATCTTCATAGAAAACTTCTGCTCCATAAAACTTTTCAACCATCTTACGTGGAGCCTTACCTTTTCTAAAGCCCGGAAGAGTTATCTTTCCTTTATTCTTATTATAAGCTTCATTAAGACCCTTTTCAAATTCTTCTGCAGTAGTCTCAATTACGAGCTTTACCATATTCTTTTCTTCCATCTGTTCTACTTTAAAACTCATTATTATTACTTCCTCCTTAAATATATATGTAAATTATTAAGTATAGTGTTCATCAATTAATTATCGCTGTAAGGAAATATGATAGTTAATTGATGAACACTATACCACAGTACAATGTACATACTTATTGAGTATATCACAGTTATTTTTATATTACCAGTAAAATTTTAATGTATTTTACAAATTTTAGTGTGAATTTATAATACATTTATAAAATATTTAAACGCACAAAAAAGCCGCCCCATCATTAGAAAAATACTAAGATTAAAGAGTGGTCTTTTCTCATTTCTTATAAAAGACATCTATATTCTTGTAAATTTCCCCAATAATGTGACAGCTTAATTGTTCTGAACTGTCACATTGGTATATTAATCCACAGCATATGCTTTTCGGATTAAATTTATATCAATATATACAGTCCATGACAGATTAATCACTGCTAAAGATTTTATCATTTATATTCTTTTTAAAATAAAACTGATAAACCCACAGCAGTGTAAGCGTGGCTTTCGTTAGTTGCCCTGCTTCATCTGTTCTTCCTGTCTTTTAATCATTTTCTTAACCATATTACCGCCAACTGAACCAGCTTCTGCTGAGGTAAGGTCACCGTTGTAACCCTCCTTTAAGTTGACACCGATTTCTGAAGCAACTTCCATCTTAAATCTGTCTAAAGCTTCCTTAGCTTCCTTTTTTGTTCTGGAACCTGAATTTGAATTTGGCATATTACTCCACCTCCATGCTATGATTAATTTCCGATTAAACCGTCGGAATTATTCAGATAAGCTTGATTGCTTATCCTGTTATTAGTATGGCTGTGATTTATTTGTTTATTACGGTAATTTTTGGAATTTGCTTTAATTTCTCTATCCTGTCTTCCAGTATCTAGTATTTACTATCAATATAATTAATCATTATCAGCTTTTAATACTGCATTAAGCATAACTGTGGCTCCTGATGTACAATGTTGTGGTGTTGAATATTCTTTTTCACAATGCGATAATCCATCCTTTGACTGTACAAATATACCGTATCTCTGTTCCATGCCGGCATGAGTTTCTGTATCTTTATAAAACAGCCCCTTTGCTGATATATTAATTTAAAATATATCATAAGACCATTGTTTTAATATGTCAATTGCTTGTTTCTATTATGTTTTATACATATCTGTTTCTAATATGTTTTATAATTTCTATTTTCATTTTGATTATAAATGTTCGTATATAAATCATCCGTAAAAGATATTATTCCAACAATTGATTATAAATATTAATTATATTCTCTTTCGTAATATTTCTTCTTGTGTTAGACGGACTTCCACTATCAATCGCATCCTGTGCCATCTTATCTGCAAATCCTAAAAATTCATCTTTATTAATTCCATACTCTTCAAGTGTTGGAATCTCACATATCATTACATCTGTTGGTTCTCCACTAATCTTAGAATCTATTACATATTCAATCCCATTATCCTAAAGCATATCAGTAAGCGCAGCCATATGTCCCTGCTTAATCATTGACTGTCCTGTAACAATAATGGCTTTTTACCCAATTTACAGATATCATCTTTAGCATCTGCCAATGCTCCATTACCTATATATGTTGTTCTTGGAGCCATAAATTTCACTGCCATACATACTCCTCCTATACATTTAATAAATATAATTACATTATATCTTATCCGCTGCACTATTTTATATATTTATATTTATAAAATATACCACATGATTTTTATTATCATAAAACAATGCTGCGGATATGCCTGGATATTGCTTTAATTCCGATATCCTGTTCATCATTATAATATATTCTTTTATATTTACAATGTAATTTTTTACAAGCTTTTTTGTACAGTTGCATATATGTTGACAGCTTACTCATCGTATAAAATCCTTAACAACAAATATTTTAAGCTTATATTTGCCCGGAATCATTATATCTTCTGTTATTATTTATCACTGCTCATTCCCTTTATTCTCAACCCATTCCTCAACATAATTAATAAAACACTCCGCACTGTAAGAAGGTCTTGTATCTTTTCTCCATGCAAGAAAAATATTACGCACAAAGCCTTCATCAGCAAATGGAACTATCACTGTATGTGGGACAGCATAATCCCTTGCCAGATAATCAGCAAGTATTCCTACACACCAGTTCTTCTTTGCTGATTCAACAATCAAAGCTTCATCACTTATTTCAAGCTGTATCTCAAGCTTTAAGCCGCCCTTTGCAAATCTGCTTATATTCACAGGGAAAAATGAATAATCATGTCCTTTTAAAGCAACCGGAATATTATTCAAATCGGTATATTCTATTGATTTTTTCTTTGCAAGCGGATGATTTTCATTCATAACCACGCAGAATTTATGTGAAAAGCAGAACATTACCTGCATAAGATTTGCATCTATAGGCTCAGATAAAAAAGCAAGATCTATCTGTCCTTTTTTCATCATTTCATATATCGGATAATCAGGATATTCAACAAAATTAAGATGAATATTGGGATATCTCTCATAAAATCCTTTTAAAAAGTCTATGGAAAGATATCTCAATACACCATAAGATGAAGCAATTCTTAATACAACTATGTTATTTTCAACATCTGACTGTTCCTTAAAATCCTCTCTTATCTTCTCATACTGGTATAGTATTGCCTCTGCTCTTTCTTTTAATCTGTCTGCAAATCTTGTAGGATACATTCCCTCCCTTGTTCTTACAAACAAAGTTTCCCCCAGTTCCTGTTCAAGCCTGTTGATTGTCTTACTTACTGCCTGCGCAGACAGATACAGCTCTTCTGCCGCCCTGTGGATATTTCCCAACTGATATACCTTTAAAAAACATAATAGATTTCTTTCGTTCATATTTTAATCAAACCGGAATTATAACCGCTGCTCCTTTATTTTTATATATATATGACCTTATAATAATTATCTATCATTTTAATTTATTATAATCTTAAATAGTAATTATTATCGTTTATATCAATTATTTATATGCTATAATATTTTCATTATCATTTTCACTATATCTTCATATCCCAGATCAGTATTTAATGATATATCATAATTAGATGCATTTCCCCACATTCTATTAGTATAATACCGGTAATTATCTGCCCTTCTTTTATCCTCTTTTCGTATCCTTGCAGCAGCTTCTTTTTCTGTTATATTTAATCTGTGTGATACTCTCTTTATTCTTGATTCAATTGGCGCCGACAAAAATATTTTTAATGTATTTTTGTCATTTCTCATTACATAATCAGAGCATCTGCCCATAATTACACAGTTACCTTTTGATGCCAGTTGTGTTATAACATTTGATTCTGCTTCAAATATTTTATCCTTTGGAGCTTCTTCATCAGATTTCCCATATTGATACATCTGGTTCATAAGATCATATAACAGACTATTCGTCATATTTTCTTCCCTGCTTCTTATGAATTCCGGCGTCATTCCGGTTGTTTTAGCCGTTGTCTTTATAATATCCTTATCATAAAATGTATATCCAAGCCTGTCTGCCAGTATTTTTCCAAATTCATTTCCACCACAACCATATTGTCTGCCAATTACTATTACATTTTTATTATGTATTATATCTTTGTGTCCATGCTTAATATCATCCTTCTGTCCATTATGTATGTCCGGCTTATTTTCATTCTGCAAACCGGTATTTTCCTTACCTGTGCCCTGCTGTCTGTAATCTTCAGGAAACAAATATGGTTTTATAAATTCAAGCCTCTTTCCAAATAATCTCGCAATAAAGCCAACCAGTAATGCTGCTATTACTGTACCTTCACGGACACCATTTAATTTTCCCGAAAAAACAAATGAGAGAATCGCTGCTATTATAGCCATTGATGAATCAAATATTATCTTTGTCGTTCCAAAATTGGTATTCCATGTCTGCGCAACTGCCCTTACAAAAGACTCTCCCGGAAGCATTACAACATCAGCAACAACCTCCATATATACACCAAATCCAAGTATTATACAACCTATAAGTAAAGCTAAGATTTTAAGAAGATAATTTTGTGGATTTACCCAGAAGAATAAATACATTGTCAAGTCAATAAAATATCCAAATGCAATAGATACCGGAATCTGCAATATATTTTCTATTTTAAAATTTTTTCTTAAAATTATTATCTGCAGTACTATAAGTAATATACTGAAAATGATTGTAAAATTACCAAGTGTAAGCGGATAGTTAAGACTTAATACATATGGAATTGATGATATTGGAGAAGTTCCCAGACTTGCCTTAGTTATAAGACTGACTCCAAGTGAATTTATAAATAATCCTATAATAAATATAATATATCTTTTTAACTTATTCATAATATTCCCCATTTCTACATTATTTTTTTAAATTATCATATATTTTTTTTGCAACAGTCATAAAACTGTTCAGCTCTTCCTCTGACACATCAGTAAGTGCCTGCATTTCCACTTTCGCAAAAGCATTTTCAAGCATCTGCTGTTTTTTCTTTCCATCCCCGGTCATAAAAATATGAAATTCTCTTCTGTTTCCATTTAACATTCTACGCTCAATAAGATTTTTTTTCTCCATTCCATTAAGAATTGTCGTAAGTGAGCCTGCTTCTATAAAACACGCCTTTGCTATATCTTTCTGATTACTCCCATCATGCAGCTTAAGATAGTCAAGAATCTTTGGCTGACCCATAGTAAGACCACTGTCCTTTATAAACCCTGCCAGTGTCTTCTGCACAAGCATATGATTTGCCATAATAAAATAGTGCAGTGTTTCATCTTTATTATTTTCCATCTCTTCCTCATTTCTACAGGCATATTATTCTAAGCCAGAATTTATTATACATTTGATATCTTTTCATTTTTTCCAAATAATCCTGATAATAATTTTTTACCGCCTGTTTTAGTTATAATTCAAACATTTATAATTATAACCATATATTTTAATCTTGTCAAATATATAAATCCAGCCAGATATATAAAATATAAACCTATCCAAATAAATAAAAACAAGATAAAATATCCACACATAAAAAAAACTGCATATCGCACTATACATCTGTCAACAGATATATAATGCAATATGCAGTGTCTATGTATATTATAATATGTTTTTTTTTGGAATTAGTTGTTAAGTAACTTGCTTGATTCATCATTCCAGCTGTAAAGCTTTCTGATTTCCTTACCAACTGCTTCTGATGGATGTTCTGAAGCTAACTTTCTCATAGCCTTGAAGTGAACCTGTCCACCTGCTTCTGACATGTCAAGTAAGAATTCCTTAGCAAATGTACCATCCTGAATATCTGAAAGAATCTTCTTCATAGCCTTCTTTGTCTCAGCTGTAACAATCTTAGGTCCTGTTACATAATCACCATATTCAGCAGTATTAGAAATAGAATATCTCATTCCTGCGAAACCTGACTGATAGATTAAGTCTACGATAAGCTTCATCTCATGGATACATTCAAAGTAAGCATTTCTTGGGTCATAACCAGCTTCGCAAAGTGTTTCAAAACCAGCCTGCATAAGGGCACATACACCACCACAAAGAACTGCCTGCTCACCAAAGAGGTCAGTTTCTGTTTCTGTTCTGAATGTTGTTTCAAGAATACCAGCTCTTGCACCACCGATACCAGCGCCATAAGCAAGTGCCATATCAAGTGCCTTACCTGTTTCATCCTGTTCAACAGCTACAAGACAAGGTGTTCCTTTTCCTTCCTGATACTCACTTCTTACTGTATGACCTGGAGCCTTAGGTGCGATCATTGTTACATCAACACCCTTAGGTGCCTTAATAAGACCAAAGTGGACATTAAAACCATGAGCGAACATTAACATGTTACCTGGTTCAAGATTTGGTTCAATTGATTCCTTGTATAACTTAGCCTGTAATTCATCGTTGATAAGAATCATGATGATGTCTGCCTGCTTAGCTGCTTCTGCTGCTGTATATACTTTAAAGCCCTGTTCTTCAGCTCTCTTCCAAGACTTAGAACCTTCATAAAGACCAACGATTACATCACAGCCTGATTCCTTAAGATTGAGGGCATGTGCATGTCCCTGACTGCCATAACCGATAATAGCAATCTTCTTTCCCTCTAATAATGATACGTTACAATCATGTTCATAAAAAATTCTTGCTTCTGCCATTTTTAAATTCCTCCTAAAAACATTTCTTTAACTGAGCTTATTATATAACAGCATTTTAATAAGCGCTATCAACCTTTTAAATTTTTTTATCCACTTTTAGTTGATATAAATACTGCTCTTTTCTACATCTTAACAAAACATTACAGATATTTATTAATTATAGAATATGCCTTGTACAATTGTTCATATGTGATACGGCAGTTTGCCGGACTGGTTGATGGAAGGCCTGTTATATCTATGCCTGTATTCTTTAAACAATATCTTTTATAAAGGCTTTCTGCTTTCTTTCCTGTTGCAAATATTGCTCTTATGTCCGATTTATTCAATATCCTGCTGATATCATTTGGAATAGGATTTTTTATGCTGTTATCATCTGCTCCTGCTATATCACAGCTGTATAATACATCCCATATTGCGATATTATTTCTTATAAGAAAATCTTTCTTTTCCTCAATGCTTTGTGGCTCTTTTTCACCTCTTACATCTGATACTACTCTCCAGAAACGGTTACGCGGATGTCCATAGTAAAAGCCCTGTTCTCTTGATTTTGGTGATGGCATCGTTCCTAACATTAATATTTTTGACTGTTGTGTATACACCGGTTCAAACTGATGAATTATATTTTTAACTTCCATATCAATCCTCATTTTATATGTCTGAATATCAAAACTGCACAACTTCGTCAGCTATTCCCATTGTTGACTTTCTATGTGATACGAGTATTATTGTCTTTCCATTGCTTTCTTTTTTTATACTGTTAAGTATAACACTTTCATTGAGTGAGTCAATATTACTTGTAGGCTCATCAAGAAGAATAATATTTCCATTATGTAAAAATGCTCTTGCCAGCCCTATTCTTTGTCTTTCGCCGCCTGATATGGAATCGCCTAACTCTGCAAGCATGGTATCATAGCCTTTTGGAAGTGACGTTATAAAATCATGTATCGAAGCCTTCTTTGCTGCTTCTTCTACTTCCTGTCTTGTCGCATTTTCTTTTGCAACCTTTATATTATTTTCAATCGTATCCTGAAAAAGAAATGTTTCCTGTGTTACATATGCTATATTATCCCTTAAAGATGATGTCTTTATACTATTAACATTCAGATCGCCATAGCTTATGCTTCCACTATCAACTGCAAAGAAGCGCATAAGCAGCTTAAGCAGTGTCGATTTTCCACAGCCGCTTTTTCCAAGAATACCATGTATCTTATTTTTCTTAAAGGAATGACTGAACTTATCAAGTATAATCCTTTGTGACCCGGGATAAGCAAATGTGATATCTTCACAATTAATATCAGCTTCACAGAAAGCTTCTCCCCTTAAAATCTCCTCAGTTACCGGCTCTTCCTCTAAAAGATTAAGCACCCTGTTACCACTTGCCAGTGTATGGTGAAGATTATTAGATAATGCTGAAAGCGCTGCAGCCGGTCCAAATGAACTCATCATTGCTATTACACTGATAACCATATCTGCAACTGTAATATGTCCGGTTTTTTCAAAGTGATATGCTGTTGCAAGCATAACAAGCCCGGAAGATAATATTACAATATCTGTAATTACTTTTTGTATATTTTCACTTGTCTTAAGCTTTTTATTTAACTTTTCAAGCTGGTCTGTCTTATCATTCATAACTCTTAAACGGTCTGCTGACTGCTGATATTGAAGGATTTCCTCAAGTCCATACAGGTTATCAAGTACATTTGTATTAAGCTCTCCAAAATCCTTTCTGTAATTAAGACCTGTATCCTGCCCCAGACGGCTGTTAATTACGGGTATTATTACACCTACAAGGATATAAAAAAAAGCTGCAGTCATTCCAAGATATACATTTTTTAATCCAATAAATATACTCATTATAAGTGATACTATAAATGCTATCATAACCGGTGAAATAGTATGTGCATAGAACACTTCAAGCAGCTCTATATCACTTGTTATAATAGATATAAGATTACCTTTTTTCTCGCCCTCAAGCTTTGCCGGTGCAAGTCTTCTTAAAGAGGCAAATACCTTATGTCTTATTCTTGCAAGCAGTTTAAATGCTATATAATGATTACATGCCTGCTCTGCATATCTTAATGGACCACGCATTATTCCAAGCACAACAGTCAGGATAAGAATTGTACTTAGTGCAATACCCTTGTATATTCCTGCCACCTCCATAAGGCCCATACATCCAAGAATTGTAATTGATATTGCCATGAGATTACCTATACATCCCATAATTATTGCAAGAATCATTATTCCAAGCATTGGCTTTATAAGTCCGATAAGTCCAAGCATTACCTGTATGCCATTTCTTCTTTTATTATTTTCCACTTTAAACTCCATTCCGCAGACAATAAACAGTCAGTTAAATTAGAATTTGTATGATTGACTATACGATAAATATTATTTTATCCTGCCTGCAATAATAATAATAAGTTTAATCATACCAGGCGGCCTGCTTATATCAAACAGACTTTTATATATCAGGCTTACCTGTATTTATTGTATAACTGTTTCCAGTTTTTTCTGTGTATTATACAGTCTTGCATAATGTCCGTTTTTTTCAATAAGCATGTTATGGTTTCCCTGCTCACATATAATGCCATCTTTTAATACTATGATATTATCTGCATTTTTCACATTAGCCAGCCTGTGATATATTACAATTACTGTCTTTGTCTTTGACAGCTTGTCTACAACTTCCATTATCTTATTCTCGCTTTCAACATCGACATTAGAAGTTGCCTCATCAAATACATATACATCACTGTCATGTAATATTGCTCTTGCCATTGCTATTCTTTGCTTCTGTCCACCTGACAGATTAGCTCCTTTTTCCTCAATAGCCATATCAAGACCGCCTTTTTCACTCACTGTATCATACATATCCACAAGTCTTAAAGCCTCTTCCATCTGTTTTCTGTCAGCAGCCGGATTACCCATTTTCAGATTATCATAAAGTGTTCCATAAAATATATATGCATCATGGGATATTCTTGTAATATGTCTTCTTAACATATCTCCTGAAATTTCATTTAATTCATTACCACCTATTGTTATTTTTCCTGTATAATCTCTTCTTTCTTTCATTAACAATGATACAAATGTACTCTTTCCACAGCCGGATTCACCAACAATCGCAGTAAGCTCATTCTGTGGAATATTAAATGATACATTTCTTAATACCGCATCTTCCTTGTCAGGATATGTATAGCTTACATTTTCACATACAATATCACCCATATTCCAATTGACATTTTCTGTGTCCTGTATCTCTTCACAATCAAGCAGCTTAAATATCTTATCAGCAGCAGCATTTCCATTCATTGCTATATGGAAGAATGAACCAAGAAGCCTGAGTGGAAGAAAAAATTCAGCAGAAACCATTATTATAAAAATACTCTGTGCCAGATTAATTCCTGCCGCCTGCCACTCAAGCAATGTAAGTATTATTCCAAGAGCTGCTCCGCCATATGCTATCATATCCATGATACTTACCGAGTTAAGCTGCATAATAAGCACTTTCATAGTGATTTTTCTGAATTTTTCGGCTTCATCATCCATTTTCTTTGCATATCTTTCATCTGCCTGATATATCTTTAATGTTGTAAGTGCCTGTATACTTTCAAGAAATGAATCTCCCAGTTCAGTATACGTTCCCCAGTATTTACTTAACATTTTCTTAGCAAATTTCTGTACTGCGACTATTGAAACAGGAATTAAAGGTACACATATAAGCAGTACAACAGCCACTTTAAGGCTCATTCTTCCAACTATCAGAAATAATGTAAGCGGAGCCAGCAGGCTATAAAAAAACTGTGGAATGTATTTTGCAAAATATATTTCTAACTGTTCTACGCCCTCCGTAGTTATCTGCACCGCCTCAGCTGTCTGAAGCTTTTCTTTATATCCGCTTCCAAGCCGCATAAGCTTTTCAAATATCATCTGTCTTAAACGCTTCTTAACACCTGTCGAAGCCTTAAATGACAGACTGCTGTTAAAACTGTTCATAACAGTTCTTACTGCCATTACAGTAATGGCTGTAATGGCAAGAATATAAATATCTTTGCTTTCCACCTGTCTGTTAAATACTTTCATAATAAAATCAGACATCGTATATATAAGCAATACATTGGCAAGAAGTGACAGCCACTGCGTTATAACCATTCCCACAACAAGTATTTTATTTTCTTTAAATTCACTTAATAATCTCTTGTTAAACATATATTCTCCCTATATGATATTTTGACAGGTATTATTTAAGAGCCTTTTTGTTTTATTTCAGGTAAAATTTAATAAGGTATTTTTATACTGACAAAACAACTGTTTTACTAATCAGCTCTTTTTGACTTCCGCATGCCCTTTAATGTAACTATTCCATGTTTTATCGTAAGTACAGGATGTCCCGGCAGCATTCTTGGTCCTGCATATTTCATAACCTGTCTTATTTTTTCCTGTTGTTTTGGTGCATAACAGTGAATTTTACATGCACTGCAAAATGTCTTTGTTTCCATAAGAGGGCATTTTTTCGTCCTTAATAATGCATAATCAAGAAGCTCCTGACATTCACTGCACAACCTGCCATCTTTCAGACGTCCATGATTACCCTTACAATATATCCTGCACATGGTAGTAAGTATCTTCTGCTCATGTGCTCTTTTATTTTCAATATCCATACTAATCCTCTTTTCTGAGCAACTTTTGTTGCGAAGAGGCGAAGAAAAATTTGCGCAGGCAATTTTTCTTCTGCCATCAATGGCTGCTTTGTGACGCCTGTGGCACAAAACAGCCGTGTGATAAAATAAGCTATCGAGCTTATTTTTCACACTAATCCTCATTTCTGAACAACTTTTGTTGCGAAACGTATTATCCGCCCTAAACATTTTCTTTTATTGTCTTTACTTTAAAGCTGAAATAATATACATGCCCGATTGCTATACATATTATTAAAACTTTTGCATACCATACAGGACTGAATATAACTCCTGCCGCAAATATAATTCCAAGCACACTAAGAGTCTTTATCTTCTCTTTCAATAACATTTCTTTGTTATGTACGGCAGTTACAATATATTTTTTATATATTGAAGTATTAATAAACCATTTGTGGAATTTTTCGGACCCCTTAGCATATAAAAATGCTGAGAGAAGAAAGAATGGAGTTGTAGGAAGTATAGGAAGAACTATACCTATAATTCCTATAACCATTGAAATACAACCTGCCATGATGCACATATAATTGATAATTTTTCTCATCAAGTTATTCTCGCCTTTCTAAAGTTAGTTGGTTCTAACGTACTGAATTAGTTTAATCTAACCTATGTGCTTTTGTCAAGTTGAAAAATTTGGATTTCATCCGGCTGAAAGCATATGCTTCCACATCAGTAACAGGCAGCCTGACATCGATAAATACAATGTCATATTATTTGATGAACTGCTAAAAAATACCTTCATAAAAAACAATGGTGTAATTTTTCACACTATATTATTTTTATAATTATATCTTCCTTTATAATAACCTCTGTTCCTACATCTATCTCTTCCTGATATAGATAAGCATCAGATATCTTAAGCCTTATATCCGTTACACCTTCACTCTCCTGTAGTGTAACAATATCCATTATCTGTTCTCCATCAGGAAGTCCCTCACAGCCAAAATCCGGTTCTTCAATATCAATTACTTTATATATTTTATCATTCATGCTAATCTCCATTTCTTCACTTAAAATACTGTGAATAGTTCTCACGTATAGACAATATATTCTCATTATATCTTTCCATATGTCTTTGCACTATCTTTACCGCCATGTTTTTATCCCTGTTTTCAATTGCTTTTACAAGCTCTTCATGGTCAGTTAATATTCTCCCTACCTCCCTGCATCTGAAACTAAGAATTGTTGTCCTGTCATAATGCGGAGATATTCTGCTTACAAGCTCATACCAGTAATTCCTGCCACACATCTTATAGAAAGACTCATGAAATTCCTTATCCAGCCTGAATATCTTCTCCTCATCCTTTCTTTCCATGTACATTTTCCATAGTGCAACATTTTCCCATAGTAAATCAATCTGATTGTCCGTAAATTCATCACATGCCTGAATTGCAAGTTCTCTTTCAAGAACACTTCTTAGCTGCCTTACTTCTTCAACAATATCTGCATCGATATATGATACAAAGGCTCCTATCTTAGGCTTAATTTCAACGAGCTTAGTCTGTGAAAGTTCAAGTTCTGCTTCACGCACCGGATTCTTACTGACTCCTAATAATCTGCATAATTCATCCGCATCAAGCTGCTGACCCGGTATAAGATTCACATGAATAATATTATATATAAGCTGTCTTACAACATAATCCTTAGCTGATTCTTTATATAATCTTTCGTCTGTCTTTAACATAACACCCTCACCTATTTTATATTTTGCATATATTAATGTTTTCTAATTATCCAATTCTTTAATTATAAGTCAAACATATCTTATATGTAATCTGGATTAATTTAAAATATATGTTATCACATTCCGCTTATTTTCTCAATTATATATGCAGTTCCACTAAATATTTGCATAATCCATCTTATAATTATATATTAATCTCCATTCCGCAGGCATTTCTAATGCCGGAGGAATCGCGAGCCAAATGTCAGATTTGGCTCTGCGATAAGGGCTACTTTGTGACGCCTGCGGCACAAATAGCCGTGTGGCAAAATAAGCTATCGAGCTTATTTTTCACACTAACTCCTACACCTATCAACAGGCTTCTGCTTATATAAAGTTACCCTTTACTATAGAAGAAGTAGCATCTCTGACTACAATGTACTAGTATTTTCATGCAGTAACTAACATGTTAATTATTTATAAATTTTTCCTATTTAATTGACAAAGTCTTTCTTCAAAAGTATATTAAACATATAATGTTTTACACAATACTACTTTGTGTGGCAGGCAGCACAAAGCAGTTATCGTAAGCTGCGCCTTACACATAATGTACGATTTTTTGGCATTAAAAATGCCTGCGGAATGGAGAATTTTATGGAAAAAAATACTATTAAAGCTGAGCAGACAGATAAAAGCTCAAATAAAGAATTTCTTGCCACCGAACCGGTCGGAAAACTTCTTTTAAAGCTGTCCCTGCCTACGGTTGCAGCACAGATTATCAACATGTTATATAATATTGTTGATAGAATCTACATAGGACATATACCGGATAATGGTGCACTTGCCTTAACCGGTGTGGGAGTATGTATGCCTATCATTATGATTATTACCGCATTTGCCGCCTTAGTCGGTAACGGTGGTGCTCCGCGTGCTTCTATTTTTATGGGCAGAGGCAATAATGACGATGCTGAAAAGACTCTCGGTAACTGCTTTGTAACACAGATTATTATTTCTGTTATACTTACAATTATCCTTATGCTTTCAGGCCGCAGCCTGCTTCTTGCATTTGGAGCGAGCGAAAACACCATCTCATTTGGTGTCGCTTATATGAACATATATGCACTTGGAACGATATTTGTACAGCTTACACTTGGCATGAATGCCTTTATATCAGCTCAGGGCTTTGCTAAAACAAGTATGCTTTCAGTTGCTATCGGTGCAATATCCAATATTATTCTTGACCCTATATTTATATTTGTATTCGGAATGGGCGTGCGTGGTGCAGCACTGGCAACTATTATTTCACAGGCATTATCATGTATATGGGTATTGCATTTTCTTTCAGGTAAAAAGACATTTTTACGACTTAAGAAATGTAATTTCAGATTACAGGGAAATATTATCCTGCCAAGTCTTGCACTGGGGCTTTCCATGTTTATTATGCAGGCAAGTGAAAGTGTCATCTCCGTATGCTTTAACTCATCATTATTAAAATATGGCGGTGATGTGGCTGTAGGTGCTATGACTATCTTAACAAGTGTAATGCAGTTTGCTATGCTTCCTCTTCAGGGGCTGGGTCAGGGTTCACAGCCTATAATCAGCTATAATTACGGTGCTAAAAATACTGACCGTGTAAAACATACATACAAGCTTTTACTTATAATAAGCTTATTTTATTCATCAGTTATGTGGTTATTTGTCATGCTGTTTCCTAATGCATTTGCAGCAATATTCACATCTGATGCTTCACTTCTTAGCTTTACCGGACAGGCATTAAGAATCTATATGGCTTGTATATTCTTATTTGGAATACAGGTTGCATGCCAGATGACATTTACATCTATCGGCAACGCAAAGGCATCTATTATCGTTGCTATTATGAGAAAGTTCATACTGCTTCTGCCACTTATATACATAATGCCGCATATATTTAATTCCAACCCTGCAATGGCTGTATATATGGCTGAACCTGTAGCAGACTTTATAGCTGTAAGCTTTACAAGTGTATTGTTTTACTTTGAATTTAGAAAAGCGCTGCGTGCTCTTAAAAAATAATAAAAATACAGCCGGCGGTTATGGATATCAGTTACCTATGATATCCATAACCGCCGGCTGTATTTTTATATTAATATATTTTGATGTTGTAAGCAATAACCCCAACTATACTATCTATAAACTTTTCCGTAATACGCACTCCCACGATATGTATTCTTTATCATAAGAATCCGCTCGTAAATCCTGCTGTGAGCCGCCAAACAGCTGTGCCGGCTTTTCATCTCTGACTGAGATATGTTTTAACCGATTCCTCCAAGTACTATTCCCAATATGAGTACTATAAAGCATACAGGTACGAATACATATTTACACAATGGATAAAATAGCCTTGTAAAATTCTTATTTCTTCCTTTGTTTACCTGTTCTTCAACATATTTTCTTTTGCATAACCAGAAGAACATTATTCCTGCAAGTCCTGCACCTAATGGACATATGTAGATTGAAAGAACATCCATCCAGTCGGATACTATTCCCTGAATAAGTACGGATACTACCATTCCTATAATCCCTATTATCGCACAGGCTGGAACTCTTGAAAGTCTTAACTTCTCCTGAACTGTTGCAATAGGCGCCTCATACAGGTTAATAAGCGATGACATCCCTGCAAACAATACGGCTGCAAAGAATATTATACATATAATAGTACCACCCGGCATTGACTTTATAAGTGCCGGTATATAAATAAATAACAGTCCGGGACCACCCTGATTAAGCCTTGCACCTGTCGTTGCCATAGCCGGAATTATAACAAGTGCAGCAAGTATGGCTGCTATTGTATCAAATAAAGCAACATTTCCTGCTGAAGCCGGAATATCCTCTTCATCTGACAGATATGAACCGTACATAAGAGTTCCATTTCCAGCAACCGATAATGAAAAAAATGCCTGGCCCAGTGCAAATATCCATGTCTTAGGATCAGCCAGTGCCTGTCTGTCTATTCTGAATATATAATGATACCCTTCAGCACAGCCCGGCTGGAAGCCCACATATATTGCAAGTATAATAAATAATACAAAAAAAACAGGCATCATTATCTTATTAGCTTTTTCAATTCCTCCACCTACTCCAAGCATAAGTATTATCATGCATATAATAAGTGCAGCAATCTGCCATATATTATTGCCAAATGCCGATGCCATTGCACCAAAGCTTCCTGCAAATTCTGCTGTATCAGTTGGTGCTAAAGTTGAACCTGTAAATGCACCTATGGCATATTTTAATATCCACCCCATAACTACCGTATAACCAATAGCCATCGCAAGTGAGCCAATAACCGGTATCCCACCTAACAGTTCACCTATATGTCTTTTCCCTTTCTTCTCACAGACCTCTCCAAAGGCATCAATAGGTCCTGACCTTGTAGCACGGCCAAAACTCATCTCTCCAATTACTCCGGTTGAAGCTATAAGCACTACAAATATAATATATGGTATTAAAAATGAACCACCACCATATAATGATACTCTTGTCGGAAACATCCATATATTTCCCATACCTACAGCCGAACCAATACAGGCAAGAATAAACCCCCACCTGCTCTTAAACGATTCTCTTTTTTTCATGTTCCTTCTCTTTTCCTCATTTCTTTGTGTTCATAATACGCCTGCCAGGCTTACTGTAAGCCACCGGTCAGCTATGCTGACTTTTTTTTATCAACGGCTTTTCAGTCCTCACACAGCGTAATCCAGACCGGAGCCTGAACCCCTGCTGAGACAATAACGTTTCCCATACATGTACAGTAATGTATCATCTCAGACTGAGCTGTAAACTATCATACCATATTTTTAATAAAAATGAATAATTTCTTTAAAAAATAGCATCCATTCACTTTGCATTAAAGTGTGGATGCTATTTTACGATTTACATATCTACATATCTATACAATTAATATTCCATATAATCCTTAATTACATTATGGTCTTTAAGAAGCTTTTCTATTACCGTTCCCTTTATTGTCTTAAGAAGAGGCTTCTTAATATTTTCAAGTATGCCCGGAAGTTCTATTTCAAGTGGTGACTTACCATCCATCAGCTTAACTGATGAGTCAAGTAAATCCCTGATATCATATACACTTCCCCATACTTCAGGAACACCTCTGTCTACACCTAACAGTCCATATACAGCTTCCATTGCTGTTCTTACTGAATACTCTGTTGTAAATATTGTATCTCTTGGTGTCTCGGCAAACTGTCCTAAGAATGCGAAGTTGACACATCCGTCAGGAATTACGTCCGGTCTGTCTCCCTTTGCTCTTGGCATAAAGAATGCTGTAATATAAGGCATCATTGTCGGTGTTGTATTGCAATGATTCTTAGCAAGTTCATCTATATCCTCTACCGGTACGCCAAGATGATATAACCATTCAGCTGTAATCTCTTCACCTGTACATTCCTTCATCGGCTTCTTGATATAATCACCGTCTACATCTGTAAACAGGCTGTATACCCATACGCATACCTCATCTTTTTTCTGTTCCTTGAACTGCCCCTGTCTGTTAATTGTCCAGCTAAGAAGCCAGCTTGAATCTCTACAGCTTACGATACCACCTGTAACAACCTTACCTGTTCTAGGATCTCTTTTACATATCTTCTTAATCTGGGAAATAATTGTTTCATCACTTGTTGTAACTGTAGCTGATTCCCAGTTAGTTCTTGATATATCTGAACAGAACTTTTCAGGATGTCCAAATGCTTCATCCTGCTTTGCAATATTTTTCCAAAGATTCCAGCAGCCGCTTGTTCTTACCTCAGCATCACCTACTGGTGCATGTGTGTGGTCACCATATATTGTACCCTCTGTACAACTTCCGTTTGTAACAAATACAAGATCATTTTCTGTAAGGCTTATTTCCTTTTCCTTACCATCTACTGTACACTTAATTGTTCTTGCAATCTTCTTTCCGTCCTTAAATTCAAATATGACATTAGTTACCTGTGTATTGAACTGGAACTTAACACCTGCTGCCTCAAGATACTTCTGCATAGGAAGAATAAGTGATTCATACTGGTTGTACTTAGTAAACTTAAGTGCTGAGAAATCAGGAAGCCCTCCAATATGATGTATGAATCTCTGGAAGTATAACTTCATCTCAAGTGCGCTGTGCCAGTTTTCAAATGCAAACATTGTTCTCCAGTATAACCAGAAATCAGAATCAAATACTTCCTCATCAAATACATCTTCTATTGTCTTATCATAGAGGTCTTCATCCTTAGTAAAGAACAACTTCATTATCTCCATACAGCCCTTCTGGCTTAAATTAAACTTACCGTCTGTATGTGCATCTTCTCCTCTGAACTCAGTTGCCCTGCAAAGTGAATAGTTAGGGTCATGCTTATTCAACCAGTAATATTCATCAAGTACTGATGCGCCCTCAGTTTCAAGTGATGGAATACTTCTAAACAGATCCCAGAGACACTCAAAATGATTCTCCATCTCACGTCCGCCACGCATTACATAACCTCTTGTAGGATCATTGATACCATCACAAGCGCCACCTGCTATGTCCATAGCCTCTAAGATGTGAATATTGTCACCCTTCATCTGACCATCTCTTACAAGGAAACATGCTGCTGCAAGTGAAGCAAGTCCGCTTCCTACAAGGTATGCACTCTTCTCATCGACACCCTCCGGCTTTTCCGGTCTTGCAAATGCTTCATAATTACCATTTGAATAATATATGCCCTTACTGTTTTTTTCGTTCTTTCCTCTTTCGGTATTTCTGTATTCACTATGTTCTTTAGCAAGGATCTGTCTTGTCTTCTTTTTCTTTTCTTTAGTCTTAACTGATGCTGCGGCAACTCCGGCTCCGATTGCAAGTATAGATGCAGCTCCTACTTTTAATGATTTTTTGCTCATAAATATTCCACCTTTCCAAGTATTTCTGCCGTGTTACTTTCAATTGTGCAGTTGTTGTTATTTTGTGATTTTGTGGTTTATAATTAAAACATAAGACTATCTTTATTATATTATTGATACAACAACCTGCATTACACTCACTCTGTAAGATGAATATCAGATTAATCTACGGCATTTAACTTTATTATTATGTACTGATTTGATATTTTTATCTGTTATAGTCTGATACACTCTATAGTCTTTTGAATGTAATAATATTATATACCATATTTATTACAAATAAAACAGTCAAAAAAGGGCTGGTGCTTAAAATTCCAACACCAACCTTAATCTGTCTGATTTTATAAATTCAGAGCCGCCCGCAAATCCTGTTGTAAGCTATCAGCCATTCCAGCTGACTTTTTCTTTTCATATCAGTGGCTCTGCAATCAGCGCACATTGTATATCATATTATTTTTTTCACATATACTTATCATATTCTCAATAGTTGCATCATATGAATCAGAAAGTCTCTTTATAAGGTCTACATTATATGGCGGCATACCCTCTTCAATCCATTTAGATGTAACTCCGACTATTGCATAGCTGTAAAAGCTTGTAATATATCTGATATCACCATCTGTCACATTACAGTCTCTGACACTATTTTCAACAAAATGTCTTACAAGGATATTAGATACCTTCTCAAGATATCTTACTACAATCTGCTTATTCTTAGAATTATAGATATGAATAACAGCCTTTCTATATTCAATAATAATAGCAGCAGCTTTCTTATAAGTCTCATAAAATGTAAGATTATCCTCAAGCTCTAACAGCGTCTTAGTCTCTTCGGCAAATACACTGTCTAAAACATCATATATATCACTGAAATAATAATAAAATGTATTCCTGTTAATTTCACAGGTTTCACATATATCTTTAACGGTAATTTTCTCAACACTCTGTGTCTTTAACATATCCATCAGACACTTCATAATAGCCTGTTTAGTAAACTTTGCCATGTCAATCCCTATTCCTCAATGTATTAATGACTTAATTTTCATTCAACATCCGCCCGCAAATTCTGTTTCGGACCGCCGGTCCGCTCTGCTGACTTTTGCATATCAGCGGCTTAGCAATCCTTGCAAAGCGTAATCTTTGCCGGAGAATGAGATATATCAGGCATCATATTTTTCAAGAAGACCAACCCCCAGTGGATATGGACCTGTATGCACTCCAACAGTTGCGCCTATCTGGTATATATCAATTGAACTTATATCAGAATATTCCTTAACAGACTCTAATACCTTATCTCTGAAAGACACAGCCTCTTCATAGTCATAACCATAGCCTACAACTATCTCATACTTATTAACATCAAGATTATTGTTCACAAAATGCTCCTTAATCTGGATAAGAAGCTTATCTATCGACTTCTTACGGCTTCTTGCCACACCGCTTGAGAATATCTCGCCGTCTTTCATAAGAATCATAGGCTTAATTCCAAGCATATTTACAGCACCACCAAGCACTTTGCCTACTCTTCCACCATGAATAAGATAATCCATATTGCCGATTGTAAATATAATTCTTCCTGTTGACTTAATTCTATCCAGTGTCTTAACACACTCTTCAAAGGATACTCCGTCAGCTTTCATTCTTGCAGCTTCCCTTACAAATATCCCCTCTTCAACTGTATTGAGTGTAGAATCAATAACTTCAATCTTAGCATCGGGATAGTCTTCTAAAATCATATTTTTTGCATTGACTGCAGAATTATATGAACCTGAAAATTTAGTTGTAATACATATGCATACTATTGCCTGGCCTGCCTTGATAACAGGTTCAAATACATCTAGATAATCCTGTACTGATGGCATTGAGGTCTTTGGAAATACTGATGGATTATTAACCATCTCATCATAGAATTCCCTTATACCAACCTCCTCGCCTTCTTTTTTATATATATTCTCATCAAATGATACATAAAAAGGGACTATCTTAATACCAAGTCCGTCCGCACATTCTCCATAAAGGTCACAGGCTCCATCCGCTATTATCTTATATTCCATGCTTAAATAATCTCCATTCCTTATACTGTTTAATAATATAGTTGTCAAAACAGCTTTTACCCACATATCATTTATTATAATGTGTGATTTAACAAACCATTTAAAACTATATTACTTTCCACGTTATGTAGTTTTAATTACCACTTTATAGAGTTTACTATATTTAAGCCTAAAAATCTATACCTATTTTTAATTTTATTTTATTATTTACAATTTAAAAACGCCTGAATCTGTTATATCTTTTATTGATAAGTTCACTGTCATCCATTGCCTGATATTCTATTAAAAATGTGGCTATTTTTCTCTTAAGATACATCATTACATGATTGATATTATCCTCACAAAGCACCGGAAATTCAGGAATTATCTGCTCTATCACACCAAGCTCATATAAATCGTCTGCTGTCATTTTCATCTTTTCTGCTGCTTCATGTGACTTTTTCTTATCTTTCCACAATATAGAAGCAAACCCCTCCGGCGACAGTACTGAATATACAGAATTTTCCATCATCCATACCTCATCGGTCAATGCAAGCGCCAAAGCTCCGCCGCTTCCTCCCTCACCTGTAATAATAGAAAGCATAGGGGTCTTTACCGTGGATAATTCATACAGATTATCTGCAATAGCTCTTCCCTGTCCACGTTCCTCTGCACCAATCCCACAATATGCCCCCGGTGTATCCACAAAACATATAACGGGACGATGGAATTTTTCTGCCTGTTTAATTAATCTTAATGCCTTTCTGTATCCTTCTGGATTTGCCATACCGAAATTTCTCTTGATATTTTCCTTTGTAGTAGTTCCTTTCTGATGACCTATAACTGTAACCGGCTGTTTTCCAAACATCGCAATACCGCCGACTATCGCTCCATCATCAGAATACAGCCTGTCACCATGCAGCTCAAAAAATCCCTTTGTAAGATTGTTAATATAATCAAGTGTCGATGGACGGCCGCTTCCTCTTGCTATCTCAACTCTTTCCCATGCACTCACATTCTTACTTATATTGTTCTTTTTATCATTAATATTTTTATTTTCTTTATCTATATCAATCTTCTTAGAATAAATATCATCGAGATATTTTTTGTACCTGTCCATGCTGTCAGCTCCATTTGTACAATGATACTTAAGAAGTAAAGATAATGTATCCTTTAAATCTTCTCTTTTTACGATACTGTCTATAAATCCATGCTCAAGAAGAAATTCAGCACTCTGGAATCCCTTAGGCAGCTCCTGTCCTATAGTCTGCTTTATAACCCTCGGTCCTGCAAATCCGATGAGTGCATGAGGTTCTGCAAGTATTATATCGCCTAGCATTGCAAAGCTTGCTGTTACACCGCCAGTAGTAGGATCGGTAAGTACTGTAATATAGAGATTGCCTGCATCAGAATGTTTCTTTAATGCCGCACTGGTCTTTGCCATCTGCATAAGCGATACCATTCCCTCCTGCATTCTGGCACCACCGGAGCATGTAAATATAATTACAGGAAGTGACTCTTTCGTTGCCCTCTCCACTGCCCTTGTAAGCTTCTCACCAAGGACATGTCCCATGCTTCCCATAAGGAATCGTGTATCACATATACCAATTACCGTCTTTATTCCACCAATTGTTGCACAGCCTGTTACAATAGCTTCATCTATGCCGGTATTTTTCTTAAGCTTATCAACTTTGTTAAGATATCCATCAAATTCACATGGATTGCTTTCCGTTATATCAGTGTCCCACTCTATAAATGAGTTATCGTCCGTAACCATTGATATTCTTGAATATGCATCAACCTTAAAATAATTGCCGCATTTTGGACATATCATATTTCCGGCATATAAATCTTCTGTAAGAATCATCTCATGACACTGTCCGCAGTTAGTAAATAATCCGTCAGGAACACTCGGTATCTCATCAGCCGGAACTTTCTTTTCTTTATCAATGTCTTTATTATTCTTTTTAAATAACTCTTTTAATTTAATAGCCATAATTATCCTTTATAAAATCAGTATTGATTCTTCCCTCTATAAAATTATTATTATTTAAAATGTCATACTGGAAATCAAGATTGGTTGTAACACCTTCAATTATAATCTCTCCCAGTACGCTTCTTAGCTTATTAATTGCCGACTTTCTGTCTTTATCATATGCCATAACCTTAAGTATCATGGAATCATAAAATGGAGGTATCCTATATCCTGTATATACTGCTGTATCAATTCTTACGCCATTTCCTCCAGGTATATGAAGTACATCTATATTTCCCGGACACGGTGCAAAATTCCTATCGGGATTCTCTGCATTTATCCTTACCTCAATGGCATGTCCACGAAGCTGTATGTCCTTCTGGCTGTATTCTAACCTGTTACCGGAAGCTATCCTTAACTGTTCTTTTATAAGGTCAATACCCGTAACAAGCTCTGTAACACCATGCTCTACCTGTATTCTCGTATTAATCTCGATAAAATAAAAATTATTATTTTTATCAAGAAGAAATTCAACGGTTCCGGCATTAGTATAACCTACTGCCTTTGCTGCTTTAACTGCCATATCGCCCATCGCTTTTCTTGTCTTTTCATCGATGGCAATAGATGGTGATTCTTCTATCATCTTCTGATGACGTCTTTGAATTGAACAGTCTCTTTCTCCAAGATGGATAACATTGCCATAATTATCTGCAAGTATCTGAAATTCAACATGACGTGGATGTTCTATATATTTTTCAATATACATCGAATTATCGGCAAAGCCTTTTATAGTCTCCTGTTGTGCATTATTAAAGCTCGCAATAAATTCATCAGGCTCATAGACAACTCTCATTCCCTTGCCACCACCGCCAAGCGCCGCTTTAATCATTACAGGATATCCTATGGCATCGGCATATTCCTTTGCTTTCAAGGCATCATATAACGGGCTGTCTGTTCCCTCTACTATAGGTATCCCGGCGGCTTTCATTGTATTTCTTGCTTCTGATTTATTTCCCATCTTAGCTATAATATCAGAGGATGGACCGACAAATGTGATGTTACATTTTTCACAAAGGCTTGCAAATTTACTATTTTCCGATAAAAAACCAAAGCCCGGATGAATGGCATCTGCCCCTGTTGCAATCGTTGCACTTAATATTCTTTCCATATTAAGATAACTGTCTTGTGACGGTGCTTTACCTATACATATACTCTCATCTGCAAGCTGTGTATGTAATGACTCTGCATCTGCCTGTGAGTATACTGCCACTGTCTTAATCCCAAGCTCACGGCATGCTCTTATTATCCTTACCGCAATCTCACCTCTGTTGGCAATCAATAATTTATTAATCATATTACTCCTCATTTCTGAGCAACTTTGTTGCGAAGAGGCGAATAAAAATTCGCGCAGGCGATTTTTCTTCTGCCATCAAGGGCTATTTGTTCTGCTCAGAAACAAATAGCCGTGTAAAAAACAAGCTATCGAGCTTATTTTTCACACTAATCTCCATTTCGAAGGCATTAATCTACCCAATCATAAATGTAAGCTCTGCTTCCAGCGCTTTTTCTTCTCCGACAAAGGCTTCCACCTTGCCAATTCCTACAGGCCCTTTCTGCTTAATAATCTCGCAGCTCATTTTAAGGCGGTCTCCCGGAACGACCTTTCTTTTAAACTTTGCCTTATTAATCCCACCAAAATACGCAGTCTTCCCTTTGTTGGCTTCAACTGACAGAAGTGCTACAGCTCCAACCTGCGCACAGGCTTCAATCTGTAATACTCCCGGCATTACAGGCTCAGCGGGAAAATGCCCTGCAAAATATGGCTCATCATATGTTATGCATTTATAACCCACAGCCTTAACTCCAGGCTCTAATTGTTCAATAACATCTACGAGAAGAAATGGATGTCTGTGAGGTATAATATCCATAATCTGTTTTGTTGTAAGTTTATTTGTATTATTTTTCATATCAATCTCCATTCCGCTTCTGCCATCAATGGCTTTTTCCAATTTGATAATGTGTCCATGTCCGGTTTGTTCAATATTGTAACGAACTTCTGTCCGATTTATTCAATATTCCTAAAATATAGCTATGCAATAACAAATAATGGCTGTCCATATTCAACTACGTCTTCATTATTAACAAGTATCTCTTTTACAACGCCATCATATTCACTTTCGATTTCATTCATAAGCTTCATTGCTTCTATTATTCCTATTACCTGTCCTTTTTTTACGGTATCACCTACATTTACCATAGGCTCATCATCCGGTGATGCTGAATTATAAAATGTTCCAACAAGAGGTGATACAACCTGTTTAGTATTACCAGCGGCCGGCTGTTCTTTTTCTGAACTTACCTGTGGCTGCTTTATATATATATCAGATGTATTTTTATCCGGATTCATACCATTAATACTATTTGGATTCTCTGATTTGTCATTAATATTATCTGTCACAGCTATATTACCATTTCCACCAGACTGTCCATCATTTACCAAATTATCCCCGGCAGACACATATGGACTGTCCGTCTGCTTTGCCTCAGCCGGTTTTACATTAGAAAGATTTAATTTTACCTGTCCGTCTTCAAGTGAAAAACTGCTAAGTGATGATTCAGACACAGCATCAATTAATTTTAAAATATTATTTAATTCCATATTAATCTCCATTCCGCAGGCATTTTATTTATACTTTCTTACAATTAATGTCGCATTGTGTCCGCCAAAGCCAAGTGAATTAGACATTACAACATCGACATTACAGTTAATTCCGTTATCCTTAACATAATCAAGATCCATCTCTTCTTCTGTTTCTTTAAGGCCAACGTTAGGATGTATATAATTGTCATTAATTGATTTGACTGCTGTTATAAATTCTACTGCACCGGCTGCACCAAGAAGATGTCCTACCATGGATTTGGTCGAACTTATTTTTACATTGTATGCATCCTTGCCAAATGCTTTTTTTATTGCTCTCGTTTCAAACAAATCATTATGATGTGTACTTGTTCCATGCGCATTGATATAATCTATATCTGACGGATTAACTTCTGCTTCCTGCATTGCATTCTCCATTGCCCTTGCCGCACCTTCACCGTCCTCCTGCGGCGAAGTAATATGATATGCATCACTCGAACAGCCATAACCTGTTATCTCTGCATATATCTTTGCACCTCTTTTTAATGCATGGTTAAGCTCCTCTAATACGACTACTCCGGCACCCTCTCCCATTACAAAGCCGTTTCTGTTCCTGTCAAATGGAATTGATGCCCTTAGAGGATCTGTAGCCGTTGATAATGCCGTAAGTGCTGCAAATCCACCTATTCCTATTGGTGTTATACTGCTTTCCGTACCTCCTGCAACAAATATATCTGCCTCATTACTCTGTATACTTCTATATGCTTCACCTATACTGTTAGTTCCTGTCGCACAGGCTGTTACAACATTAATGCTTTTACCTTTAAGTCCATACTGTATAGATACATTTCCTGCCGCCATATTAGTTATCATAAGAGGCACGAGCAACGGATTAATTCTTGAAGGTCCTTTATCGAGAAGTCTTTTATGCTCTCTTTCCATTGCCTCAAGACTTCCTATGCCTGAACCAATTGAAGTTCCTATTCTATATGCATCTTCTTTTGCAATATCAAGTCCTGAATCCTCTATCGCTTCTTTTGCCGCCGCAACTGCAAACTGGCTGAATCTTTCCATCCTCTTTGCTGACTTAAAATCCATATAGTTTTTCGCATCAAAGTCCTTTACTTCTGCTGCAAGCTTTGCCTTATAATCTGTAGCATCAAAATGTGTTATCGTATCTATTCCAACCGTACCGGCTTTAACTGATTTCCAAAATTCATCTACTGACAGACCTATAGGTGTAATAGCACCCATACCTGTAACTACAACTCTTCTCATTTAGCTTCTCCATTCTTCAAATAACTGCTCTATGATATCTATAACATATTCATGCCGCCATCAACCGAAAGCACCTGACCTGTTATATATGATGCCCTGTCTGATACAAGAAAGACGGCTGCATCAGCAATATCAGAAACCTGTCCCATTCTTTTTAGTGGAATCTGACTTACAATGCCATCTTTTATATCATCTGATAGCACCCTTGTCATATCTGTATCTATATATCCGGGAGCAATCGCATTAACTGTAATTCCTCTTGCTGCCAGCTCTTTAGCTGCGGATTTTGTAATTCCTATTACACCTGCTTTGGAAGCTGCATAATTTACCTGTCCTGCATTTCCTGCTATGCCTACCACCGATGACATATTTACAATACGGCCACACCTTTGCTTTATCATCTGCCTTGCGACATGTCGGATACAGTTAAATGTTCCCTTAAGATTGACATCTATCACATCATCAAAATCTTTTTCAGACATTCTCATTATAAGTCCATCCCTGGTAATTCCTGCATTATTAATTAAAATGTCGATTTTTTTGTATTTTTGCACTACATATTGTATCATCTGCTCTACTTCTTCATAGTCTGCCACATTGCATTTATAAATCTCTGCTTTATTACCGTCAGCAGCTATATCATCAAGAGTATCCTGTGCTGCCTTATCATTCCCACTGTAATTAATAATTACCGTAGCACCTTTATCTGCAAGCTTCTTAGCAATAGCAGCACCAATGCCTCTTCCTGCTCCGGTAACTAAAGCAGTCTTTCCTGATAATTCCATATTTTCTCCTTTACCACATTCAAGATTTACCCGCAAATCCTGCTGCATTATCAACAATCGCCGCAGCCCGCTACGGTTCATTTTTTACAGACTTCTTATAACTGTGTTAAATCATCTGTATTTTCAATATTAATAAGTCTGATATTATCCTTTTTCATATCTCTTGCAGTCTTTTTAACAAAGCCTGTAAGTGTCTTTCCAGGACCTATCTCTATAAATGTATCTGCTCCGTCATTTATAAGTTTTCTTACTGACTGTTCAAATCTTACCGATGAATATACCTGTTTTGTTAAAAGCTCCTTTATCTGTGAGCTTTCATATACATATTCTGCATTATAATTAGCTACATACGGAGTTGAAAGCTTACCAATACTTACTTTATCAAGTACTGCTCCAAGCTTGTCTCCTGCTCCCTTTAACATAACCGAATGAAACGGTCCGCTTACATTAAGGCTTACTACTCTTCTGGCTCCTGCCTGTTTAAGAGCCACACTGCACTGCCCAACCTGTGTCTTTTCACCTGATATTACAATCTGTCCCGGACAGTTATAATTGGCAGGTGTAACTTTATCAAAGCTGCCTTTAGCAATGCATTTATCAACATCTGCTTCTGAAAGGCCTATTACTGCTGCCATAGCGCCTGCACCTTTTGGCACTTCCATTTCCATAAATATTCCCCTCTGCCTTACAACACTGCAGGCATCTTCAAAACTTATTGCACCACCTGCTGTAACTGCTCCGTACTCTCCAAGTGAAAGTCCTATATTGACATCTGATGTAATCTTTGTCTTAACTGCTTCAAGCATGGCCATCTCTGTTGTATATAATGCAATCTGTGTATATTCTGTTTTATCTAACAAGTCATTTTCTTCAAATATAAGTTTTTCAATATCAAGTCCTGTAACCTCAGATGCCTTTTTATAGAGCTGTCTGCTGTCAGGATAATTATCATAAAAAGATTTTCCCATTCCGGTATGCTGTACACCCTGTCCAGGAAACATAAATACAGTCTTACCCATTAATACTCTCCATTTTATATCAATTATTTTTAGATGCTCCAAAAACTTTACAAGCATCACACATCCTAATTTTCTTTAATCCTATATACGGCCATATGCCTGTCTTATAACTGCCTCAGCTTCCGTAGTCATTTCTGTTATAATTTCCCTACAAGTCTGTTCTTTATTTACCATTCCGGCAATCTGACCTGCCATAACAGTACCATTCATTACATCGCCATCGATAACAGCACGTCTTAACGAACCAAGGGTCATTCTCTCCAGCTTTTCAAATTCTACGCCTTCTTTTTCAAGGCGCTGATATTCTCTTGTCATAGAATTTCTAAGCGAACGTATAGGATGCCCTACACTGCTTCCTGTAATTGTAGAATCAATATCTTTGGCTTTAAGCACTCTTTTCTTATACTCATCACTTACTGTTGATTCTTTGGCAACTATGAAACGTGTACCAAGCTGTACGGCTTCTGCACCAAGCATAAACGCTGCCGCCATGCCTCTTCCGTCCGCTATGCCGCCCGCTGCAACAACCGGAATATTTACCGCACTTACTACCTGTGGAACAAGTGTCATGGTTGTAAGCTCACCTATATGCCCACCTGATTCCATACCTTCTGCAATAACTGCATCAGCTCCTGCCCTCTCCATCATTCTTGCCAGTGCTACTGAGGCGACAACCGGCATGACCTTTATGCCGGCTTCCTTCCACTTTGACATATACTTTGCAGGATTGCCTGCTCCTGTAGTTACAGCTTCAACCTTTTCTTCTGTAACAACCTCTGCCACATCATCTGCATAATCACTAAGAAGCATAATATTAACACCAACCGGCTTATCCGTTATCTGTCTGGCAATATGAATCTGTTCTCTTACCCATTCAGCAGGTGCATTGGCAGCCCCGATAAAACCTATTCCTCCAGCCTTTGAAACATTAGCTGCAAGCTGTGCATTGGCAACCCATGCCATTCCTCCCTGAATAATTGGATATTCTATTTTTAATAATTCACTGATTCTGGATTTCAATTTAACAACCATGCCTTTCTAAATCATTAATCTTGTAATCATACTGTGTATGTAAATCTTCATATCAGATAAAAATTGGAATTAAGAAATTCTTAACTTTTATAATTTCACATATTACGCTGTAACACCTTTAGCTGTAAGATAATCACATACATCCTTTACAGTAACTAATTTTTCAAGATCTTCTGATGGAATCTCAACTGAATATTCGTCTTCAAGTGACATCACAAGTTCAAATAAATCAAGTGAATCTGCATTTAAGTCCTCTTTAAAATTTGACTCTGCCTTTACCTTATCAACATCAACGTTTAACTGTTCTGCAATAATTTCTCTCATTTTTTCTAACATAATTTTAATCTCCATTTCATTTTTATTAATTTTTTAATCTGGTAAATATAGCTGTGTGCTACCCATCTTTATATTGTAGTCTGATAACAACCTACCAGTTAAGCACGATACTGCCCCAGCTAAGACCTGCACCAAAGCCTGACATAACTATAAGCTCATCTCTTACAAGTCTGTTATTTCTGTTTAATTCATCAAGAAGAATTGGTATGCTTGCCGCCGAGGTATTACCATATTCCTGCATATTCATCGGAAATTTTTCCATACTTATGCCCAGTCTTTTTGACACTGCCTGTATAATTCTCTGATTAGCCTGATGCAATATGTACATTCCTACATCATCTGCTCTTATATGCTCCTTATTAAGAATATCATGTATTGACATCGGCACTGTCTTTACTGCAAACTTAAATACTTCCTGACCATCCATAAAAATATTATCTTTTCCACAGGTAAGTACATTTCCACGGCTTCCATCACTGTGAATCATCACACTGCTTAAATTATCTTTATCAGCCGTAAGCATGGCTGCACCGGCGCCATCACCAAATAACACGCACACGCTTCTGTCTTTCCAGTCCACATGTTCTGACATTACCTCTGTGCCTATGATAAGAATATTCTTATACATTCCTCCGGCTATATATCCTTGTGCAATACTGTATGCATATATAAAGCCGGTACATGCCGCGCTTATATCAAAACACGCTGCATTAACGGCTTCCAGCTTTGCCTGGACAAGTGCCGCTGTACTTGGAAATGCATAATCCGGACTGGATGTTGCAACGATTATCACATCTATATCTGCCGGATTAAGTCCACTGTCATCAACTGCTCTCCTTGCAGCCATATATGCCATATCTGATGATGTCATTCCTTCCGCTATATGTCGGTTATGTATACCTGTTCTTGTGCTTATCCATGCATCACTTGTATCAAGTGTGAGGGATAAATCATCATTAGTTATAACCTTTTTTGGTATATAACTCCCTGTTCCTATAATTCTAGTACACATTAATCCCCATTTCTAAGCTTCATTGTTAAGATGCAAATAAAATCACCCACAAGCGATTTTACTTCTGTCATCAAAAGCTATCGTTTTGCTCATCAACAAAAGCTTTGTTTAATGATTTGATTTTCATATTGTTTGAACATCAAACTATATATGTTATAAACTATAATCAAGAATTTGTCAAGAGTATTTTGAACTTCAAAGTATTTTTATGGGTATTTTTTTATTCTGAAATATTCAAACGAATATTAATAAAAGATTTGAGATTCATAAGCCTCATTTATCTGTGTATCAAAATAAGGAATGTGCTTATTATCACACATTCCTTTATTTTTAAATCCAGCAGTATCAGGATGAAGTCTTTGCATAAGATGTCTGTAGTAACACTTTATAAGCCTGTATAATTGTCATACACCATCACCTAGAATTATCTTTATAAGCTGTTTATTTAACATTATTGTTCTGTTCCATGGATTAATTATTATCCCTTCAATTCCATCAACATTAAGCGCTTCTTTAAACATCTTATCAATATCCGTTAAAAATGTTGACTTAATGCTGTCAGCACCTTTTAATTCTTCTTCAAATCCTGTAAATGCCATCCACCAAAGCCTGCCATCCTCTGTCTTTACTGACTGTATATTTATTCTTCCTGCTTCTTTTGGTGCATCCACTGCTATGATAAACTGTCCTGCTTCCTTCATACGTCTTCTTATAATAGTAAGCGTATGTGCAAGCATTTCTTCTGACGGCTCTGCCTGTAATACTTTTATAGCTTCTTCTATCTTTTCATTTCCAATAAGGCCTTCATCCATATTGATATTACTATTATTATCCAAATTATTTCTAGTCATATGTTATCTCCATGTTATACTGCTATTATGCTGGTTTTTAAATCAGCATTTATTAATAATTGAACTTTCCATCATTTCTTTCTTCTATTGCCTTTATTGCATTGTATGTATATTCATTATAAGGCGTTGCAATTCCAAGCTCTTTTCCCATTCGCACCATAGCTCCTGCAAACATGTCAACCTCAGTATGCCTGCCTGCATCCAGATCCTGAAGAGTAGAATATCTTGCTGCCTTTAATGTCTTACTGCCCTTTGCCATATTGCTTTCTGCTTCTGATATATCAACACCCTTTGCCGCCGCTACTGCAACTACCTCATCACGAAGTTTTTCTGATATAAATGCCACATACTTACTGTCCTCATACGCCCCTACCCCACAGTTAATAATTGCCTGTGGCTGGTTTTTGCTTACATTTAATGCATATTTAAACCACATCTCACGCTGAATATCATCACATACCTTATAATTAAGTCTGGTATCTGAAAAAAGCTCTATAAGTGCATTTATTCTGTCTGTATCATTATAGCTGTTAATTTTTTCATCACCTGTTTTACAAGCCTTTGGTTTTTCTTCTCCAAAAAATATTCCCTGTGTTGAAGGTCCATCAAATGTTATCTCATTTCCTACACGCTGCGAAGCTATCTTCATAAATGAATATATTATCTGATTCTTATTAATTCTTTCAGCTAATATTTCCTCACTGTCAACGCCATTTAAAAGACTCATTACAATTGTATGTTCATCTGCAATTAATGAAACATCATCAAGTATATCATGTAATACACCATATTTAGTTGCTATAAGAAGCACATCTGCTCCCTTCGCTTCCTGTGGTGTCCTTACATTTAATTCATGTCTTTTACCATTAATTATAAGACCTTCTTTTTCAAGCCTGTCCTTTCTTTTTCCATCGGCAATTATCCACAGATTGTCTTTTAATTTTCCTCCTAAGCCCCATACAAAATATGCACCAATTGCTCCAGCTCCTATAATTGCAACCGTATTAATCTTCATTGTTTATTTATACCTCCGTTTGGATATATTAAATTCTAATTGAGATTTTACCTGTTTTAAGAAATTTAATAATTGTTATATCCTGTTATTGAATTCTTAGCATTTCCTTGAAAACACCTGATTTATCACAGATGAGCTTTTCCGGCATCCAGATTTACCGGGATAGCTCCACTTCCTCAGCCGGCCAGGATTTTTTTAGTGCCGCATAGGAAATCAAAAAGTTGGCAAGCCAGCCTGCCGGCACAGCAAGCCATACAAAATCAATACCAAAACGCGGTGCACAGATTAAAGCCACAGACAAACGAATCGCAAGATTTACCATATTGGCAATGAGGAATGGCCGCATGATTCCAAGTCCACGAAGAACTCCATCGGTCGCCATTTTAATTCCCATAAAGATAAAGAAGTAACCGAGCCATCTCATATAATCCCCAGACACCTGATAAGCCAGGGCTGTTCCATCTTTTCCAAGGAACAGTGTAGAAATCTGCGTATGCAGCGTTTCAATTACAACGAAAGCTAAAGCTGCAAAGCACACATCCAACACCAATACAGCATGATAACCTTCTTTGATCCGCTGAGGTTTGCCTGCCCCAAGGTTCTGGGAAACATACGGTGAAACTGCATTACCAATGGACACAAAAATCAGTGAAAATACATTCTCCACACGCATTGTTGCCGCATACCCTGCGAGCGCCTGCGTGCCAAATGGATTTACCACCGCCTGTACAATCATCATACCGATGGACACGGTAGACTGCTGCAAAACCGATGGCACTGCAATCTGAAGCATTGAACGCAGCTCTGATCCATCAAACCAATTAAATGAGCTGTGGTATCTCCTCATCCTATAGAGGAAAATCAATAGTGAAAACACAGCAGAAATACCTTGTGCAATCAGGGTTGCAAGCGCCGCACCGAACACGCCAAGTCCAAGACCTGCCACCATCCAAAGATCCATCACAATATTTAGAATTGATGAAAAAATCAACAGTCCCAGCGGAATTTTTGATTCACCGATGGAAGTGAACATGGTAGAGAGAATATTGTACATGAACAAAAACGGAAAGCCCACAAAATAGACCTGCAAGTATAGCAGTGCTTCATCCATAATATCGGCAGGTGTCTGTAATCCACTCATCATCGCATTAGAAAAGCAAAAGCCAAAGACTCCAAGAATGATGCTCATAAGCAAAAAGCTAATAAGCGATGTAGACACAATAGTTTTCATTTTGCCATATTCTCTAGCACCAAAATAGCGGCTCACAAGCACACCGGCTCCAACACCGGCCCCAAGTGCCACACAAATAAAAACATTAGTCAGGGCTGCACAGGCACCAACCGCCGCAAGTGCAGATGAGCCAACAAACTGACCGACGATAATGGAGTCAGCCATATTGTATACCTGCTGAAAAAAGCTGCCGAAAATCATCGGCAGTGCAAAAACCGTCAGTGCTTTCAGCGGCGCATCAGTAATCAAATACTCATCTTTTGACATTATCATTCTCCTCCATACCTTTTGACTTTTTATCTGAAATTACAAGCATAATTTCCGTAAAGATAATTTATTAAAAACCTCTATACTCAAAAAGCCGGACAAGGAACAGATATCTCAGTCTGCGCCTTATCCGGCTGTTATTTCTGCGAACAACTACATGAACAATTCTTTGACATATATACCAACAATTATTATTATTTCTTTTACCTGTCCAATCTTTTTATTTTATGTAGAATTAATCTGTAAATACTTCCCTTATTCTGTTCATTTGCCAACATTCCAGTCAGCAATTACATTTTAACTCAGGTATCTATTTTTGTAAAATCATTTACCATCTACACTTTTAATTATACAGGAAGTTATTCATAAAGTGGATACTTATCTGTAAGTCCCTTAACCATTTCCATAGCCTTAGCCTTATTCTTATCAACATCGTCAACAAGAAGGGCAATTGCTTCTGCAACTACATCCATATCGGCTTCATTAAAGCCTCTTGTTGTAACTGCTGCTGTTCCAAGTCTGATACCGCTTGTTACAAATGGAGATGCCGGATCATTAGGAATTGTATTCTTATTACATGTTATATTAGCAGCATCAAGAAGCTTCTCAACTTCCTTACCTGTAACACCCTTGCTGATAAGATTAACAAGCATTAAGTGATTATCTGTACCACCTGATACGATATCAAATCCTCTGTTCATAAGTCCATTGCAAAGAGCTGATGCATTCTTAACAACATTCTCTGCATAAGTTTTAAAGCTTGGATCAAGTGCTTCCTTAAGACATACTGCCTTACCTGCTATTACATGCATAAGTGGTCCACCCTGAATACCAGGGAAAACGCTCTTATTGAACTTGAACTTTTCTGCTGCTTCTGCTGAACTTAAAATCATACCACCTCTTGGTCCACGAAGTGTCTTATGTGTTGTTGTCGTTACAACATCAGCATATGGAATTGGGCTTGGATGAGCGCCACCTGCAACAAGACCGGCGATATGTGCCATATCAACCATTAAATAAGCACCTACTTCATCACAGATTTCCCTGAATTTCTTAAAATCAATTACTCTTGCATATGCGCTTGCACCTGCAATAATCATCTTAGGCTTACATTCCTTGGCAATTCTTAATACTTCATCATAGTCAATAAAGCCATCTGCTGTAACACCATAAGGAACAATATGGAAATACTTACCTGAAATATTAACAGGTGAACCATGTGATAAATGACCACCGCAGTCAAGGCTCATACCCATTACTGTATCTCCAGGATTAACCATTGCAAAGAATGCTGCAAGATTCGCCTGTGCACCTGAATGTGGCTGGACATTGGCATATTCACAGCCAAATAACTTCTTAGCTCTCTCTATTGCAAGTGTCTCTACAACATCGACATACTCACAACCACCGTAATATCTCTTTCCCGGATATCCTTCTGCATACTTATTAGTTAATGGGCTTCCCATTGCTGCCATTACTGCCTTACTTACAAGATTCTCTGATGCAATAAGCTCAATATGGCTTCTCTGTCTTGCTAATTCGTCATCCATAGCTTTTGCAAGTTCTGGATCAAAGCTTGATACTTCATTAAATGAATACATATCTTTACCTCCATTTGTATAAAATATATAACTAATAAAAATAGTCAGAGAAAACCATTTGTGTATACAAAATTTGTCCTCTCTGACTATTTATATTACAATTAAATCTTGAATAAGTCAATTGCCTGTGATAAATCATTTGCATTTGACTGTAATACTTCTGATATTCTATTAAGTTCTTCAACCGCTTCAAGCTGTCGGTTGGCTGTATTAGTTACTTCCTCTGATGAAGCTGCTGTCTGCTGTGATACAGCTGAAATACTCTGTATCGAATCTATCGTTTCAGCCTTTGAATCTGCAATATTGATAATCTCCTGCGAAATCATATCCAGATTAGCCACCAGCTCTTCAAACTGACTGCTGATATCTGTAAATACTCCTGATGCATGAGTTAATGACTTACTTTGTATATCAACCACATCTTCGGCTTTCTTAGCAATATTAACTGTATCATCAGTCTTTTTGTTAATCTCACCTATAATCTTTCTAATCTCATTAGCTGAATTAACTGACTGTTCTGCAAGCTTGCCAATCTCTGATGCAACCACTGCAAAGCCTCGTCCACTCTCTCCTGCCCTGGCTGCTTCTATTGATGCATTAAGGGAAAGAAGATTAGTCTGCTCTGCTATCTCATTGATTACATTTATAATCTTGTCAATCTTCTTTGTAGCATCACTCAAATCAACAATCTGTTCAATAACTGTATGTGTTATATCTATTGTATCTGTGGCATTTTCTTTAAGTGCTTCTATTGATTCAACACCACTTTGTACAATATCTGTCGTCTCTCCTGCTATCTGACCTATTCTTTCTGAACTTTGTGATACTGAATTAATTTTATCAGACAATTCATCAATCTGTCTTAAACAATTTTCAGATTCTTCTGCCTGCTGTACAATACCCTTTTCAATCTCCTCTATAGCTGCCGTTATCTCTTTAGTATCGTTAAGAAGATTTCTTGCACTATCATTTACAATTCCTGTAGATTCATCTACCTTTCCGGATACTCCTTTGGTCTTCTCAATAAGTTCTTTGACATTTGCAATCATGCTATTGGTACTGATGGCAAGACGGCTGAATTCGTCTCTTCCCTTAATCGGTATTACTACTGTAAAATCACCTTCTGATGCAAGTTCAAGACTTCCTGTAATGCTCTTTATTGATGCTCTTATATTCCTTGATAAAAATGTTCCAATAAGTGCTGCAATAATTATTGCCAATATAACAGCAACAACAGTTATTATACCTATTTCATTGGCCTTAGATACTATCTCACTCTTCGGAACAAGTGTACATATAATAAAGTTATCATCTGTCCTGGAATATACAAATAACTGCTGTCTGCCTTCATACTTAACATACATGCTGCCATTATCATCCTTACCCTCAGCTATCTGCTTATAAAATTCCTGTTCCGTAATGTACTTCTTATCAGTGTCAATATCTATATAGTTAGAGCTTACTATCTCTCCACCGTCAGGTGCAGCTATCATTATAATATTATCAACACCTAGTTCCATCTCATCAAGCTGCTTTTTTAAATATGATTTATCAAGATCTGCAAATATATAACCTACACTTTTCTTAGATGTACCAATAAGCTGACGTCCAAAACTTATCGTATTATATGAATTAGTAGCACTATCTATATATTCTCTTGATGTAAACCATGATTGTCTCTTAGAATCAATAACCTTACCTTCTGCTGAACCTTTAACGTTATTATATTCTCCCGTCTCCTGAAGCTTACTTGCTGAATAACTTATAGTCTTACCATATGAACCGATAATACATATATTGGAAATGGCACTGTTGCCCATTACCGTTGAAGAAATATTACTTCTTAAATTCTGATAAATAGTTCCTTCATTAACACTGTCACCTTCATATGTACCGGAATAATATTCCTGCATCGTCGGATTATTAATTACATCTGTAATTGTAGCTTTAACATTAGAAAACATAAGGTCATAATAATCAGATGTCTTGTTAATTGCAGTCTTCATCGACTCCGTATAACTTGATGTCAATGCATTGGCTGCTGAATTATATGAAACAACTCCAAGTACTATAATACATAATACAGGAACTAAAAATGCTGCTATAAGCTTATATAATATGCTTTTAGGATTAGTTATATTATGCAAAATATTATTGGTCTTATTATCTGCTGTTTTAACAGCCTTTTTCTTATGCTTCTTAGTATGCTTGGATTTATCTTTGTTATCAGTATTCTCTGTTAAAGCTCCATCGTCTATATCTTGAGCAGCTATGTCAGCATCAGCCTTGCCGGTATCAATTCCCTCTTCTGTATCGTCTCCCTGCATGCCATAAGAAACAGTTGACTGATTATCTGCCTGACTATTATTATATGTATCATCATTATATATCTGATTATCTGTCTTTATATTCTCTTCCACTTCAATACTGTCTGACATATCCATATTCTTTGTAACAGCTTCCTGTACCACTTCATCCTGTATATCAGTAGATTCACTATTAGAAATCCCATCAGCTATTGATTCTTTTGCAGCTTCTGTCTTGTATTCCCCGTTATCAGCCCCATCTATACGATCTGTAACAATATCCTTTTCCATATTATCTTCCTGTCTGCCTTCCCCGGTATCATTAATCGTACCTGCATCAAATTCTTTATCCATAATACTTCATGCCTTTCTTAAATATATGATAGCAAATTCTAATATCAACAAATATTATTTAAAGAATTAAAACCTCATCTTTCGTTTATGAAATTTTAACATATCTGATTTTTAATATCATACAATATTTGTGCAAATATTTCAATAGGAGAGTTATGATTTATTAAAAATATGCAGTAACAGGTCATCAATAAATCCTATTACTGCATATAATCTTAATTATTCTTCTGTCTCTTCCTCATTAATTGATATTGAAAGCTCATCAAGCTGTTTTTCATCAACAACATCAGGTGCATTTGTAAGAAGACATGATGCATCCTTAACTTTAGGGAATGCTATTACATCTCTTATACTGTCGCATTTTGCCATAATCATTACAAGTCTGTCAAGACCATATGCAAGACCTGCGTGTGGCGGTACACCATACTTAAATGCGTCAAGAAGGAAGCCAAACTTCTCATTTGCAACTTCTTCTGTGAGTCCTAATGCCTTAAACATCCTCTGCTGTACATCTGCCTGATGGATTCTTACACTGCCTCCGCCGATTTCAGTTCCGTTAAGAACTATATCATAAGCTTTGGCTCTTACTGAACCCGGATCTGATTCAAGCTTATCAAGGTCTTCGTCCATAGGCATTGTAAATGGATGATGCATTGCAACATATCTTTCCTCTTCGTCTGACCACTCAAACTGTGGAAATTCTGTTACCCACAAGAACTTAAATTCATTCTTATCAATAAGTCCTAACTGTCCTGCAAGTTCTACTCTTAATGCACCGAGTACGCTGTATACAATCTTATTTCTGTCAGCAGCAAATAATAATAAATCTCCTGCCTGTCCGTCCATAGCCTTAATAAGTGCATCCATCTGCTCTTCTGTCATAAACTTGGCAAATGAAGATTTAACTGTTCCATCTTCATGAATTGCAATATATGCAAGACCCTTTGCACCATAACCCTTTGCAAAGTCAACAAGTGCATCTATCTTCTTACGAGGCATGCCTCCGAGTGTTTTAGCATTGATACCTCTTACAGAACCGCCATTTTCAATTGCTCCTGTAAATACGCCAAAGCCGCAATCCTTAACTACGTCAGTTACATTTACAAGTTCCATTCCAAATCTTAAATCAGGCTTATCTGAACCGAATCTGTCCATTGCTTCCTGCCACGTCATTCTCTGGATTGGAAGCTGTACATCAATATCTAACACTTCCTTGAAAAGATATGCCAGAAGTCTTTCATTTACATCAATTACATCATCAACATCTACAAATGAAAGCTCCATATCTATCTGTGTAAATTCCGGCTGACGGTCTGCTCTTAAATCCTCATCCCTGAAGCATCTCGCAATCTGCATATATCTGTCATAACCCGAACACATAAGCATCTGCTTAAAAAGCTGTGGTGACTGTGGAAGTGCATAGAACTTACCCGGATGTACACGGCTTGGTACAAGATAATCTCTCGCTCCCTCCGGCGTACTCTTTGTAAGCATAGGTGTTTCTATTTCAAGGAATCCCTCGTTTGCAAGAAATGCTCTTGTAAGTGTAGCAACCTTACTTCTCATCATAATATTAGACTGGATATCAGGTCTTCTAAGGTCAAGACATCTATACTTTAATCTTATATCTTCCTTTGTATTGATATTAGCTTCAATAGGAAATGGAGGTGTCTGTGATTCTGATAATATTCTTAACTGTTCAGCGACTATTTCAATATCTCCTGTCTTTAAATTTTCATTGACAGCACCTGAACGCTTACATACCTTACCTACTACCGCAATAACGTATTCATTTCTTATTCCATAAGCTTTATCAAAGCCTTCTTTTCCAATTGTATTCTCATCAAATAATATCTGAAGAAGACCGCTTCTGTCTCTTAAATCTACGAATATAAGTGCTCCAAGATTTCTTCTTGTCTGTACCCACCCCATAACTGTAACTGTCTCACCAATATTAGCTGATGACACTTCTGTACATCTGTGTGTTCTTTTTAAGCCAACCATTGACTCTGCCATATTATTTCCTCTTTCCTGCCTGATGGCATGTGTTTTTCTATATTTTAAGCATATCACTTATTTATACATTACTGATTATTATATTTTTCATACCATGAATTGTCAAGACCAATAACCAATACACCTTGAGTTTGTGCAGACCAGCACATCTTAAGTTTTTACAGCCCATGCATAAGAAAATCATTCCATTTCTCATTGACCTTTTCAAGTTCTTTCTTTTGCATAATCCTGTTTCTATCGCTGAGAATAGATATCATCTCATCTGCCACTTCTTCCATAGGAAGAAAATCATAATGTCCAAGATACCATATCATACGCTGTGCAGTATAATCCGTATTCAGATTCTTAGTTACAATATCCGCAAATTCATGTGGATATCCTTTTTTAACCATAATTTCGTATAAATTTTTACTTAAATTTGATTTTTCTTTCATACTAATCCCCATTTCTGAACAACTTGTAGCAATCACAGCCATTTGTTTTCGCTCAGTAACAAATAACTGTGTAAAAAATAGCCATATATCCATAACTTATCCATCATTATAACATGGACAGCACAGATATATGGCTATTTTATAATAAAATTATTTATACATTTGTATCTTCAAAATATCTCTTTCCATACACTACTATCATCACTATACTAAGTATCACAGAAAGTGTCTCTGCAACTCCCCATGAAACCCATAGTCCATCAAGTCCGAATATTGCAGATAATCCAAATATACATACTGACAGAATTACAAATGCTCTTACACCTGATAATAATGCCGATATTGCTCCATTTGAAAATGCTGTAAACATTCCAGATACGAAAATATTATATCCTGTAAATATACATACCGGAATTGTAAAAATCAGACTTCCGCATGTTAAATCAAAGAACTCCCTTGACTCCCCTTGCGCACTGAAGAATATTCCTGCAATCTGATTATTAAATACAGCAACGAATATAGTTACTACAACTGTAAATATTGTTACTCAAACTTCGCACATAAATTTTAGCTGTGTACCTTGAAAATTCAACACCTGGCAATCTCATAAAAAATATTTTGATAGATTTTGAAATCTGCTTATCATTTTGAGTTGCTTGTGTTATACTTTTATTCATAGCATGAGCCTTTGGAAGTATGATTGTTTCTAGACAACTCAATTATACCAAAACCAGACGGTTTCATGCTATTTTTATGCCAGTTATTATTGAATTTTCAAAGTGCAAAGTTTGAGTTATATAAGATATATTATCACCGAAACCACCGTACTTGTTAATCCGACAAGTGCTTCAAATGGAATCAGTTTCATTCTCTCCTTTATTTCCATTGATACAGCACCGCCTGTTGCGTGGAAGAATGAACCATGTGGTAATGAATCTATTACCGTTGAACCAGCATGTATCATTGCAGCCGAATTGATAGCCGGTATGCCTGCACTAATCAGAGTATCAGCAAATGTCTGTGATGCTATTGTTGCACCTGATGTTGTAGATGCCGTTGCCGCTGCCATAAGTATACCTGACACTGGCGCTAATACGAATGTAGGCATATTTAATATTTCCAGAAGATTAATCATATCATACTGTAATGCGGATGCCTTTATGATACCGGCAAGTGTTCCGGTTCCTATAAGAAGGATTGACACACCTACGACCTTGCTTAAACCATATTCTGTTATTGATATAACTTCTTTTATCTTTCCTGTAACGATAATGCTTATAAGTCCTCCAACCGGAAGTGCTATAAGAGGGTCAATTGATATTCCTGCTATCGGTCTTAATGCCAGTAAAATAATAACAACAACCGGTCCACATATTGCACTTAAGAATCCCGGCAATTCCTTATCTGTATCTGCTACAGCATCCCCTGCTTCAATTGCTGTATCCTTTCGTGACAAGATACCTGCAAGAATTATTGTTACTACCAGCGCACATAATGCCGGAATGACATTTTTAAGCATAAGTGAAGTTAAGTCAACATGAAATGCTTCAGACGCTGCTATTGTATTAGGGTTAGGCGAAATAATATTTCCCGCCTTGCCACCACCTATCATTGCAAGTAATATTCCTGCCTTTGAAAGATGTGCTTTTCTGCCAATCGCAATGGCAATTGGTGCAACTGTTATTACTGAAATATCAACAAATACACCTACTGCACATATAATCATTGTTGCTATGGCAACAGCTGCTATAGCTCTTTTTTCGCCCAGCTTTTCTACTATTGTCTCTGCTATCTTTTCTGCTGAACCTGTTTTTATAAGTGCTCCTGCCAGAATACCAGATGTGAGTATTCTTAATACCGATGACATCATGCCTGATGCACCTGAAACCATCGTATTAACGGTAGTAGTCAGTCCGCCACCGCCTATAAGTCCGCCAATTAACGCTCCCACTATAAGGGAATAAGCTGGATGTACTTTTTTTATTATCAATATTATTGCTATTACAAGTCCTGCAATAGCACCTATCGTTGTAAAACTATATGCCATAATTCTCTCCATTTCTATAAAATATTACTTTTATTATTAATCTGGCTGCCATAAATGATTAAATACAAATATTGCACAGTTATAGTTATCTATTTTTTAACCAGCCTTTATAACCGGCTATTACATTTTCTTAAGCTTATCAATTAGTCTGAATACCTGCTGTGTTGTTGCAATCATATTTTTTCTTGCATTTTCAGAATCCATTGCCTCACTAAGAGTCGTAACTGAACGAAGTATTGGAAAAAATGCATCTATTCCATGCTTATTGCAGGCAACCGCATCTTCTGTCACACAGCCTGAAAATGCTATAACTGTTTTGTCGTATTTTTTTGCAATATCAGCAACACCCATTGGTGCTTTTCCCATAACGGTCTGTCCATCAAGCCTTCCTTCACCTGTAATTACTATATCCGCATCCTTTACATACTCTTCTAACTTAGTCTCTTCTAGGATTATTTTAATTCCAGACTCTAATACAGCATCTGTATATGAAAGAAATGCAAATCCCATTCCGCCCGCTGCTCCTGTTCCTGCCTGTTTCATATTTGCCTTAGGATATTTTTCATGTGTTAAATGTGCATAGTAGGCAAGCCATTTATCCATCTGCATAATCATTGTAGGTGTAGCACCTTTTTGTGGTCCAAATATCGCGCTACAGCCCTGTTCACCACAAAGTGTATTAGTTACATCACATGCTATCTTAAACTTACATTCCTTTAATTCAGGTATTACATGCTCATCACTTATCTTTTCAATAACTGCCAATCCCTTTGCACCTAATGGAACCTGCATGTTATGTGCATCTAAGAATTCATATCCCAATGCCTGCAGCATTCCGATACCACCATCGTTTGTTGCACTTCCACCTATTCCAACGATAAAATTTCTACAGCCCTTATTAATTGCATCACATATCAGCTCACCAACTCCATAAGTAGTTGTATTAAGTGGATTTCTCTCCTCTTCCTTTACAAGTGTGATTCCTGCTGCCGCTGACATCTCTATAATTGCTGTTTTACTCTTATCAATAATTCCATAAGCAGCTTCAACACTTTCTCCTAATGGTCCTGTAACTTTAATCTTTTCAATTCTTCCATCCATTCCATGTGCCAGAGCCTCAACTGTACCTTCTCCACCATCAGCCAATGGTCTTACAATCACCTGTGCATCATCGACAGCTCTATGTATTCCCTCAGAAATTGCTGAGCCTGCCTCAAGCGAGCTTAAACTCCCCTTTAATGAATCAATTGCTACTACTACTTTCATATAGACCTCCTCTCCAGATTACATTTGTGTTATGTCTTATTCAATTCCTAAACCTATAATTTCAACCGGGTATCAATATTAAGTCAGTAATCTGCCATAAATCAATTACTACTCCTTATCTGATATATAGTGTCAGACTTTCCGGTAGGTATTAATATTGTTTTTATCTGATGAACAGATTATAACAAATATGGCTGGACTAATATATGTTATATATACTATAATTATCAAGTAAATAATTATATTTTTGTTACACATAACAAAGCAACTTATATTATATAGCTAAACTTCTAAAGTATACACTTGTATAAAATGTTATGGAATAATCATAGCTACCTTAATTTTTTATTTTAATTTACTATATAACGGAGGAAATATGGCAATTACACTTTCTAAACGCATGGCACAGAAGATAGTTGATACTGTTAAAGATGTCTGCGGATATGATATTAATTTTATAAATACTGATGGAATTATATTTGCAAGTACTAACGATAAAAGAATTGGAGAATTTCACGAAATAGGTAAAAAGGTAACAGAAACAAAAGAAATTATTGAAGTCGAAACAGACAACAGCTTCTATGGAACTCAAAAAGGCGTTAATATTCCATTTTTCTATAAGCATGAGATAATAGCTGCAATCGGTATAAGTGGTGTACCTGATGAAGTCAGACAATTCGCCCTGCTTGCCCAAAAGATTACAAGTCTGCTTCTTCGTGAACAGGAAATAGACACGCTTAATTACGGATATAAGAATCAGGAAAATGCCATTGTACGTTGTCTCATAGAAAATAAGGCTGTCAATCAGGACTTTTTAAAGGAATTTCTTGCAACTAAGAATCTGTCAGTTAATGAAAAATACAGAACTATTATCATAAAACCTGATATCCGATATAATCACTCTAATATGGTAATGCTTGAAGCTGAAATACATAAAATATTCGGCAATATAAACTCTGCCATGTGTTCAATCAGCTACCCTTGTGATTATTGGATTATAATAAATGAAAAGGATTATACTAACTGGAAAGTACGTCTTAATAAATGGGCAGCCAGCTATTCTAAAATACTTACCATCGGCATTGGATGCAGTGAATCAATTAACAGGCAGCACATATCTTATGAAAAAGCTGATATTGCAATCAACAGCCTTACAGACACCAAAAACATAGCCTGTTATGATGAACTTGTCCTTGAAATAATTACAGGCTCAATCCCTGAAAGCATAGCCGTGACGTATAAGGAAAAGGTTCTGCATGGTCTTAAACCAGAAGATATTGATATGCTTAAGATATATTTTGAAAATAATATGTCACTTAAGAAAACATCTGAAGCAATGTACATACATAAAAATACCGTACAATACCGACTTAATACAATTGAAGAACTTACAGGATATAATCCAAGAGTATTTACAGATGCAGTTATACTTTATCTGGCGATTGTTATTCATTGACATAAAAATAGTAAAGCAATCCATGTTCAGATGTAATTATTGATTGATAATCAGTTACTATTCACACGCAGGCCTGATACAATCTGTCAGGCTATGCGTGCAAATTAGTACCCGTTCCAATAAATGGATTTATCAGAATTACAGCCCTCCATCTAAGATACATTAGTATGCATTAATATATATTAGCATGTATTAATATACATTAGTACACTTTTATCTCATATAATATTTAATAAGTGCCTGTGTTCCTAAATCTCCGTCTCCATTTTCTACAAGCTCTTCACAATTATCCAATACCTGACCTAACACATTAAGTCCAAGTCCGGCACTTTCTGCTTCTTCTTGTGCCAGCTTCATATCCTTTACAAAATGCTTCATAAAAAATCCCGGCTCGTAATTATTATCAAGAATCTTTCTTCCCTGAAAATCAAGCTGCTTACTTCCTGCCGCACCTGTCGATACAGCATCAGTAAACATATTAAGATCAAGACCTTCTGCTTTGGCATATGTAAACGCCTCACATATTCCTGAAAGAGTTCCGGCTATCATAATCTGATTAGCCATTTTAGCATGCTGACCGCTTCCTGCTGCTCCAAAATATGTAATATTAGTACCCATTGCCTGAAATATTGGAAGACATTCTTCGTAATCTTTTTTGTCTCCACCAACAAGAATAGACAGTGTACCAGCCTTTGCACCGGTATCTCCACCAGTCACTGGTGCATCAAGAACTCTTAAGTTATTCTGACTTCCTTGTGAATAAATACGTTTAGCCAATGTAGGGCTGGTTGTTGTCATATCAATTAATATTGTGCCCTTATCTGCACTATCAAATATATTTCCCTCATCAAAATACACGTTTTCCACATCCTTAGGAAAGCCTACCATTGTAATAACTACGTCACAACCCGCTACACAATCTGCGATGCTTTCATGGAATATTGCGCCTTCATTTACAACATCTTCTACTTTTTCCTTATGTCTGGCAAATATATGAAGCTCATATCCGGCTTTCATAAGATTACGCACCATAGATTTTCCCATAATACCAACACCAATCCATCCTATTTTCTTCATATGCTCTCCTATCACAATATTATTTTTAAAAAATATTTTCTTCAAAAAATCTCTTTTTTCTGTCAATCATTTCATCAATACGCTCTATATAATTAGTTACATCCTTGACATTTTCTACACGTTCAATTCTTACCGAATGTTCATTATCTGACTCATTATGAAATACTATCTTACTGCTTGCTCCTGCACCACATGCTATTATGGTCTGTTTCTCTTCCATTATCAGAACATTGTAAATACACTCTTTACCTAATATGCTATAACCAACATTTTCATAATTACCAGCCATATTCTTCTGTCTATACATATAATATGGTTCCATATCCATCCGTGCGGCATAATCAGCCGCCATATCTACCATCTGGGCACTGTTTTCAATGGAAAGGTCGGAATATTTATCACGCCATACATTAAGTGCTGCTGCCCTTTTAATAGCAAGTGAATGGACAGTAAGGCTTTCCGGCGAAAGCTCCTTAATCTGCTCAAGCGTATTCTTAACCATATCAATATTTTCTCCCGGAAGCCCCAGTATCATGTCCATGTTAATATTATCAAAGCCTTCTTCTCTCGCCATCTTAAAGGCTTCCTTAATCTGCAAAACAGTATGTCTTCTGCCTATAAGGTCAAGAGTCTCCTGATTCATGGTCTGTGGATTAATTGAAATCCTGTCTACATTATGTTTTCTAAGGACTTTGAGTTTTTCTCTTGTAATACTGTCCGGTCTTCCGGCTTCAACAGTAAGTTCGATTGCATTTTCTACATCAAACAATTGCTCTAACTTTGTTAAAACTCTATCCAGCTGTTCATCACTTAATGTTGTAGGTGTCCCTCCACCAAAATATATTGTATCAAGTCTTCTGCCTTTCATCGCCTCTGATACATATTCCATCTCTTTAAATAATGCATCAATATATATATCCACCTTACTTTTGTATGCTGCAAGTGAATATGATGTAAATGAACAATACAGACATGTAGTAGGACAGAATGGTATTCCTATATACAGACTGTATCCATTCTTATAATCTATATCTTCAAGTATTGTGCGTTCTTTCTTTGCAACACACAATGCAAGCTGTGCCTTTTTTTCATTTACAAAATGTCCCTCTATAAATTCCTTATATATCTGTTCATCTGACTTGCCTTCCTCAAGCATAATCATTGCATTCTTCCCCGGCCTTACACCTGTCATATATCCCCAAGGAAGACTTTTTCCTGTCATATCTGAAAGCTTAAGATACAGATTTTTCTTAAATTCATCATGCACATCCCTTTTAGAACGTCCATCCCATTCAGGTGTATCTGCTTCTATTATAATATCATTTTCTATATTATTATCTTTAGCACTATTAATAATGCTTTCATCTTTCAACTGTTTAACATCTGTTCTTGGATAAAATGACTTGACCATAACAACGGCATCATCATAAAAATCCCAGTCCTCAAGTTTAATATATATCATAAATCGTCACCTCTGATTTTTATTTTCCCATAACTTAAGTTTTTGAAATGTAAATTGGGAATGGCAGAAGCTGTAAATTAATTGGGGAGTATATGGTAAGAGCTTAGAACTTCTTTACTCTTATCCATCTGCTCCCCAATTAATTTACAGCTTCTGCCATTCCTCACTTTACACCCCGTTTTCAAAAACTACTGCAAAAATGGATTGTATTTTTTCTCATATCCTATTGAAGTGCTTTCTCCATGTCCCGGAAATACTTTGGTATCATCCGGTAAATCTAACAGTTTGTCCTTAATAGAATGAACTATCTGTGACATACTTCCTGTTGGAAAATCTGTTCTTCCAACCGATTCAGCAAATAATGTATCTCCTGAAAATAATATTCCTGCTTCTTTGATATAATAACATGAACCACCTATTGTATGTCCCGGCGTGTGCTTTATCTCTATAGTCATTCCTGCAAGCTCATACACATCACCATCATTGTGATATACATCAGCCTTAAGTGTAACCGGCTTTCTGCTATGGGCTGACAGATTCATACGTGTATCTGTTAATAACTCTTTCTCATCACAGCTTGCATATATATTAATATTATACATATTCCTTATATCTTCTGCTGCTGTGATATGGTCATAATGACCATGTGTAAGAAGAACCGCCTTAAGTTCAGCATTATTTTTTTCAATCATCTGCTGTATCTTATCCGGACAATCTGCCGGATCAATTAATATACACTCACCATTATCTTCATTTACAACAAGATAACAATTAGTTCCAACTTCACCCAGTATGCGGTAATCTACTTTTATATTACTCAATACCAAACCTCTCTTTTCGCTATGTTACTACAAAGATTATCAGCCTGTAGTTCTTTCTACATCTGTTACACCATCTATCTTTAACAGCTTGTCTACAAGTTTTGATAATTCTTCCTTGCCATGAATATCAAAGCCTACATTAATCGTTGCAATATTCTTCTTATTAACACGGCTGTTCATAGTCTTTACATCAATATCAGACTCTGTAAACAGCTTAGATATATCAACAATAAGACCTGTTCTGTTATTGGCAAATATATTAATATCAGTGCTATATGTTTCACCTGTACGACCGGTCTGTTCCCATTCAGCATCGATAAGTCTTTCTCTTTCGCTTGCTGGAAAATTAAGAATATTGATACAATCTGTTCTATGGATTGATATACCTCTTCCTCTTGTTACAAATCCAACAATCTCATCTCCCGGTACAGGATTACAACACCTTGAAAATCTTACAGCAACATCATGTATTCCCTTAACAAGAATACCACCCTTGTTCTTTCTGTTATTGTCATGATTCTTGGCAGCTTCACCCTGAACCATCTCCTCAAGTGCCTGCTTGTCTGTAATATCATTTTTCTTAACTTTATTATACTCTTCGTTAAGCTTATTAACTACCTGACCCTCTTTAAGACCACCATGACCTACGGATGCAAGCATTGACTCCCAATCCTTAAAGCCATATTTATTAAGTGCTTTTTCGATAAATTCAGGCTTGGTAATATCTGAAAGAACTATCCCCTTACTCTTACAATAATTAGAAATAAGCTCTTTACCTCTTATAATATTATCTTCCTTTAACTCCTGCTTAAACCACTGATTAATCTTATTACGTGCCTGCGTACTCTTAACAATATTAAGCCAGTCCCTGCTAGGACCTTTTGAATTCTGTGATGTAATAATCTCAATTCTGTCACCGGAATTAATCTTATAATCTATAGGAACAAGCTTTCCATTAACTCTTGCACCAACCATCTTGTTGCCCACAGCACTATGAATACTGTATGCAAAATCAATCGGACATGAGCCTGCCGGAAGATTCTTTACATCACCTGATGGTGTAAAGCAGTATACATTATCAGAGAAAAGATTAAGGTCATTCTTAATAGAAGATAAAAATTCCTTATTATCTGACATCTCCTGCTGCCACTCTAATATCTGACGTAACCAGCTAAGCTTAGCCTCTTCTGATGCATCCCCCTTCTGTCCTGCCGTTCCCTCTTTGTACTTCCAGTGTGCTGCAATACCATACTCAGCAGTCCTGTGCATCTCGTATGTTCTTATCTGTATCTCAAAAGGTTGTCCGTTAGATGCTATAAGTGTTGTATGAAGTGACTGGTACATATTAGGCTTAGGCATGGCAATGTAATCTTTAAATCTTCCCGGAATAGGCTTATACATCTCATGTATTACACCAAGTGCCGCATAACAGTCCTTTACCGTATCAACCTTAATTCTTACTGCAAATATATCATAAATCTGGTCAAGTGTCTTATTCTGATTGACCATCTTTCTATATATTGAGAAAAAATGCTTTACACGGCCATCTATCTCTGCTTCTATACCCGCATTACTGATATGCATACCAACTTCCTTGATAATACTCTTAACAAATGCCTCTCTTCCTGCCTTGTTAAGATTAAGCTTTTCTTCAAGATCCTGATATACCTCTGGCATAAGATACTGCATCGAAAGGTCGTCTAATTCTACCTTAATCTTAGAAATACCAAGTCTGTGTGCGATAGGTGCATAGATTTCCATTGTCTCTCGTGATTTTTCTATCTGTTTAGCAGGTGACTGATACTGCATTGTACGCATATTGTGAAGTCTGTCAGCAAGCTTTATAAGAATAACACGTATATCCTTAGCCATAGCAAGGAACATCTTTCTTAAGTTCTCTGCCTGTACTTCAATCTTGTCATGCTGATAATTAAGCTGTGTAAGCTTTGTAACACCATCAACCAAAAGTGCAACCTCTGCTCCAAACTCACTTGTAACATCTTCACTTGTCATAACTGTATCTTCCACTACATCGTGAAGAAGTCCGGCAATAATAGTCTCCTTATCAAGCTCTAACTCTGCAAGAATAATAGCAACGCATAAAGGGTGAATAATATATGGTTCACCTGACTTACGCAGCTGTCCTTCATGTGCTTTTTTAGCTATCCTGTAAGCCTTTTCAATATCTGAAAGATCTGTAGACGGATGATACTTCTTAATCTCATTTACAAGATCATCATATAACTCTTCCGGGCTTGTAAAATCAGCCGGAGTATCCACTTCTCTTTCAATCTTTTTAGTTTTTATATGTGTATCCTTAGATAAAAAAATCTCTTCTGGCATACGCTACCTCCGCGTCTAATGTATAGAAAATTATTATAATTATATATTCTTACTTAGAAAATTACAAGTAGAATTATACCTGCGCATAGAGATTTTCCATAAAGTCTCTTGTTGCAATAGCATTTTCAGGAACAGTATTTTCAAGTGTACAGTGTACATATGGCTTATACTGCTTAATCTTCTTAAGAAGCAATGGATAATTAAGTCCACCTGTACCTGCCGCTATAGACTTAAGCTCATCGCCTTCAACAACATAATCCTTACAGTGTACTACAGCTATCTCATCTCTTAATAAATCAAATGCCTGTTCTATAATCTCATCCTGTCTGTCGATATTACCTGTATAAAGAACATTTACAGGGTCAAATATTATCTGTAAATTAGGTGAGTCAATCGCATCAAGTACCTTTCTTGCTCTTTCAATTGTACATACTATATGCTTCCATACCGGTTCAATAGCTATAATTACTCCAAACTGCTCTGCATATTTAACGATTGGTTTAAGATTCTCAATAAAAAGGTTAAGAGCCTCTTCTGTATGGTTAGCAGGCTCATATTTATATTCTACATTAACTGCACCTGTCTCTGTTCCTACAACACCACAGCCAAGTACGCTTGCAAATCTTATGTGAGCCTTGTATTTTTCTACAATCTGCTTATGCTGCTCAGGGTCAGGGTTACACAGATTAAGATAACAGCCAAGTACTGCTATATCTACCTTATTCTCTATGCAAAGTTCCTTCATATACATGGCAAGTCCGGGTGTCATTGTACATATGTCCGGCTTAAACTCCTTGATAGACTTAGATAGTGCAATGTGCATACATTTAAAACCAAGGTTATGTATATTGGGAATTAATTCCTCCAATGGTGCATACTTTGTGTCATGTGCTCTGATTCCTAATCTCATAAATTACCTCTTTTCCGCACTAAATGTGCTTTCTGTTTTCAAGATCTGCCCGCAAATCCTGCTGCGGTCCGCTAATCATCTGTGCTGACTTTTTCATATCAGCGGCTCTGCCATCCTCGCACAGCGTATTATTGGTCGAAGATTGAACTCCGGCTGAGACAATATTGCTTCCATCACTATAGAGGAAAGGGGCATCTCAGACTGAAATATAACTTTGTAAAAAGTATTATATTGCTTTTAACATTATATAAAAATCTTACTACTAATTATTATAACAGTCAATTATTGAATATAACCAATTCATCATATCATTACATCACACTATCTAAATCCTGTATAATTACATCATCTTATTTATATAGTCTTCCAAGGAATATCACACCTATATAACTCTATAATAACAATTTAACAAATAAATTCTATACATTTATCTTAGGATTTCATCATTCCAAAGTCCCGCTTCTACAAGGTCTTTATAATATGTAATAAGAGGAATAAAACTCTGTGCAAATCCTTTTGTGCTTCCTCCTGCACATATAAGTGCATCTTCAATTATCTGTTTGCTTCCATTAGTTGAACCAGGCTTTTCATTGATGGCTTTTCTAAACGTTCCGTATCCATATTTCAGATATTCAGGATTACCTGTAAGCTCATAGCCTATAGATAATGATTCAAGCAGCAGTGTATTATTTCCAAGACGCACAAGACTAGGAAGCTCTTTGTAATAAAACAATCCGCAGTCAAGCATACAATTTTCTGTTAAGTCATCTATGGCTCTTAACAGCATATTCTTTATTTCATCAGATGGAAATTCCCTGTAATATCTCATAACACTTCCTACCGCAACAGATATCATAAATCCGACCCTTATTGTAGTATTATCCGTATATGGAGCAAGCCAGTTGCCATATTCTTCTTCCCATATCTTAAAGCTGTCTATTATCCATTCACATTTTGAAAGCCATTTTTTATCATGCGTTTCTATATAAAGTGCAGTAAGAGTCCTTAATGCCCAGCCTGTCTCTCTTGCATTAGCCTCACCCGGCTTGGCATACATTGGCGTATCAAGAAGTCTTAATACATTTTCACCTATACCAATTGCAGTATCAAACCCTCTGTTATCACCTGAAAAATGGTAATAATCAAGAAGACCTTCAACCCATTCATGTGAACATACCATTACGCCATTTTCACAATGTCCTGCTGTATGCTCCCACTGTCCTCCAATACGAAGAGGATCTTTACTATAATGGCACACGTCAACATCCATCCAGTGTCTTGCATTAGTAAAAAGATAATCCTGAAACCTCCTTACACCTGTCCTTGCATACATAAGTGCACATGAATGAGGATAGTCATATTCATTATTACTCCATACAAGTCTTCCGTTACCACGACCCTGTTTAGTATAACCCGGATCCCATGAATCGCCCCAGTTCATCATGCCAAAACATCTTGCATGTTCATCGGCCTTGCCAATAAACGCCATTTCCACACAATCATTCTTTTCATCAGGAAATACATCCATCATCACACCGGATTCCTTAAACACTGCAGGCGATATGTATGGTCTGTCAGGCATCTGATATATAAGACTTCTGTTATCTAACTCCTTTATACTTTCATCCGGCGCATGGAAATGCATGAGAAAGCATTGTTCCCTTGCCATTCCTGACTGCATCTTTACGCTGTCTATCCCCTGTGGAACAAGCATTATTGCAATCCCTGACTTATCTGCCTTAACAGCTTTAGGATAATTTTGCTGTGCCTGATATACAGTTATACATACACCACCCTGCTCATCTGTCCTGTCTGCCATAAATGTACCATATAATACTTCTGCAAAATGTTCATTGGCCTCCTTTAATAGAAAATGGGAATCGACATATTTATTAACTGACTCTCCATTTTTACCAATATAAAAATCAGTCTTATAATTGGAGCTGCCCACAAATGTCCTTATATCTTTAACAGGGGCTTTCTTCTGTATCATGTCTAACTCTGTAATTCCTCTTGTATGAAATACAGGTCCATCATTATGTGAATTATCAAGAAGTCCGTCACCGCAGCCTGTTGAATCCGTAAGTGAATCCAGCTTCATATCATGTACATGTCCATTTATTATACTATCTTTATCAGCCTTCAAGTAAAATACAAGCGAATCAATATCAAGCACATTATCAGTTGTATTAATAATCCTGTATCCTATCTCAATCCAAGGTTTTTTTGCATATACAGTTATTCTAATCTCAAAATCTACATTCTGATGTATATCTGTTTTCGCCTGCTTTTGCTGTACATCTGAATTATCTGCTTCTTTTAAAGACTTTCCATCCGCATTTTTTACAATATTACTGCCTCTTCCGGTTAAAATCGTACATAACCTGCCCTGCTCTGTAATCTCCCAGTTATCAATATGCATATCATAAGATATATTATCCTTATCTATAAGGCATGGTCCAACAAACTGTTTCGCAACATATTCTTTATTGCCATCTGATAATTTGTCAAATATATGGCTGCTGTTATTTTTTACCGTAAATTTTATTCCATCACCATCAACATAAAATCCATCAGGCAAGCTCTCTATAACAATTCCCTTGTAATTATTTTTCATATCAGAGTTATAATCACATTCAAGCACTGTTCCTTTGTTAGCCGGAAGGTCTGCCATAAATCTTACAAACATATACTTTACCGTGCCATCTTTATGTGTGGCTGTCACCTTTGCCTGCACAGGAACAGGGCTGCCATTCTGTAGTATTGCAACATTATCAACACTCTTTAATATCCCTTCTTTTACAGGTATTGCTACACTACAATGTTCCTCTTTTCTTTCATATCTATACAATTTATCAAAATATATCTTAGTCATAATAATCTCCTTTCCTCAGCGAGCTTTATTGTGATAAAATGAACTGTTGCATTTATTTTTCACACTAACTCCATTCCGCATGTATTTATTTATATGTAGGTTTAGTATAAAATAAATGTTCTGTATTTTCCACTGATACATTAATTAAAAGCCGGGATTTTACAGAAAATTAATCATAATTTTAATATATTAACACTGTAAATGTATATTACGAGTTATTGCAGCACTTGCCAGATTCTGATACAGACGTAGAATTTTGCTTATTGCCTGCATTAATAATAAGGCATCTGAAATTAAATCGCAGGTACGGTGTATATACACTATAAGATTTAATTACAGATGTCTTTTATTTTATAATAAAAAGTTATAACGATTGGAGATTATTATGCAAGTAAAAATTTATGATGAACTACCACTGGAAGCAAAGAAAATACGTGAAGATGTATTCGTAAAGGAACAGGGATTTAATGAAGAATTTGATATAATTGATAAAACAGCTAAACACATATTAATATCTGAAAATAATATACCTGTTGTAACATGTAGAATATTTTATTCTAAAGAACGAAACAGCTATATCATAGGAAGAATTGCCGTATGTAAACAATACCGTGGAAAAAAATATGGTGTCAGACTGCTTGAATATGCAGAACGTGAAATCAAAAAAAGCGGTGGAACTACCGCTGAACTTTCTGCACAATGCCGTGTATCAGAATTTTATAGTATTGTAACTTCTAACCCTCACCGAAAAACAATTTACAGAAATATAATAACAGGCTGTCGCAGAAGGAATAATCATATAGAATATAAAACCTTATATAGAAATTTAAACAGCAAAAATTCTCTATACTTTATGATTTTCCTAATGTGGCAGCCTATCTTAATCATCTTAAATTTTACATTTACAGACTATTCACAGCTTCAATAATTAATTGTCCATCATAGAAAGTATATTATCAAATATCTTATGTGCAACATCAAATTTGCTCATCTTATCAAGTTCGATAAAGTCATCCTTTGTTATAATAGTAACAATGTTAGTATCCGCACCAAAACCTGCACCATCAGTTCTAAGATTATTAGCTACAATCATATCAATGTTTTTCTTTTCAAGCTTAGCTTTGGAATTACCCAGAACATTCTGTGTCTCCATCGAGAAACCACACAAGAAAGGTCTGTTATTCTGGCCGTTGCCTTCCATATTCTTCTCTGCTTTATATCTTCCCAGCGCTGCAATGATATCTGTAGTTTCTTCCAATTTAATTTCCTTAAAACCACTTGTCTTTTTAATCTTATTGTCACTAACTGTTTCCGGTCTGTAATCAGCAACTGCTGCCGCCTTAACTACAATATCACTTGCCGGTGCATTTTCCATTACCGCTTTATACATATCCTCTGCTGAAACAACATTAATCATCTTAACAAACGGAACCGGCTTAAGCGCTGTTATCCCTGATATCAGAGTAACATCTGCCCCTCTTAACATTGCATTTCTTGCAATAGCATATCCCATCTTACCAGTTGAATTATTAGAAATAAATCTTACCGGATCAATTGCCTCTCTTGTAGGTCCTGCGGTTACACATACTTTCATTCCTGCCATATCCTTTTCACAGGCAATCTCTTTTATAATATAATCAAGTAATATATCCTCTGATGGCATCTTGCCAATTCCATCATCTCCACATGCCAGATGTCCTGTATCAGGCTCAATCACCCCAATATTATAATGCTTAAGCTTTAAAATATTATCCTTAACAACCGGATTAAGATACATATTTGAATTCATGGCCGGTGCGACTATCTTCTTACAGTTACATGCTAAAAATGTTGTAGTAAGCATATCATCTGCTATTCCTGCTGCCAGCTTGCCAATGACATTTGCCGTTGCAGGTGCTACAAGAAATACATCTGCCTTTTTTGCAAGTTCCACATGCTCAACATTATATTCAAAATTCCTGTCAAATGTATCAATAAGACATTTATTCCCTGTAAGTGTCTCAAAAGTAACAGGATTAATAAATTCAGTTGCATTTTTTGTCATAATTACATCCACATTACAATGAAGCTTTCTTAAAGCACTCGCAAGATTCGCTATCTTATATGCTGCAATACTTCCTGTAACTCCTAAAATAACATTTTTACCCGTAAGCATACTCTCATCCTCCATCTGATTTGTCAAAGTGTCATTGATACTATTTATAAATAATACCCTTTATAAATATTATTTTTAACTTATTATAAATTATTTTTTATAATTGTCAAATAAATATCAAAATTAATAACCATCTTATCTGGATTTATAAATTTTAAATGGCTTTTAAAATCTATCTTTACTTCTCACTCAACATTCTTATCATATATAACCTTAAGTCCTTTTAATAATAAAGCATTATCATATATAATATCCGTCTTACATTCCGGTACAATCACTTCTGCAAGACCTCCTGTAGCTATGACCTTTGCCTGCACAGGTGTACCATCTAAAAATCCGGTTTCTTCTTTTATTCTTTCAATCATTCCATCTATACACGCAGCATTGCCATATATTATACCGCTCTGCATACACTGGATTGTATTTTTCCCGATAACTTTCTGAGGCGCCTCAAGACTTATTCTTGGAAGCTGAGATGTCCTTGATACAAGTGAATCAAGAGATACCCTTATTCCCGGCATTATAACACCGCCTATATAATTCTTCTTATCATCGACAACCGATATTGTCGTTGCCGTTCCAATATCTACAATTATTGCAGGCACTCCATATTCATGTATTGCCGCAACGGCATCTACCACAAGGTCACTTCCTAACTGCCTTGGCTGTTCCATAAGTATATTAAGACCTGTTTTAATTCCAGGTCCTACTGTTAATGGCATTATTCCTGTAACCTTTCCAACTGCTTCCTTTATTATGCCTGTAAGCTGCGGTACAACTGACGATATTATTGCTCCTTTTATATCATCACTTTTAATATTATATAATTCAAGAACCGTCTTTAAAAGCACTGCATATTCCAGTTCTGTTTTGGAAATATCAGTTGACATTCTCTCTTCAAATAATACTTTTTTTTCATCTATACAACCTATTACAATATTTGTATTTCCCATATCAATGGCAAGAACCATACCCTTACTGTTATTCTTTTTATATTTATTCATATCTGCCTCTTTAATCTTTAATTAATAAAATAATTCCGGTTTATGATACTGTTTTTCTATCATGCAAATCTTAATTTTCCACGCTGTCTGCGTAAATCAAGGCTGCCACAATAACCATATCCCGTAAATGTTACTGTGGCAGCCATATAATATAATATAATATAATATAATAATCCTTTATTCTATAATATAATGATGTTGGGACAAAAGTAACCAACTATGATATCTACGGATTATTCCATACTACACACTCCCACTTCTATGCATTGAAATAACTGTTTTTATTAAACGCAATAAGCAATGCCTTAGTTATTGCAGTAACAAGTATTCCAGCCACTATTGCCTCCGGCACCCCCTGCGTTCCTATAACTCCAAGAATCACTCCATATAACGCCTCAGTCATTATTCCCTTTGCCTGTGCATAGCTTGATCCAAAAAGAAAATATATTCCATTCATTACAAGTATTGTATTAGTTAATGCTCCCGCTACTCCTGCCGATGTGAGTGCAATAACATTTCCATTTTTTCCACCTTTAAGAAGTCTGCTTACACCTTTATACACATAGTAAGCCACAACTCCTATTAATATTCTTGGCACCATACATATAATCACACTGTTAAGATTGCCGTGCATATCTCCCACACTATAAAATGGTGAAAATACAAATGATGTAAGGTTCGGATTAACCGTATTGTTAATCATGCTGGTAAGTCCAAATACTCCTCCAAGAAATGCTCCGGTCTTTGGTCCTAATATGATTGCTCCGATTATTACCGGAATATGAATGATAGTCGCATTCATAAATCCTAATGGAATGTACCCCATATAAGGTACAAATGCCATTGCAATAATAATTGCCGTGAACATCGCTGTAAGAACCATCTTCTTAGTTTTTTCCATCTTCATATTAAATTGTGCTGTCTGTATATCAGACAGAGAGGCTTTTTAAGTCTCTTCTCCTTTCAAAATGTTACCGCTCCCATATGGGATACAGCACAATTCTGATTATATACTAATAATGTTACTATTTGCAATGTATTTACTTATGAAAATTACCACACAGATAATCCTTTACAATTCCTATACTCTCACGGACCATATAATTAATAAATAATACATTATCACTTGAAGCCGGTATTCCTGTTATATTATCAAGTCCTTTTGCATGTGCCAGCTTCTTTGCCCTGTATATATGAAAATTATTAGTAACGATTCCTATTTTAGCTGATTTGTCTTCAATGAATTTTTCACTGAATCTGAAATTTTCTTCTGTATTAGTCGATTTATCTTCTTTAATAATTATATCTGCCGGTATTCCATTTTGCACAAGATAATCATACATTGCCTGTGCTTCTGATATATCCTCTCCATTTCCCTGTCCACCTGATACAATTATCTTTATATTTTTTGTTATTTTGTTACCTTCTTTTTCAGCTTTATTATTTTCATTATTAAATATACTATCTTCATTATTGATACCACTTTTATCTGCATTGATATCACTTTTATCCGTCATATCATCAGCCTGCACTTCATGCATATATTCTATAGTCTTATCAAGTCTTTTTCTCAGTGACTTTGTAATTCGTGTTCCTCTTACCTGACATCCAAGAACTATAATATATTCACAGTTATTATCAGGCTCTTTTACCATATCCGATATTATTAACCCCTCTATTGCCGCAAAAAATATTCCCCCTGCCGCAATCACTCCTATTATCAGTCTCGTAACCGTAACAGGCACATTCATTATTCCCTTTATAGTCATCCATCTTATTTCAAATATTATCGCAAAAAAAGCCGCAAGTATAAGCCACACGAATATAAAAGAAGAACCTGCTCCCGCATATGTGGCACATATTCCGTAGTATATTATACATATAAATGCCAGTATTAACCAAATAAAATGCATATGTTTATCCTTTCCTGTTTAAAATGTGTGCCTGTTAATTTTATTACATCTTATGTTACTGTTCAACTTATATTTACCTAATTATAAACTTAATATCTATTATATCATCAAATCTTCCCCTGTATCATGCACAGCATTTCCAATTACTTCTTCTCCAAATACGTCACTATTCATCAACTTGATTACACATATAAAATCCTCCTCATAGTTAATAACACCTTTTAACTCATTTTTTAGCTTTATAAATTTTGACGGTGTCATATCTCCCCTGAAAACAGACTTCTGATAATGTGACAAATATTTTTTGCATATCTTAAAAACCTTCTGTACCCGCTTCTCTCCTACGTCATAAAATAAAAATGCATAGTTATAGTTCTTTTCCTTTTGCATTACATACCTTCTTTCAATAAAAATGGAACAAATTCCTTTTCTTCCAAAATACTTTTTATTAATTTATAGCAATCAAGCTTTATAGCTGTTCTATAACTTACTTTTCTTTTTAACCGCGGATGTGTAAACACATTTTCTAATCTTTCCTCAAATGCCTGAATAAATACTCTTCTGCCCTCTTCATTTAAAATACAAATCTTCCTTCTGATGGCTCATGTAAAAAACTTATTCTCTGATCCAAATGTGTCTGATATATTGATGATATTGTCTTCGTATATAACAAAGTATTTCCCAATGATATAAGTGCATTACTATCCTTATGTAACACAAGTTCATACTGCGATACCTGCATTGTTAAAAAAAGTTTTTATCTGATAATATTTTCATTAAGTAAAGGAGATGTCACAAAATGAAATTATTTATCGGTGATATTATTCAGAAACTAAGAAAAATAAAAGGTCTAACACAAGAACAAGTTGCAAATGCTCTTGGAATAACTACTTCTTCGGTGTAAAAATGGGAAACAAACAATACATATCCTGATATTTCATTACTAAGCCCTTTGGCAAGACTTTTAGGAACAGCTGTAGATAATGTGTTTAATTTCAAACAAAAATTATCAGAAGAAGAAATTGACACTCTTTTGAATAGAAGCAAATAACGCTTTGGTATGTCATATTGATCTTTCATTAGTAAAAATATATGAATTATTGAGGATCTTTTTACGATTTTTTTAGTATATTTATATTGTAAAAGGCAGGCACTTACTAATATTTTCATGTTTCTTCTTTTCTTTATATAAATGTTTTTCCATTATATTCCAAAACTTATTTGCTGATCCGCTCCGCAGGTAACAAATAAGAGCCAACAATCTATAAGTTACAATAACCTATAAACTATCGGCTCTGCGTCTTAGCATCTGGCTCTTTAATAGTCGTTACATTTCCATTCTTTATATTGATTAAAGTTTCATGCTTGCACTTTGGGCAGAACAAAGGGAAACTTATCAGTTCCGTATCTACCCGTATTTTTGTTCGTGTCTTGTTATTGCAGATGGGCATAATACCATGATTGTTTCATTACAGAAACACCACCTTTATTTTAAAAGTTCATCATAGTATTTTGCGTTTCCTGTCGAGTAATAATTGTAAAAAGCAGTAATTTTATTGTCAGAATACACATTAAGGTAATTTAGAATATTTTTCGTCCATTCTAATGAACCTGCTGAATTTGCTGTTACTAAATTTCTGTCTAAAACGGAATTAGAACAAACGTACAAGCTCTGTCCTGCATAGTTTCTTGAAAAGAAATTTAGATATTCTAGAGAATTACTTGTGTGTTTAAATTTATCTAATATACCATAATCAGCAAGTGCGAGTGTTGCCCCACAAATAGCACCTACTAAAATATTTTTGTTTAAACATTCTTGTGCTTTTTCCAATATTTCTTGATTTTCTTTACTTCCCCAAGTGGAAGAACCCGGTAAAAGCAGAGCTGTACTAGCATTGAAGTCAACTTCTGATATACTATAATCTGGAACAATTGTTAATCCTCCTAAAGTTAAGACGGGTTCTTTATTAAAACCAACTGTCTTTACTTCAAATTCTTTAGTTCCATTTTTTAATAATTTTTCCATACTGAATGCTTGTAAAATATAACCAATTTCGCATTCTGCCATGTCGTCTAATAAATATACATATACTTTTTTCATTTTCACATCTCCTCATATTTTCGATATAAGAAAATTATATAGCAGGAATAGTGACAAATGTATGTCACTGTTAAGTGAAATTTTTCTTTATTTTTCTGATATGAGTTAATACCTTTTCTTTGTATTTTTGAGGGGATAATATTTTTACTTTATCGCAAAGTCCTAAAAGGATTGAGAATGTCATAAAATCATTTTCTTTAATCTCAATTTCTCTTATAAAACAGTCATTGACAGTTTCAACAATTTTTCCTTTAAAGTATTCATTAACTAAGGTGTCTATTTCTTGTTTATAAGATAGAGTAACCGTAATATTTGTCTGGTTGCGTCTTTTTTCAAAATCAGATAAAAGGTCAGCTATATTATCTTTGGTTTGAAAAAGTTCTTTTGTTAAAGAAATATTTTTCATTCTTACCACTTTGAACATGCAATAATCATTTTTAGAGGTGTCATATCCAAAAACATACCAGGAGTACCACCTATAATATGTATGTAATGGGTTTAGAAAAACTTTTTTTGTATGTCCTGCTGAATTAGTATATATAAATTTTATAGTTCGCTGTTCTTTTGTTGCTTTATTGATTAAGTCTATGCACCTTATAATTTGTGGACTTTCAGTTACAACAGAGAAATCAACATCTGGAAGTGCATTAATATTGACATCGTTATAAAGATGTTTCATTTTTTCGTAAGTTTCAATGATCTTTTTATTTCCGTAAACAGTTCTTAGACTATTTAAAGCAAGCAAAATATATTCTTTATTGTTGCTGTCAATAATTTTTTCATCAACCTTAAAATCTTTATTTATTATATAGCCACCATTTACACCTAACTCAGAATAAATCGGTATACCAGCAAGAGTTAGTGTATCAATATCTCGTAAAATCGTTCTGCGAGATACTTCAAACTTTTGTGCTAATTCATTTGTTGTTACACACTCTCTATTTATTAAATAAAAGATTATTCCTATCAGACGTTCTATTTTCATACTTTCAGCCCTTTAACTGTTTTCTTTGTAATTATATAAATATATTCTTCTGGTGCAGGGCGTTTATTTCCAAAATTTTTTTTAAAATTTGCCTGCACCTCTGGGTCGGTGCTGTTCATAGCTTCATCAATTGTCGCTTCAATATCCGCCCGAACATCAGCCAATGACATACCGCCAGCTTTTGCACCAGCTTTCAAGGCTTTTTTAATATCTCGTTTTTTTAGTCCTATCATAGAGTTCACTCCTAATAATTTATTTTTCCAGTAATATTAAACACCCCAAAGGTAAATACATAAACAGTAGTGATAATCGTTGCCATAAGCCCTCAAAAGCAATGATTGTATCTTTGTAGTTTGGTTTATCTGCCATAACAAAAATCGTAAAAAAGATAAATGCTAGAAGAAAACAAATCATTGAAAATAGTGCAAGTGGTATTTCCTCAACCCGAAACCAATATAAGCTAATCAAAAGCGGAGCAAAAGTTAAACATATAAATCTAAGAACCGCCCCGTAACCATGTATTTTTTCAGGGATAGTATTGAGAGATTTTGTTTCTCCTACCGAAAAAATCCCTGAGAGAATACAGCCACCTATCGCATATATCAATATGACTATAAACAAAATAACAGCTATGTTTTTTGATTTCTGCGAAACAATTTCATAAACCTTAAAACCGCTCATTAAAAGAATGATACCGCATAAAACTAGCCATAAGTTGTATATAAAATGTAGTGGAGATTTGTTATTTCCAAGCACGCTCATTACCTGCATAGAATGACTATAACCTTTATAAAACGGAGCGAGGAAAAAAGGAATAGTTAAATCCAGCAATAAGGCTAATGGTAAGAATAGAGAAATGCTATTTTTCATCATTAAACCCACCACTCAAACTACCAAGCCCTTTTAAAATTTTTACTGCCAGTTCTTTCATCACATCCGCCTTGACAATCGCTATTCCTTGTTCTTCGTCGCCAAGAACTAAAAGTGTATCGCCAGCGTTAATATCAAAAATTTCACGGGCTTCTTTTGGGATAACTATTTGTCCCCGTTCTCCAACTTTTACCGTTCCAAAAATATGTTGTCCTTTTTTCATCATTTTTCTCCTTCTTATCATATTTATTTACGAATCATATTTTTCATATTTACATAAATAATATAATGCGAAAAATAAGAATTGTCAATTCCTTATAACATGGATAGCGTGCAAATCTCTTATAGAAATGCATGCCATATTTGCTTATCCTACAATCTTCCAGTTATTATCCTTATGTAGCACAAGTTCATACTGCGATACCTGCGTCGCTTTTGTCTGATTATCAAGGAACTTCACGGCAACCTTGACTTTTACATTGTCCCCGTCCTTTGTAAAGATAGGGTTTACCAATTCAGAATAAAAGTAATCCCTGCCGATAGGTTCAAGCACATTTCCCGATACATAGTAAGCAAGTTCTTTTTCTGTAGCTGTCGGGTAGAGCTTAAAGAATGTTTCCAAAAATGAGATAGCGTCATTGACAGTATCAGCGTCCAGATTTCTGTCTGCTTCTGGTGTTTTAGGCTCATAGTCTGATTTTTCGATTGCTGGTGCAAGGGTAGGGTTCTGAACGATTACCATATCCCCGTCAGCGTCCACATGGACTTTCACGGTATAGGTTGCTTTAATTGCTGTTGTCTGTTCTCCCTCTTTTATCTGCTGATCTACTTCGTAGGTGGCAGAAAAAGTGTCCGTTCCCGACTGTTCGATATACCTACCTTGACAGTGCCTGCTTTTACCTCTACAACATCTGTATTTCCGTTTTCATCAGTCGTAAGGGTGGCAAGCTGTTTCGTGCAGTCCTTATCAGCAAAGACACCGTATGTTGCACCAGCAACAGAGTAATTCCCGTTATCGTCTGTAATGCTGGTATTACTGGAAGTCTTTTGCAGTTTTGCATTTCCAACATTCAGCTTCGCCCAGAATTGTCCTAATTCCTGCCCCTCGCCAGAGTAGATATAACCGCCACATTCATAGCGTCCTTTATTCTCTTTGACAAAGGCTTTTGCAGCAGAGAAAACTTCGTCCTGCGTTGCCTTTGGAATTTCATCATAAGAAGCTCGCACATTATCACATTGCCAGCCAAGATGTACGCTCAATCTCTGCCAGACAACAAGCTGTCTTAAAAGGTAGGCGTGATTGTTGCTTATTCCGCTGTGGCTGTCTGTGTACTGTTTTACATATTCGATAGATAAGGCAACGTCGCTTATCTGGTCGGCACTCATACGGGTGCTTACGTCAGCTCTGGTTTTGTAGCCGTTTCTAAAATCTGTGTTAATGTCGATACAGTAAGCGTCCTCGCCCTCAACGGTCAAATGCCCCTCGTTAAAAGTAGAACAAATCGAACCGTCATTCATTACTTTTTCAACGATACCGACACGCTCCTTTGACTCCGTCCAGTATTGCTTGCTTTCTGCATGGACGGGTGTCGTCGGTAAGCAGTAACGACAGTTGCAAGAGCTAAGAAGCCCGTACACAATCGTTTTAACATCTTTTTCATAAATCTAATGCTCCTTTCATTTTGGGTAATAAAACAGCCGTCCAATAAGAACGGCTGAAAATAGAAAAGGAACGTCATTTTAGGCGTTCCATAGTCTATAAAATATTCAATTTTTTTCTTGTTTCAATACTGATGTGCTGTACCATATCTTTGCATATCTAGGAAAACTGGCGTATCAAGGCTCATTCAATGGTAATAAATAAGTAGTAAATTGATGTATTTGTTCCCTTGAAAATGCTGATAGATACTGTGTTTTAGCGGATAATCAGATTTTTATTGTGTTTTTATACAGAAAAAGCTGTTCACACTCTGATTTAGAATGTAAACAGCTTTTATTATTTATCATGTTCTTATCTCTTCCTGACCACAACACTCCACACCCCGATAAGCACTGCTCCAACACCCATAAGAACCAGTGCATATACAAATAATGGTGCTACTCTTAATGTTATTGCCCTGCCAAGAAGCTGCTCTGTTAATGATAATGACATAGATTTGGCAGCAAACGCAAGAACCGTTGTAATTACTCCACCACACAGGATTGATATTCCTATATCAAATATTGCTCTTATCCTTACACTATTCATAAATACAATAAGAGTTGTAAATACAGCAAGAAGTATGGATAATATAATCCTTGCAGCTAAAGATGTTAATGCTATATATATCTTAACAGCAGCCATAATATCAGGTGTAATATAACTTACCACATTATTGCAGCTCTCTGTAATCTTACTCTGTATACTTTGTGCCATATATTTTATAACGGATTGTATTATGGCCTTTTGCATAGTTCCCAGATTTATATTGGCAGTATCAGTCACAAGCTTTATAATTTCAGTTGAAAGATTGGATATTGAATCTTCAACATGTGCAGCATCAATATGATTAGCAATATCTCCCTTACTGCCGTCTTCCGCCACTGTGTCCTCAATAGCTTTAATATATGTTTCTGTTATGTCATTTAAAAACTCATTTTCATTAATATCATCATAGATTGCTGTTATCTGCTCTGATGTAACCTCAGGATATGATTCAACAATCACATCTTCTATTTTAGAGCTTATTGCCTTATATATAACAGCCTCTTTAATAGCACTGTTACCAATATTTTTTCCAAAAAATGCTATTCCTGCCACTACTGCTGTAAGCATATAACAAAACATCAATAATCTTTTAACAATCTTCATTCTTCCAGTTTTCCTTTACAATTTCTATTAAATATATATATATTTCCTTAATATCTCGAATTATACTATGGGGGTTATCTTATAGCAACACCAATTTTGCCTTGCTCTCTGGATAATTGTTATTTCATGTTAAATTTGCATATTAAAGATATTGTTTTAAATATTGTTTATTTTGGGAATTCATGCAGTTAATAATACTTTTAATATATTGGAATAAAATAAAACCAACACATTTCAAAATGAATATGTGCTGGTCTTATTTTTATTTATCAACTATTGATTATTTTAGTGTAATCTTTGTCAGAGCTTGAAACCCGGCTGAAACAACATTGTTCCCTCTCACTATAGAGAAACAGACATCTCACACTGAGATATAATCAGACTCCCATTACTTAAAATACTTAACACCTGATTCAAATATCTTAAGATCCTGTTCTCCATAGATGTTAATTGCAACACTTTCTCCTCTTCTTTCAGAATGTGCCATCTTACCTAAACATCTTCCATCAGGACTCGTAATACCCTCAACAGCCATGTATGAACCGTTGACATTCCATTCCTCATCCATAGAAACATTTCCTTCAGGATCACAATACTGTGTTGCTACCTGACCATTTTCAAAGAGCTTATCAAGCCATTCCTTAGGTGCAACAAATCTTCCCTCACCATGTGAAGCCGGATTACAATATACACTGCCAAGCTTTGCTCCTGCAAGCCATGGGCTCTTGTTAGTAACAACCTTTGTATATACCATCTTAGAGATATGACGGTTAATTGTATTAAATGTAAGTGTTGGTGAATTACTATCCTGTCCTGTAATCTTGCCATTAGGCACAAGACCAAGCTTAATAAGAGCCTGAAAACCGTTACAGATACCAAGCGCAAGTCCATCTCTTTCATTAAGAAGCTTTTCAACTGCTTCCTTCATCTTAGCATTTCTAAATGCTGTTGCAAAGAACTTAGCAGAACCGTCAGGTTCATCACCTGCTGAGAAACCGCCTGGGAACATGATAATCTGTGACTTGTTAATTGCCTTTTCAAATTCATCAACAGATTCTCTGATTCCTGCCGCATCAAGGTTTTTAAATACCTTAACGATAACATCTGCTCCGGCTCTTTCAAATGCCTTAGTACTGTCATATTCGCAATTAGTACCAGGAAATACCGGTATAAATACTGTTGGCTTTGCAACCTTATTCTTACATACATATACGCTGTCAGCCTTATAAAGCTTAGATTCTACAGGTGTAGTATCCTTGACAGCCTTAGTCGGGAATACATCCTCAAGCTTATCAGACCATACCTTAAGAGCCTCATCAACAGTTATTACAACATCATTATATACAAACTTAGCATTGTCCTTAACTTCACCAACCTTAGTATAAGCAACATCTATATCTGCTAATCTGTCTGCTGGAACTTCTGCTACGATACAGCCGTAAGCAGGTGCAAAAAGTTCTTCCTTAGTAAGACTTCCCTCTAATTCAAAACCAAGCTTATTACCGAATGCCATCTTACATACTGCCGGCACAAGACCCTTTCCGTCTAATACATATGCAGATACAATGACACCCTTTCCGATAAGCTTATGAATGCCGTCATAGAGCTTCTTAATCTGCTCAAATACAGGTAAATCATACTTATCCTTTTCTATATCAAATCTTACCAATACATTACCATCTGCCTTAAACTCAGGAGTGATAATATCACTTTCTTTGGCAACATCGATTGCAAATGAACAAAGTGTAGGTGGAACATCAATATCTTCAAATGTTCCTGACATGCTGTCCTTACCACCAATTGATGGAAGTCCGAAGCCTAACTGTGCTTCATATGCGCCAAGAAGTGCCGAGAATGGCTGACTCCATCTTTCAGGATCTTCTGTCATTCTTCTGAAATATTCCTGGAATGTAAATCTAATTTTATTAAAATCACCACCTGCTGCCACAATCTTAGCAACAGAATCTGTTACAGCATACATTGCACCATGATATGGACTCCATTTTGAAAGATATGGATCAAATCCATAAGCCATCATAGTAACTGTGTCACACTTTCCCTTAAGAACCGGTAACTTGGCAACCATAGACTGTGTCTCTGTAAGCTGGTACTTACCACCATAAGGCATATATACAGAACCGGCACCAATAGAACCATCGAATCTTTCAACAAGACCTTTCTGTGAACACTCATTCAAATCTGATAAAGTATTAAGCCACTTAGTCTTAACATCCTCTACCGATACCTTCTCAAGGTAATTATCCTTTTCATCAGGTATATCTACAAGTACTGATGTCTCCTGATGTGCTCCGTTAGTATCAAGAAATGCTCTTGAAATATTAACAATATCTTTGCCTCTCCACTCTAATACAAGTCTAGGTTCCTTAGTTACAACAGCTACCTCAACAGCTTCAAGATTCTCTTCTTCCGCATATTCAAGGAACTGTTTAACATCCTTAGGATCTAACACAACTGCCATTCTTTCCTGTGATTCTGAAATAGCAAGCTCTGTTCCATCAAGACCCTCATACTTCTTAGGGACTTTATCAAGTGATACCTTAAGACCATCTGCTAATTCACCGATAGCAACCGATACACCGCCTGCACCAAAATCATTACACTTCTTAACAAGCTTAGTAACCTCAGGTCTTCTGAATAATCTTTGCATCTTACGCTCTGTAGGTGCATTACCCTTCTGAACCTCTGCACCACAGCTTTCAAGTGACTGCTCGGTATGAACCTTAGATGAACCTGTAGCACCGCCACATCCATCACGTCCTGTACGTCCACCTAATAATACTATAATATCACCCGGGTCAGAATTCTCTCTCTTAACGGCACTTCTTGGAGCTGCTGCTATTACTGCACCTATCTCCATTCTCTTAGCGACATAATCAGGATGGTACAATTCCTTAACATAACCTGTTGCAAGACCTATCTGGTTACCATATGAGCTGTATCCTTGTGCTGCACCTGTTACAAGCTTTCTTTGTGGAAGCTTGCCATGAAGTGTATCTGATATAGGTACTGTAGGGTCAGCGGCACCTGTAATTCTCATAGCCTGATATACATATGTACGTCCTGATAACGGATCTCTTATAGCTCCCCCAAGACATGTTGCTGCACCACCAAATGGTTCTATCTCTGTAGGATGATTATGAGTCTCATTCTTAAAGTTAACAAGCCATTCCTCTGTCTTTCCATCTATTTCTACAGGAACAACTATACTACATGCGTTAATCTCATCTGATTCTTCCTGATCAGCAAGCTTTCCTTCTGCTTTGAGCTTCTTCATTGCAAGGAGGGCAAGATCCATAAGACATACAAACTTGTCTTTTCTTCCCTTATAAAGCTCATTTCTGTCAGCAAGATACTTATTATATGAAGCCTGCATCGGCTCTTTATAGAAACCGTCCTTAAACTGGACATCCTTAAGCTCTGTAGCAAATGTCGTATGACGGCAGTGATCTGACCAGTATGTATCAAGCACTCTGATTTCTGTCATCGAAGGATCTCTCTTCTCATCATTGTGGAAATATTCCTGAATAAACTTAAAATCCTTAAATGTCATTGCAAGTCCGAGTGAATCATATAATTCACGCAGCTTGTCTTCCTGCATATCTTTAAAACCATCAAATATTATTACGTCATCAGGTATCTTAAATTCTGTAACAAGTGTCTTAGGAAGTTCACTGGAAGCCTCTCTTGAATCAACCGGATTAATACAAAGCTCTTTTATCTTTGCCTTTTCTTCTTCAGTAAGCTTTCCGGAAATCACATATGTAACAGCCGTCTTAATTACAGGCACTTCATTTTCATTAAAGAACTTAACACACTGCTCTGCTGAGTCTGCTCTCTGGTCAAACTGTCCCGGGAGAAATTCTACAGAAAATATAAAATCATCATCCTTATGTTCAAAATCCATCTCATAAACATTATCTACCGGTGGTTCTGAAAACACTGTTGTAAGTGATTTCTCATAAGTCTCATCTGAAAGATTCTCAATATCATAACGTATAAGTTCTCTTACATCTGTAATAGTCTTAATTCCAAGATATCCTGTAATCTCGTCATGAAGTTCCTTTGCTTTTACAGCATATGGTTTTTTCTTTTCAACAAAAACTCTTTTAACGCCGCTCATTTCATCCTCCTGATAACATCAAATTAATTGTAATTAGTTTGATTTGTTTTACATGTTATTTTCCTTATCCGTAATCATTCATATGTCACTGTCTTATTTCACTAAAACATAATGTCTATTAATTTTATTAATCTGTATTATGTTCTTTCTAACACATTATCTCATTATGTTAATATTGAATTTTGCTATATCATCAAATTGAACCGGCTAATTATCAGTTAATTTAACTAATTTAGCCTGTTATATAACACATTACATATTAATAACCACGAATAGAATTTTATTTTATCACATACCTCAGATATTAACAATACAAGTTTTCTCAATATTTAATATTTTTATATCTATTTTAATATTACATTCCATATTATATCATGTAACAAAATACATAGCATAATCATATATATAAAAACAGGGCTGTCTCATTAGATGAAATTTATATAAGTTAGAGGAATATTTACTATTAAAATATCTTATTTATATAAATTTTTCTTAATGTGACAACCCACAACATTCAGTTCTAAGCCGTATATAAGCTCTCTGTAATGATGACATTTAATTATGGTTTTATCTCTTCAAGGATTAAAATCCCTTTAAAATGTCTCAATTCCCATAAGACCGCCCAATACGACCTTAAGTACTATACGCGATACAATCGAAATAATAATTAATTAGTTCCTGTAGAACCAAAACCTCCATCACCTCTAACTGTATCATCAAGTTCATCAGCCTCTTCAAAATCAGCCTTAATATAAGGTGTCAATACAAGCTGTGCAATTCTGTCTCCACTGGCAACAGTTACAGACGAATCAGAATGATTATAAAGTGCCACAATTATTTCCCCACGGTAATCAGAATCAATAACACCTACCTTATTAGCAGGAGCCAGTCCTTTTTTACATGCCATACCACTTCTTGCATATATTAAACCCACAAGTCCTTCTGGAATCTCTATTGCAATTCCTGTTTTAATAAACTTCGTTGTTTCAGGAGCAATAATAACATCCTCCTGCATAGCTGAATACAAATCCGCTCCTGCTGAATAAGCTGTTCCATATGAAGGCACAACTGCATTTTCTGATAACTTCTTAAATCTTACTTTCTCAACTGTCATATTAATCCTCATTTTAATTTTTTTATTTATAATCCTGATAACAGCTCACAAACTTAAATATTATACTAAATCCACAAAATGCTTTAATATTTTAGTTCTGTTATCATATTTACATAATTATTCTTTTATAGAATCATAATCTATTAATAACACATAAAAAACTTTTCCATAATAATTATTTTCAACTATTCTTCCATAATCAATCACTTTCTTATATTGTCCGTTCTTGGTACAAATATGGTATATCACAAAATCCTCTGTCATTCCATCATTATACGATATCTGTTTCCATATACTGTTTTCAACCCTTTCAACTTCATCCGGTTTAATAAGATTACGGAAATGTCTTTTTGAAAATTCGTAAAAATCATCAAGATCTGTACAACCAACAAGCTGAATCATCTCCTGATTAGTATATAAAATCTTATCGTCATTAACATCGGCCTTATATATAAAAAATGCTCCCGGAAGATTGTCTGATATATCATCAAGATTAAAGCCAAGCTGGGCACGTTTTGTCGAACACATATTATCCTTGTACTGTTGCACTCCACTCTTACCTTTTAGTTTCACATCATAAAGAGCAATATCTGCCAGTCTTAAAAGTTCTGTATTTTTTGATGTATCTTTAGGATATTCCGCATATCCCATAGATATACTATATTCATATATCTCTCCATCACATATACATTCGTGTACAGAATTCTCCACAAAATAAGCCAGCTTCATCTTAACATCATCTGCTGAAGTATCTTCAAGTATCATGCAGAATTCATCCCCACCATTTCTACCAATTATTGATTTTTGTGGAAATTCTTTCTTTAATGCTGAAGCTAGATTTTTCAGTACTTTATCGCCAATATCATGTCCATACATATCATTGATAAATTTAAAATTATCAATATCTAATAATACTACTACATATTCCTTTTCCGCACTGTTTGAAAGGTACTTTTCCATTTTTTCATTAAAACCTGTACGATTGTACAGACCGGTAAGAGTATCGGTTATAGCAAGCTCTTTATACTTATGCCGCTGTTCTACATTAATCATAAGAACATATGCAAGACACACCGGCAACAGTATAAGAACTGCACCGCTCCAGCATATAAAATACATACTATCCGTATGTTTCCATCCATCAACAGGCATTACTTCAAGTTTCCAGTTGCACGAGCCCGCTCTGAATCTATAGACAACCGGATTAACCAATTGTTTCCTTGATGCATCAATAATATTATAATCCGAACTCAATGGTGATTCTGTCTTTAAAAGATTGTATTCATAGCCAAAATCCTCTAAAGCTCTAAACGTATTATCAAACAACTGCGGAACACGTATGATAACAATTGTAAGTCCCCAAAATATCTGTTGTCCATCATCTTCGTCCAGATATACAGGATTCCTTACGGCAATGCCATATCCTCCCTGCTTCAATTCAAAAGGTCCCTGCATTACAATAGCATTATTATTAATCCCATAATTAACTATACTGCCACGTTTCTCATCATTTACAAGATCTATAAGTCCTGCTTCATTACCCTCCAGCGGATATATACTCGTAACAACACCTCCCGGTGCAAGCTGTATACTCTGTACATAATCGTCCATCATATCATCAGCAACACTATCAAATCTCTGTAAATTACCATCTTCACTTATCAGAATCCGCTTAAGTGTTTCAGTAATACCCACAGCCTTGTTAATATCTTCCTGCATACGATTGGCATATGTTACAGCATTAAGTTCTGCCTTAGTTCTCATCTGTTCATCACTGACTGATGCAACTTTATATGTTACTAAATATAATACAAATCCACAACATATCAAAAATATTATTGGCAATATCCATTTTAAATATTTAAAATGATTAATTTTGTTTTCTTTTTTTCTCATAATGGCATCCCCTTTTTATACTTATCAATTAAGTATATATCGTATAATTTAGAATACAATCCGGTTTCTGCACATATTATGGCATTGTCAATATTATTTTCATAATAACCCTCATTTCTGAGTAACTTTTGTTACAAAGATGCGAAAAAATCCGCACAGACAATTTTTCTTCTGCCATCAATGTCTATTTGTTCTGCTCAGAAACAAATAGACAGTTCATTTATAAACTTTGGAAAATAATCGCATAAGCATTATTTTTCACACTAACCAACTGTTATTATGATTTGCCATAAATGAGCATCTTCGTCACAATTTCAAAGCTGCTCATTTATAGATAATTTATCTAATATTATATACTGCACTATTCATAACAATATCCTGTGCCTTCTGTAAAAGCATATTTTTCACAATCTTATCCTTGCCATATTTCTCGACAAATGTATTCTTATCAGAATATCCCATCTTATCTGCAAATGACTCAAGATCTCCCTTATACTCATATTCCGTAATTGTAAGGTCTTCCTGTTCTACTATAAGCTGGAATATAAGCTCCTGTATAACGGCCTTTTTAACATAGTCATCAAATGACATGTTGAAATTCTTCTGACAGTACTCATCATTAGATAATCCCTGCATCATTGCATAGAAGCTTATAGACTTATTAAAATCATCTGACTTTGTTGCTACATAATCATCAGGATATCCTAATACTTCGCAATTGTTCTGAAGCTTTGTAAGCACTGCTTCTTTCTTTGCTTTCTCAACATTTTCATCTACTGCTGACTGTACTTCTCCCTTAACATATTCTCTATATGCATCTACAGTATCATATCCAAATTCTTCTTTTACATATGTATCTGTAATCATAGGAGCATTAGGCTGTTCAACTTTTTTCATTGTAATCTCGTATACTATCTTACGTCCTGAATATTCAGGTTCATCCTTAAAATTATCCGGAACCTTAAGTGTTATGACCTTAGTTTCTCCTGGTGTCATTCCATATAATGCATCTACAAATCCATCTATAACAAATGTATCCTTGCCAAGAACAAGACTGTAATCATTGTTACTAAAACCATCTACCTGATTACCACCGATAGAACCTGTAAAGTCTACCGTTACCTGATCTTCTTCTTTAGCAGCTCTTGTAACTTCATCATATGTAGTTTTGGAATCCAAATCATTTTGTATTCTCTTTTCAACAAGTTCATTTTCAATTGAAGTCTCATCTACTGTAACCTCTATACCCTTATAACTGCCAAGCTTAACATAATCCTTTGCATTACAGTCATAAGACACCTTTATTTTACTATTACAGGCTGTTGTAAATAACATCGAAAAAGATATTATACATATCCCTGCCTTTTTCATTATGCCTTTTTTCATCATAATCTCCATTCTCAAGCAATTTTGTTGCTATAACATTAAATAAAATCATATAAATATGCAACACATTATCATTTATAACATATTTAACACCCAATTAACAGTAATATAATGCATATTTCACAATAAATACACAAATTATCATTAATTGGTATATACAAAAAATTACTATTGATTGATATATACATAAATCAAAATCAAACACTATATACAAATTATAATTGATTTAATATATAAATCATCATCAAACAATATATACACAAATTGCCCCCGATTAAACGAGGGCAATACAGGTTATTACTATTCATATACCCATCCGGCAATAAATACCTGACTGTATAAAAACAGTACTATGTTTAATTATAATAAATTAAATAATTCCAATTAAGTAAAATAGTTATACTCAATTAAGCAAGCTTAGACTTTGCAAGCTCTGCAAGCTTAGCAAATCCTTCAGCATCGTTGATTGCCATTTCTGACAATACCTTTCTGTTAAGATCTACGTTAGCTAACTTTAAACCATACATAAACTTGCTGTATGAAAGTCCGTTCATTCTTGCTGCTGCATTAATTCTTGCAATCCATAACTGTCTGAACTGTCTCTTCTTCTGCTTTCTACCCTTATAGCTTTCTGTAAGAGCTCTCATTACAGACTGTTTAGCAACTCTATACTGCTTAGATCTTGCTCCTCTATAACCCTTAGCGAGCTTTAAAACTCTGTTGTGCTTCTTCTTTGCGTTCATACCGCCTTTAATTCTTGCCATTTTCTATATTCCTCCTTCTATACCAAACCCGCAATTAGAGATATGGCATAATCTTCTTCATTGTCTTTACATTAGTTGCATCAGTCATTGTAGCCTGTCTTAAGTTTCTCTTTCTCTTTGCTGACTTCTTTGTAAGAATATGGCTCTTGTAAGCCTTCATTCTCTTTAACTGACCTGATCCAGTCTTCTTGAAACGCTTTGCAGCTGCTCTTTTAGTCTTTACCTTTGGCATAATAATCCTCCTAAACTAATCAATATAAATGTATTTTATTTTAACGTTTTTCAGTTAAAAACATTGTCATGCTCCTGCCTTCAAGCTTTGGAGCTTTATCTACTACAGCAATATCCTCAAGCTTCTCCGCAAAATCTGTAAGAATATGCTTGCTTGCTTCGATATGTGCCATCTCACGGCCTCTGAATCTTAATGTAACCTTAACCTTGTTACCCTTTTCAAGGAACTTTCTTGCCGAATTACACTTAGTATTAAGATCGTTGACATCTATGTTAGGTGAAAGTCTTACTTCCTTAACCTCAATAGTCTTCTGCTTCTTCTTAGCTTCTTTTTCTTTTCTTGCGAGTTCGTATCTATACTTACCATAATCAATAAGCTTACATACAGGTGGAACTGCTGATGGGGCAACCTTTACAAGGTCTACATTAGCTTCTTTAGCTAACTTCATTGCCTCCTTAGGAGACATAACTCCAAGCTGCTGTCCTTCTTCACCAATAACACGAATCTCTTTGTCTCTTATCCGTTCGTTAATCATTAATTCACTAATTGTAGTGTACCTCCATGCTAGAATAAAATTAAACAAAAAAAGTGGATAACTTAAAAGCTATCCACTAAATACCTTATATTATATGCAAAATATCCTGAACCATGCTATAATTATTAAATTATCATACAAAATCCAAGATGAAATATAATCTAAAATATTAACCCGAGTCGCCTTATGCGCTTAGGTGAGAGTGGATACCCTTCTTCATTTTCACAACTTCTACAAGATATCATATTAATTTATATTTGTCAACCCCTCTTTTTATTATTTCATCATCCTTCTTTTTATTATTTTATCATCCTTCTTTTTATTTATTTCATCATCCCTATTTTTATTATTTTATCATCCATTTTTATAATTTTATTAATCTATTCTCTTATCATTTTACTGATTAATCATTTTGTAACTCTACCCAGCCTTTATGATAAAAAAATTGCATAAATATAAATCATAAAAATTTGCATAAATATAAATAAGATATTTTATTTTTTATTAAAATTTGATATACTTACATAAATTTATATAAGCTTAATATTTATATAATACAAGGAGGGTTATTATGCGTCAGTTTATTATATCTACTGATACTACCGCTGATTTACCTGACAATTATGTCAGAAACAATAATATTGATGTCCACACATTATACTATTCAATAGGAAATACCATATACGGTCCCGACAATTCTCTGCCTGTAAAGGAGTTCTATGACCGCATGAGAAATGGTGAAATGCCGACAACCATGGCATGTAATCCTGAGGAAGCTGCCAATATATTCAAGAAACGTGCAAGTGAGGGCTATGATATACTTCACATTGCATTTTCATCTGCATTAAGCAGCAGTTATAATAATTTCTGCATTGCCGCTTCTGAAGCAATGGAAGAATATCCTGAATGTAAAATTATAGTTATAGATTCACTCTCTGCCTCTATGGGTGAGGGACTTGTAGTATACAGGGCAATGCAGTTAAAAAATATGGGTAAGACCATTGATGAAACTGCAGATTATATCAGTAACCACCTTCAGAACTTTGTACAGTTCTTTACAGTTGATGACCTTAATCATCTGTACCGTGGCGGCCGCGTATCAAAAACAACTGCTGTTATCGGTACTCTGGCAGGCATCAAACCAATACTTCATGTAAGTGAAGAGGGCAGGCTTATCCCGGTTGGCAAAGTCCGTGGCAGAAAGAAATCTCTTAATGCTCTTGTTGACAAGATTGATACATATATGGGTTCATATAAAAATGAAACTGACGTTGTATTCTTAGGACATGGCGACTGTCCTGAAGATGCACAATATGTTGCTGATAAGGTTAAAGAAAAATGCGGTCTTGATGTATGGATAAATACCATTTGTCCGACAATAGGCACACATTCTGGTCCCGGAACAGTTGCATTATTCTTTATGGGTGAAAAAAGGCTATAAAATAACAAGCTGCCGCACTAAGAATATTTATGCAGGATATAGATATATGAAAAGTAATTAGTTCTATTATCCTGTATAATTTTCTTTAGTACGGCAGTCTTTTTACATTTTATACAATTTATGATTATCTGTTTGTTCACACCAGTTCTGCTATCTCAGATAATCTTACATACTTATCTGATATTTTATACCATGTTGCAAAGTCAACCACACCGGTCTGCGGCATATCAAATATTCTTTGGAACTGTCTTACCGCATCTGCTGTTCTCTCACCATATATACCATCAGGAATAAGTACAGGTATACTGTTATAATATTCTCCTATAAGATTGAGCTGCTCCTGTAACTGTCTGACCTTCTGTCCTGATGAACCTATATCAAGATTATTTCCCGGCCACGACGATGGTATTCCGCTTATTTGTTCTGCACTGTTAATATACATATCATCACCATAATAATATCTTAATATTTCTATTGAATTATAGCTTTGATCACCAAGATACTTACTTCCCCACTGACTCATCCAGTCAGGACAGCTGACTCTTTTCCCGTCACAATACTGCGTCAATATTGGCTGCTTTACATTCGGTCTTGACAGGTAATTATTAAATACCTCATCCACAACATCTGATATACTTTTAAATATATTTCTTCCATTCATCCACTTATGATCATATGCCGTTGAAGATGTTATTGTAAAATCATACCCCTGATTTCTGTACCATTCTGTATACACCCTGTTTAAGGTAAATGACATTATTGCAAGTACATTTGCTTCTATCGTTTCTACCGGCCATGTTGAATATATCTCGCTGCAGGCTACATTTTTAATATAATCAGAATATCTTACATAATAATTAGTCGCCGAATTATCAGACGGCGAACCATCGTGTACCACTATGGTTTCCGGTATAACAACCCTGCTAAGTACTATTTCCCCCGGTCTGTTTATCTGCTTTATCTCACTTTCAGCAATCTTTGGCGGATATTCCCCAAAAAGTGTATGTGCAGGTATTACTATATTATCTGGTGCTTCACTCACAGAACTTGCCACAATCTGGGCATCCTGTAAACTCTTCTCGCCTGACATCACATTTACACCTGATACACTGAATGGCTCAAATCCACTCATACGCACCGTTACTGTATATTCTGCATACGGCTGGTTAATTCCCGGCTCCATACTATATTCCAACGGCGGTGCCGGAAGTATAATCTCCTCTGTCTGACCGTCACTGTCTGTCGTAAGCTCTTCTATCATAGAAGACGGATCTGCTGTATATGAAATATCTACCACCGCATTATCTACAGGTCTGTCTGTCAGCCTGTCAGTCACGCTGACCTTAAGGCTTCCCTTATCAGACATTCCGGTGGGTGTTTCAAGTGTATGCACATATCCAATACTCATTCATAATCCCTTTCTGTCAGTTTTATTATATTATGGACAATAAAGATGCAGGATTACCACTTATTCAACATTTTTATAAGTTAATACAGCATAACCTCAATTTCTTAATATGTGACTGCTTCAACTTATTTAACATTTTTATAAATTATCCTTATAGCACCCCACTTATAATATATGTAATCCCCCTGCACTTATTACCTAATATTTATAACTGTTTTAATTATATGGTCTGAACTGTCTTATTAAACATTTTTACAATTAACTTATATCTTTCTTATCTGAATGCAGTAGCATACATTAATAATACTGAATACAATAGAATAACGATTTATTAAAATGGAGTATATAATGGCAACGACAACGGTTATATTAGATGCGGGACACGGCGGTACAGACCCGGGTGCTATATATAAAGGACGACAGGAAAAAGATGATGCACTTCGTCTTACTCTCGCTGTCGGAAAAATATTACAGGACAATGGAATAAATGTTATATATACAAGAACGTCAGATATATATCAGACACCATTTCAGAAAGCAACTGATGCCAACAACGCAAAAGGCGACTATTTTGTATCAATACACAGAAATTCATCTGAAAAAGATAATCAGTATCAGGGAGTAGAATCCCTTGTATATAATGACAATGGAATTAAAGCGGTCATGGCCCGCAATATTAATTCAGAGCTTGAAAATGCCGGCTTTAAAAATCTGGGTGTAGATGAACGTCCTAATCTTGTTGTGCTTAAAAGGACAAAAATGCCTGCTGTACTCATAGAAGCAGGTTTTATAAACAGCGACTCCGACAACGAATTATTTGATAAAGATTTTCAAAAAATCGCAAAGGGAATTGCCGATGGAATATTAAAAAGCCTTCCCAAACAGACAACTGCTGCCGTCCCGACAGATTCCATCTCATTAACAGATATTAAGGATTATGCTGATTCTGATTACAAAGTCGCTGATTTTAATGATTCCGGTTATAATACTCCAGCTCTTAATGACAATATAAATAAAAACTATAATCCCTTAGAATATAATAACATGAGTTTTGATACTCAGATGTATGATTATTCAGATAGTATGTCCGAAAATAATATTTATAATGAACCACCTGAAAAATTATATCGTGTCCAGACCGGTGCTTTCCGCAACAAAGACAACGCTGACAGGATGCTTAATTCTCTTCTGATAGAGGGCTTTCCTGCTTTTATCGTATATGATAATGGAATATACCATGTACAGGTAGGAGCTTTCCGCAATCTTTTTAATGCTATCAAAATGGAACAACGGCTTAGAAGATTCCGCTATAACACGTACATTTCTTATGACTGATAAATTCTACAGAGTCGCCGCAGTAATTAAAAATATTCAAAATATAGTATTAATTATCACCAGAATATCTGTATACTATAAGTTTTTAGCGCAGTAGCTCCTGAATGTAGTAAAATTAATAATCTTCATATAAAATATTACAAAATTATATATGTCATCAAATAAAAAAGAGCCTGAATATTTATAAGACTATTCTAATCCTAAATCAGCTTGTATTTACAATATCCTAATCCGGCACTGTAAAATAAGCATTCTAAGTCTTAAACGTATCCATGCTCTTTTTATTATCTGTTATTAAATTTATACATGTAACACCTGAAATACACAACTTATTGCAATACTTATATTACATCAATTCTGATATTGCCTTATCTGTAAGAATACTCCTTAGAATATCTGCATGTATCATTACGTCTCTTGATATCTGTACAAGCTGTGAATTAGACATATTAAGTATATCTATAGCACCATTAAAATCCGCTGCCTTTATATCTGCTGCGCTGCCTTTAGTCTCATTATCACTTTCAATTCTCATACCAAATGATGATGCACTGTCCCCCAGACTTAAAATATATGTTGTATAATCGGCAGGTTCATTGTTACCCGACATCATTATATTAATACAATCCGAAGCATTGCCTGTTATCGCACTTAAATCCACCCATATTCCTATAAGTCTGTCATTATCATCAACAGTTATATCAAATGTAATGTTGTCAACATCCTTTAACCCTTTTTCAATTCCAAGAATTAATGTATCCTTTGATACTTTTGTAACAGACGTGATAAGTGAGGTATAAGATGTAAGCTTAGAATCTGCATATATTGAATTAATTGCATTTTCTACCAGCTTATTAACAGCATTATTAGATATTGTAACCGTATAAGTTCTTGCATCCTGTGTTTTTCTTCCATTTCCAGCACTAACAGTTATATCCTGACCTTTTTCATAGTCCGAATTTTCCCACATCTCATTAATTGAACTGAATATGTATGGTGAAAATGCCTTTAATGCTTCTGCATAACTCTTTATATTTTCTTTGTCAAATTTTCCCGATAAAAATTTCACAATATAATTGTAAACATTCTGATTATTAAGAATTTCTGAATAATCCGTACTTACAGATGTGTCATTTTTAAGATATGACTCTCCTTCTGATAATACAATTTTTATAATGGAATCCATTGATATCTTAAATTTCTGTGAAGTAAGCTCTGGAACACTGAAATATATATATTGTGCATCTTTATAAAAACGTATATTAACGGCCGGACTATTTTCATTCTCACTTATTCCTAATATTCCGCTTACAACACCATCAGACATATCTGAATGAATATCATATTTTACTTTATCTGCCTTTAAATACGATTTATAATCTGTTGTACCTCGTGAAAGATTATCAAGCGCCAATGTTCCAACGAAATCCATAGCTCCCATGCTGCCATCATTTTCAAGGCTTGTAAGCTTTGTCTCACAGCTTTGTCTTACCCTGTCAGTTTCTGCCTTTAATATGTCTGCTGCACCTGCCGCCGGGGCAGCTCCTCTTTTTATGGCAGGATAAGCAAAATACAATCCAACTGCTGCCAGAACTGCAACAACAGCTATAATTGCCGTTATCAACGGCCATCTTTTTTTCTTTGTCTGCAATATTATATCCTCCTGTTATTAAATATATTTATTGTATTCTTAAATTCTGTATATATTACTATACAAATGATAAGTATACCTGTTTTGGTATCATATAATGATATCAGTACCATACGGTCTAAAGCCAGTGGGATTGCGGTAGCATTATTTCAATTATTTTACTCTCACATATTTTACAAATTCATATATTATATTAAAATATGTCTTTTCGTCACTTGTCATTGCAGCCTTCCATTCGTCTGACTTATCAAGATCCGGAAAATATTTATCAGCATCGTAAGCATAATCCACTTTTGTAATATGTGCTGTATCGCACAAGCCGGCAAACTGCTCATAAACAGACTGTCCGCCTATAATATACACATCTTTTGTATCATAAACTGATACCATCTCAAGTACTTCATCTACGCAATGACATACACATACATCCTTTGGTGCAAATTTTCTATCTTTCGTAAGTACTATATTCGTTCTAAAATCAAGTGCACCTGCCGGAAGGCTTTCGAAGGTTTTTCTTCCCATTACAACGACCTTTCCAAGCGTTTCTTCCCTGAAAAACTTCTTATCCTCCGGAATATCTACCAAAAGGTCTCTGCCTTTTCCAATTGCCCAGTTTCTGTCAACTGCCGCTATAAGATTCATTATTATCTCCTTTCCACAGTTATATAACCATCTTCTAATATCAGACAAGCTTTCCATATACCGACTGTGGTACATATGCCTGTATTTCTATTCCATCCTGTGTATATTCTTCTTTCATAAGCTGACCATGTTCCCGTATAAGCTGTATCTTACCTGCTTCATTATATCCGAAACACCTCTCAATATATATCCTGCTCTCTCTTATTATCTCCTGTAATACCTCATCAAGCTTTTCCAGGCCCTCACCCGTCTTTGCAGATATATTAATAGTATATCTGGCATTAAGATCCTTAAGTACCGGTATATCTTGTAATTTATCACATTTATTAAATAGTGTAACTACAATCTTGTCCTTTACCTCAAGCTGCTGTAATGTATCATATACAGTCTTTATCTGTCTGTCCATATCTGGATTAGAACAGTCAACAACATGAATAATTATATCTGAATATCTTGCTTCCTCTAATGTACTTTTAAACGCCTCTATCAGATTATGTGGAAGCTTTCTTATAAATCCAACCGTATCAGTAAGAAGAATTTTTTCTTTATTGGTAAGCTTTAACATTCTTGTCGTTGGATCAAGCGTTGCAAACAGCTTATCCTGCGATAATACATCAGAATCTGTGAGACGGTTAAGCAGTGTAGACTTACCGGCGTTAGTATAACCTACTATTGCCGCTGTCATAACTGAATCTTCACTTCTTTGCTGTCTTGTAATCTCCCTGTGGCTGCTTACTTCCTTAAGCTGTCTTGACAGCCTCGTAATTCTGTCTCTTATAATTCTTCTGTCTGTCTCAATCTTCTTTTCTCCGGGTCCCCTTGTACCTATTCCACCACCTAATCTTGAAAGTGTTGTTCCAAGTCCTGCCAGCCTTGTCATTCTATACTTTAGCTGTGCCATCTCTACCTGTATCTTACCTTCACTCGTAGTTGCATGTGCCGCAAATATATCAAGTATTACCATCGTTCTATCCATAACCTTAGTTGCAAGCTCATCTTCAAGATTCTTAAGCTGTGCCGGTGTAAGCTCATCATCACATATTATTCCTGTCGCATCAAGCTGGTCTATAAGTACTCTTAATTCTTCCAGTTTACCCTTACCAACATATGTTGCCGGATGAAAACTGTCTCTTGGCTGTATGACCTTGCCTACTGTCACGGCTCCCGCCGTATCTGCAAGTTCTTTTAATTCTTCAAGTGAGCTTTCCGCATCATCGTCATCATCAAGCTGGACTCCGACAAGAATTACTCTTTCTATCTCTTCATCGGTTTCAAATATCTGTGCCATAGTTCCTCCTGAATATTAATATTTAAGATTTTTGATTATCTGAATTATGATTTATTATCTGCAATATAATCATTCAGATAGTTATTTATCTCTTTTTCCGTTGTCATTCCTGATATTTTATTTTCAATCTCTACAGCCTCTTTCATCGTCCATGAGGCAATATTTTTACGTGTTTCAAGTACTTTAGATGGTGAAACACTAAACTCATCAAGCCCATATGCCAGAAGTAACGGTATCATCGCCGGATTGCCTGCTGCCTCACCGCACATTCCAACTTCTATCCCTTCTTCCTTGCCGGCTTTTATAATTCTCTTTATACATCTTAATACTGCCGGATTAAATACTGAATACAGATATGCAACATTTTCATTTCCCCTGTCTACAGCCATGATATACTGTGTCAGGTCATTAGTTCCGATTGAGAAAAATTGAGCTTCCTTTGCGAGTACATCCGCCATAACAGCAGCTGCCGGTGTTTCAATCATAACACCTGTCTGAATATTTTTATCAAATGCTATCTCATTTTTTTCAAGCTCTCTCATAATCTTTGAAATTATATTTTTTACCTGTCTTAATTCACTTACAGATGTAACCATAGGAATCATTATCCGTATCTTTCCATATGCACTTGCCCTAAGAATTGCCTTTAGCTGTACTGTGAACACATCTGTTCTGTCAAGACAAAACCTTATTGCCCTATAGCCTAAAAACGGATTATTTTCTTTTGCAAGTCCCATATATGGAATATCCTTATCTCCACCTATATCAAGCGTTCTTATTGTAAGGAATTTATCCTTACATAATACTGCTGCCTTTTTATATACTTCATACTGTTCTTCTTCTGTTGGCATCTTAATACCATCCATAAACAGAAATTCAGTCCTGAAAAGTCCCACGCCCTCTGCACCGGCATTAACTGCTTTGGCAGCATCATCGGCATTTCCTATATTGGCGGCCAGACATACTTTAATATTATCTTTAGTGCATGTCTCTTTATTAATATATTGCTTTAACTCCTCCTGAGTTTCTAAAAAAAGCTTTCTCTTTTTTTCGTATATCTTTACAGTTCTTTCTATTGGATTGACAAATATTTCACCATATTCACCATCTACTATAATATTGTCATTATTCTTAATCTTTTCACATGCATTTTTAACATTGAGGACTGCCGGTATCTCTAAAGCCCTTGCAAGTATTGCCGCATGTGAGGTCTCACCGCCATTTTCAGCGACAATACCGACCACATTATCAATATCCATAGACGCTGTAACTGATGGTCTTAATTCCTTTGCAACAATTACAGTTCCCGGATTCAGACTTGCAAAATCAACTCTTTTTACTCCCATTAATATGTCTATAACATGGTTACGCAGATCTTCAATATCAGCAACTCTCTGATTCATTGTCTCATTATCCATCGTTTCAAATATACTGATAAACCTCTTACAAGTCTCATCAAATGCAGCCTCTGCACATATCTTCTCATTATCTATAAGATTATTGACACCTTGTATCATCTCCGGGTCTTTAATAAGATATATCTGGTTTTGCATTACAAGTGCTGTATTATTGCTGCCCTTAAGCTTACTTTCAAGCTCATCTGTAACAGACTGTGTTGTATTACAAAATTCCTCAACCGCAGCCTTAAAACGTTCCTTTTCTGCCTGCGTATCTTCAACTTTAACAACCTTTATTTCAGGATTATCTATATCAATTAAAAGAGCTTTTCCAATTCCTATTCCTTTAGATGTTCCAATTCCCCTTATCATAACTGCCTCCGTTCTGCACACATTTATACAATAATTTCAAGGTAATACACATATTGATAATAAACATTACCATGTTACTCACATTATTACGTGCTTATCTGTTAAAAACATATCTTGACATATTAACAAGAGTCTCTGATGTATCTCTTGAAAGAACTGTTTCTTTTGCCACTACATGCCGGTCTGTAATTATATTATCCACTCCCTTATTAGACAAGTTTCTTATAGAGGCCTCATTATTAACTGTCCATGCATATACCTCTTTTCCTGATTTATGAATTGCATCTATAAGCCTCTTTGATAAAAATGAAGCATTAATACTAAAAAAATCTACTTCATCCGTATCATAGAACCTGCCATATGCCACTGAAAGTATATAGCCTGTCTTAATATCTTTGTTATATGCCTTTACCTGCTTTAAAGCATTATAATCAAATGAAGTTATCTCACACTCATCCTCCATGCCATATTCCTCTATAAGTGCTACAACCTTTCCTGCTATTTCATTATCATATTGTGTTGGCTTAATCTCGATATTTACAAGTATTTTACCTTGTGTAAGTTCTAATACTTCCCTTAATGTAGGAATCTTTTCTCCTGTATATTCTTCACTAAAATAAGATCCCGCATCAAGTTCTTTTACCTCATCAAGTGTCATATTCCTTATATAACCATCAATACCTGTAGTTCTTCGTGTATTGGCATCGTGTATCACAACAATCTCATCATCCTTAGTCTGCCTTACATCAAGCTCTATATAATCAGCCCTATCATTTATGGCATGTCTGAAAGCCGCCAACGTATTTTCAGGAGCCGAAGAAGAGCCTCCACGATGTGCCGTTACCTTTGTTTCGTGAAATACAGCAACCCTGTCAAACGGATTCTTATTAAATGCCTTTACCACATAAAATGAATTAAGTCCGACTGATATACATAATATTACATAATATATACATTTATACAGATTATGCCTTTTCTCACTCTTATACAATATCTCTGTCTTTATATCTGCCACATCTGCATATTTGTAATATTTTTCTGTTATTATTGCAAACGATACCGGTATACAGGTATATACCATAAAGAACTTTACTGCTTTTCTTACATACCTTAATGCTGATAAATATACAGTGCTTCCTATATATGCCATATCAAGAAGCTTTACTCCTGCAATAAGAATGGCAGATAATAATACATAAACAATTCCAATAAATGCGATTATACAGATATTATATAAAGCAAGTGAACCTAAAACTCCCTTTAAGTGCTTTCTTACCATTCCTGCACTTTTTTTATAAGCCTGTAAAAAACTGATATTTTCAAGATAAAATATATTAAATACAAATACACCACTTATAACAACTACATATATTATAAGTATTGCAATAACAATTACCAGCTTTAATAATATATCTGTCTTTAGTATAGCTGTCTTTAGCAGATTAATAATTGTCTGCGAATATAAAATATTACAAAAAACAGCTACATTTATAAATATTATCGCTATTATTTCAAATAAAAAAGCCCAGATATTTTTTATATTAATCTTTGAAAAAAATTCTCTCGCTGCTGTATAGACACACTGGAAAATCGTTGCACGGCTCTTTGTTCTGTCAGCTTCAAAACACATAACAAGAAAACTAAGCTCAAAAAAACAGTACAATGCAAGTAACATCAGTCCGGCAGCAATACCTGCTATAACTAAAGGATTAGTAAGTGTACTCGCTATATATTCATTTGTTAAATACCTGACATTTGAAAGCTTCATTCCTAAATGCAGCATAATCAGCATTGCCGGATATATAACTGCCGTTGCTGCAAGCTTATAAGTTATCTCAAATATTATTATATCTCTTTTACTGCTTTGCAGCATTTCCAACTTATTTTTTAATGAGCCAAACATAAAACCTCACATTCTGATATTTCAGACTCAGGTTCTGTGCCTTTGCCTCATATCATTTACGGCAGTCTTTATAGAATCAATTTCAAGTCTTCTGAAAAAATGATAAGAAAAATCAATCAGATAGCATATTGTAAGCATAGGACCTATAACCGACACCAGTCTTTCATCCATGGCATGAACCATATTTTCAATAACCGCATTAAGAAATCCAAATATGATTAATGCAAGTACACCCCAGCCTAATGTGCTTTTAAGACACAATATACCCTTATAATTAAATCTTTCATGGTCATAATTCCACCATACCTCACCAAACAATTTAAGCATAATTCTTGCAGTCATATATTCAAATGCTGTGGCACATATACAGCCTGCAGCATAAATAGCAGGATAATTATTCTCTATTGGTGCAAATGTATTGAAAGCTATAAATACTCCAAAACCATATATTACGCAGAACGGAAGCTTTGCAAAGCCTCTGTTTTCCCAGTAACCAAGCTGTTTTCTTATAACAATACATTCCATGCCCCATCCAAGAAAACTATAAGTAAAAAACCATACTGCCAGCTGGCACATATCCATACCACGAAAACTATAATTTAACATTAATATAATACATCCTTTTTATTTTCTTTACTGTCTTTAAACATCTTTATATACAATCCTGCATACATAATAAATGAAAGTGTAATAGCTGCCGCACATATAATAAGCATGATATTCTGAATGTGTATATCAAGCTGTGGAAAAGCAACTAACACAAGCATAATTACATACAGTACCGCTGTACATACCTTACCATACCACTTTGCACCATTAAGTCTTCTTTTTATCGTCTTCATTGCTATCAGACCGGCAAGTGCAAGTGTAACTTCTTTAATAATCAGATATATAATAAGTATATACATGTTTTTAACCGAATATATAAGAGCTATAAGCATTGCAAACTGCATAAGCTTATCCGCCACAGGGTCTATAATTCTTCCAAGATCTGTTATCATATTATACTTTCTTGCAATACGTCCGTCAAAAAAATCTGTAAGCCCTGCCGCTATAATAACCATTGCAGCAAGACAATATTCATATGGATGAGTAGCATTATAATATATATACAAAAATAACGGAACCATTAATATTCTGAAATAGCATAATATATTCGGTATAGCCTTCAAATCACCGGGTTTAAATTTAAAATTCATATATTCACACCATTTATTAAAACCTTCCAAAATTCATAAAGACTGCAAGACGGTAATAATACCATCCTGCAGTCTGTTACACATTACTTTACTTTTATTTATAAAAGTCCTTCAAGAGTTGTTCTTACTGCCTTAATGAAATCCTGTGTATTAAGTACCTTAGGATTCTCCATTGTTGTAATAAGTGCAAGATCCTTAGTCATCTGACCATCTTCAATCGTCTTAATGCATGCCCTCTCAAGCTTATCGGCAAATTCTTTAAGTTCCAAAATATTATCTAACTCTCCACGCTTTCTTAAAGCACCTGTCCATGCATATATTGTAGCAATAGGATTAGTTGATGTCTCTTCTCCCTTAAGATGCTTGTAATAGTGTCTCTGGACTGTACCATGTGCAGCTTCATATTCATAATTACCATCCGGTGATACAAGAACTGATGTCATCATTGAAAGTGAGCCGAATGCTGTAGCAACCATATCACTCATTACATCACCGTCATAATTCTTACATGCCCAAATATATCCACCCTCTGAACGCATAACTCTCGCAACTGCATCATCTATTAATGTATAGAAATATGTAATTCCTGCCTCTTTAAACTTAACCTCATATTCATTATCATATATTTCCTGAAAAATATCCTTAAAAGTATGGTCATATTTCTTAGAAATAGTATCCTTAGTTGCAAACCATAAATCCTGCTTTGTCTCAAGTGCGAAATTAAAGCAGCTTCTTGCAAAACTCTCAATAGACGATGTAAGATTATGCATCCCCTGTAAAACTCCGGCTCCCTTGAAGTTATGGATAAGCTCCCTTGTCTCATTACCATTCTCATCAGTAAATACAAGCTCTGCCTTTCCCGGTCCTTCAACCTTCATCTCCGATGCCTTATATACATCACCATATGCATGTCTTGCTATTGTAATCGGCTTCTTCCAATTCTTTACATATGGCTCAATCCCCTGGACAATAATAGGTGCCCTGAACACAGTACCATCAAGCATTGCCCTTATTGTTCCATTAGGGCTCTTATACATCTCCTTAAGATTATATTCTTTAACTCTTGCTGCATTAGGAGTAATTGTGGCACATTTAACTGCAACACCATACTTCTTTGTCGCTTCAGCAGAATCTATAGTAACCTGATCATTAGTCTCATTTCTATGTACTAATCCAAGATCATAATATTCAGTATTCAAATCAATAAATGGAGTAAGAAGTTCTTCCTTAATAAGCTTCCAAAGTACTCTTGTCATCTCATCTCCATCCATCTCAACTAATGGTGTCGTCATTTTAATTTTTTCCATCTCCACATACTACCTCTTTTCGCATAATTTAAAATCCCAAAATTTGTATTTAATTATAAATTATTTTCTTTTTTTTGTAAACCTTATTTTCAAGATTCGCAAGTGCCTTACTTTTCAAGCTCCTCAGGCAACCCCTTATTTTTCAAGTTCTGCAAGCGAATCCTGCTGCGAGCCGCAGGTCAGCTCTGCTTTCCTTTTCATGCCAGCAGCTGTGCAGGCCTTACACAATACAATCTTTGCACAATACAATCTTTTCACATTGTAATCTTCGCACATTGTAATCTTCGCACATCGTAATCTTCGCACTGCATAATCTTCGCACTGCATAATCTTTGCACAATACAATCTTCGCACTGCATAATCTTTGCACTGCATAATCTTCGCAGCAGATTGAGTCCCGGCTGAAATATGCATTTTGTATATAACCATACTGATAATGTATACTTGTATTTGGCAGATATGTCTGCTATAATCGTGCTATTGCAAAAAGCAGTATTTTTGTATAAAATAAGTATTTAAGTTGTAATTATAATAACAACTGTCAATTTATTAACATTGCTGGATTTAACAGCAGACTGGAGGATTTTTTATGTGTGGATTTGCTGGATTTACGGGTCATCTTGACAATGGTGAAGAAGTTCTTACTAATATGATGAACAGAATTATTCACCGCGGGCCTGACAGTGCCGGACAACATATTGACGGAAAAGCATATATGGGCTTTAGACGACTTAGTATTATCGATCTGGATAATGGAAGCCAGCCTATGTATAATGAAGATAAAAAGATTGTTATAACATTTAATGGTGAAATATATAATCATCAGGAATTAAGAGCTGAACTTATTGAAAAAGGACATATATTTGCCAATAATTCAGATACAGAGGTTCTTATCCATGCTTATGAAGAATATGGCGAAGATATGCTTAACAAATTACGCGGTATGTTTGCTTTTGTAATCTGGGACAGTGAAAAAGAGACTCTGTTTGGTGCAAGAGATTTCTTTGGTATCAAGCCATTTTACTACGCTGTTGTAGACGGCAATCTCGTATATGGTTCTGAGATTAAGAGTATTCTTGAATATCCGGGATATAAAAAGGAGCTTAATGAAACAGCCCTTGAAAATTATCTTACATTCCAGTATTCAGTGCTTGATGAAACATTTTTCAAAGGCATATATAAGCTTATGCCATCCCACTGCCTTACATTCCACAAAGGTGAGCTTAAGGTTAAAAGATACTGGGAACCCACATTTGAAGCTGATAATAATGTATCTCTTGATACTCTTATCCAGGAAATTGACGATGCCATGCACGATTCGGTTGAACATCATAAAATCAGTGATGTTGAGGTCGGTTCTTTCCTTTCAAGCGGCGTAGACTCAAGCTATGTTGCAGCAATTTTTAACGGTGATAAGACATTTACAGTCGGTTTTGACTATGAAAAATATAATGAAATAGACTATGCAAAATCTTTATCTGAAAAGATTAAGATTGACAATTACAGCAAGCTCGTATCAAGTCAGGAATACTGGGCTGCCATTCCTAAGATCCAGTACCATATGGACGAGCCTCTGGCAGACCCGGCTGCTATTGCACTCTACTTTGTAAGCCAGACTGCCGCAAAGCATGTCAAGGTTGCATTATCGGGTGAGGGTGCTGATGAATTTTTCGGTGGATATAATATTTACAGAGAACCTCACGATCTTGCCGGCTTCCAGAAACTTCCACTGGGACTGCGCAAGGCACTTGCAAAATGTGCTTCTGCCCTTCCATTTAAGTTTAAGGGAAAGAACTTCCTTATAAGAGCAAGCAAGCCAGTTGAAGAAAGATTTATCGGAAATGCCTTTATGTTTAATGAAAAGGAACGTGATAAGGTTCTTAAGCATCCTACAGGAAAATATAACCATACAGAACTTACAAAGCCTTTCTATGACAAGGTTAAGGATAAAGACGATGTTACTAAGATGCAGTATATCGACATTAACTTCTGGCTTATCGGTGATATTCTTCTTAAGGCCGATAAGATGAGTATGGCACATTCACTCGAAGTCCGTGTGCCATTCCTTGACAGAAAGGTATTTGATGTAGCAAGGACTATCCCTACTAAATACAAGGTTAATAAGCAGAATACTAAATATGCTATGCGTATGGCTGCACATAAGTATCTTCCTGACATGGTTGCCGAAAAGAAGAAGCTTGGCTTCCCTGTTCCTATCCGTATATGGTTAAAAGATGAAAAGTATTATAATATTATTAAAAAAGCTTTCAATAGCGAAGCTGCCAATAAGTATTTTAATACTTCTGAGCTTATGAAATACCTTGATGACCACAAAGCCGGCAAAGCTGATAACTCAAGAAAAATCTGGACTGTATACATGTTCCTTGTATGGTACGAAGATTTCTTTGGTGAAAATAAGATTGCCGCATAACATTATTTAATATAGTTTTATTTGTAATAGTATATCATCTTATTTATAGAGGAATTTCTTAATAATAAAATCTTTTTACAAAACATATTATATCCGTTAATTAATATGTTTTTAATTGATTATTAATTGAAATTCCTCTATTTTTATTTATCTTACTGACTGTTACTATTTATATGTACTTGCGTGTTTTTTATAAATTATATCTGTAGAATTACCTGATAATTTGTTGTATTATATTTACAATAACTGACCTTGGAGAGGGTCTTTAAAAACTACTACTATATTACACAAGGAGATTATTATGTTTGTATTTAATAAAGACGTTACTGCTACTGACTGTGAACCAGGAGTTACAAGAAAGATTTTAACTTATTCTAAGGACCTTATGATGTGCGAGATTACTTTTAAGAAAGGTGCCAAGGGCAATTTCCATAAGCATGAACATCTTCAGATTACTTATATTGCAAAGGGCAGCTTTGAATTTACCATTGATGGAGAAACTAAGGTTGTTAATCAGGGTGACAGCGTATATATGCCATCTAACAGTGAACATGGCGTAACATGCCTTGAGGATGGAATTCTTGTTGATGTGTTCAATCCTATGAGAGAGGATTTCCTTAAATAGTGATTTGTTGACGATTTGTTGAAATGCGGGGTGTAGAGGGGAAGGGGCGGATTGTATTGGGAATTTTAAAACGATGGATGAGTACTAAGAAACTCTACAGATGAGCATTTAATGTACCGATACCGTCCGGGTCGTGCCAAATGCGGCGTCCTGCCGCTTGGCACTCGATTGTGCGTCCTGCACAATCGCCCCTAGGTAGTGTATGCTCATCTAAGAGTTTCTAAGCACTCACCATATGTTTTAAAATTCCCAATACAATCCGCCACTTCCTCGTTACATTTCAAAAACCTCTGCGCTTGGGGTGACGACCGGGACTTTATAGGTCAGCAATATATAATACAAGGTTACTATACCGGGTGTGATAACCTGCTGGTTACGGACTGGCAATATATAATTCAATGGCACTACGCCTGAGATGGCGACCGGCAGGTGATGGGTTAGCAATCTATAATCCAAAATCTCTACACTGTGTATGACTAACCATAGGTCATATGTTATTAATATCGCTACACTGTCAAGTTAAAGGTTGGCAGTGATACTGCCAATAATTAATATTACCGGCAGAAAACCATATTGGGTTAGGTCTTTCCGGTATAAAAATATAAGCCGTGTAAATAATCAGCACATTAATGTGATTATTTACACGGCTTTTTTTAATTTAATTATATTTTTTAATTAAATCATTATTACATTACAACATAGCCAATAAATAAATTCCACGTTCAATATGCATTATCTACCTGTCCTTACCATGTCAAATCCACACTTCTATTATCCCTGTTATTATATCAAACGTAGTGACATTGAATTATATATTGCTACCCTATAACCTGCCCGTCTCTACACCCTTGTTTCAACAAATCACAATTTAAGACTGCAAAGAAATATGCCGATATTATTTATAGATAATAACTGGCAGACAAAGATTGATAAAAATATTCATTTAGAAACGGAGGATAAGGTATTATGAGTAGTAGTATATCAGGAACAATGGACAATATTGGAGCATATGCACAGACAACATCGAATGTCAATTCAGATAAGAAGACATCAGATGTAAAAAAGAATAATGCATCAGGTAAGACAGTTGGCAATCCTAAGTTAAGTGAAAAGGCATCGAAGTATTATGAACAGCTTAAGAAGAAGTATTCTAATATGGATTTTGTGCTTGTAAGTAATGATATGAAAGAACAGGCGAAGGCTAATGCAGCAGGCTATGCTAATCCATCTAAGATGGTTGTACTGGTTGATGAAGAAAAGATTGAAAGAATGGCAGAAGATGAGAATTACCGTAAGCAGTATGAAGGAATTATTGCAAATGCTGCAAGTGGGTTATCTTCAATGAAGAGTGCATTTTCATCACAGTCTGATAATGTAAAAGGTTTTGGTATGCAGATTAATGATAATGGAACAACATCTTATTTTGCAGTGCTTAAGAAGTCATCTAAGGAGCAGAAGGCAAGAATAGAAAAAAATGCCGAAAAAAAGAAGCAGGACAAGAAGATTAAGGACAAGAAAGCAGAAGAAAAGAAGAACAAAGAAAAACTTGAAGAATCCAAAAGGACAGATAGCAGTATATCAGATGTAGAGGATTTGGACGATACGGTTGTAATTACAGCATCATCAGTTGAAGAATTAATTGAAAAAGTAAAACAGTATAATCAGATGTATTCAGGTGATACAGTTATTTCCGATATAGAAAAGAACGTGGGTCAAAAATTTGATTATTCATTATAATTATAATAAATTAATTATTATAACATGAAGAATATAAAGAATCTGATTAGAAAATATTTCTGAATGTAATTGTGAAAGATGAGAATTGACATCAATGGAATATTCAGACCATTTGATACAAAAACAGGGGAGATTAAACATATGATAATAGGAGAAACAGATAATAGCTCAGTAATAAGTCTGGGTAATATTAATGCAGGAGGCATTGATACTGATAAGAATACAGGTTCATCAAGAAGAAAGAATAATAAAAGGTCAGATACAATATTTGCAGGTGACTTAAATATAAATGCAGACAGAAGCAGGCTTATTGAACAAAAAAGGCAGCTTGCAAGAAAGCAGGCAATGAAGCTTATTAAGGATGCATGGAATAATGATAAATCCAGACAGGGTTCTATTGATGAGCTGGAGAATACAAGAAATGAAAAGATATCTAAGAAAAGTGAATATACAGATTGTATAAATGATATTGAAAATCGAAAGAATGGATTAAAAGAGCAGTATGGCATTACAGACGATTCACAGGAGCAAAAAGACCTTGAACTCTTGGAAAAATATCAGAATAATGTTAATTTTATATCGCATGATGATTTTTCAGATGATGAGATTAAAAGATTAGAAGAGCTGCAAAGTACTCCTCTGACAGATTATCAGAAAAAAGCACTCAGTCTTAACCGTATTCAAGGGAATTTCCGGTCGGAAATTGATAATATTGACAGCAGCCTTAAGGCTATTTCAGAAGCCATGCTTGAAGAAAAAAAGGAGCAGGCGAAGTCACAGGATATGGTTAAAGCTGATAATGCGGCAGATAAGATAACACAGGCAGCCAACGATGAGATAATGGGGATGTTGATAGCTGAGGGTAAGGATAAGCTTGATGATGATACAAAGAAAGCTGAGGAGAAGAAAGAAGAGCAGATAAAGAAAGCGGATGAACAGGATAAGCTTGATAAGAAGAAGGAAGAACAAAACGAGCAGGAAGATATTATAAAGGGTGACAATAAGACAGAAAGTCTTCAACAGAATATGGCATTAAAGAAGCAGAGTGATATTAATATAAGTGAGGCACAGGCGCATATTAAGAAGCTTATCAAAGAAAATAATATAATTAATGAAGATATCAAGGGGATTGAAATTGATGTTAATTTCTAATAGTGTAAGAAGTGATGTATATATTAATTATCATATAAGTATTATTTATTTCACATCCCTATAGAGGAAGGGGGAATTCAGACCGAGCTATAAAAATATTTTAGTAAATATGTAAGATTGACATGTCAATCTTACAAGCATATAATTGCCATACAGGATAATTGTAAAATAACAGGCATGAATAAATTATAGTATGTATTATTTGTGCAGAAATGAGGCTTGATATGATAATTACGGTAGCAAGAAAATGTGGCTGTTATGGAGATACACTGGGTCAGGAACTGGCGAAAAGATATGGTATTCCTTTTTATGATAAGGAGCGTATATCAGAGCTTGCAAAAGAAAAGGATATATATGATAAGTATCCTGATTATTATGGTGAGATCCCTGTTAATACATTGTTGTATACAATATCTGTAACAGAAGAGGATGATGTATTATATGATAAGCCAAAGAAGGCGCTTGCAAGTCTTATTGATGGTCAGGATTGCGTAGTCCTTGGAAGATGTGGTAATTATGCATTCAAAGACAGAAAAGATAAGATATCAATATTCCTTACGGGGGATGATGATAAAAGAATTGCGCATATAGCAGGAAAACATGGCTATTCCGAGCGTAAGGCTGCTAATATTGTTAAGGAAACAGATGACAGAAGAAGTTCCTATCATGAGTATTATTCAGGAGAAACATGGGGGTTATCCGATAACTATGATTTGTGTGTCAATGTATCAAAGCTTGGATTTGATAAGACTTTAAAGCTTATAGAAGATTATATCGATACAAGAATTAGCAATGAGTAATTAATTTATATAGCAGGGAGGGTTTATGTTAGAAAATGTTATTTTAGATACTGATGTTAATAAAGATCAGATAAAGAATACACTTAAGTCGGAGGTTAAAAGATTAGGAGAACGCCTTTCAGTATTACAGCAGGAGATAAAGAGGAATAATATTCCTGTAATAGTTCTTTTTGAAGGATGGGGAGCAGCCGGTAAGGGCAGTCTTATTGGAAAGACAATACTTAATCTTGACCCAAGAGGCTCAAGCATGTTTAATACAACAAAGCCAACCCAGGAAGAACTAAGAAAACCATTTATGAACAGATTCTGGTGTGATATACCGCAGAATGGGGAGATTGCTTTTTTTGACAGAGGCTGGTATTTTGAATATTCTAAGAAGAATAAGGAACGTATTAACATATTTGAAAGACAGTTAAAGGACAATGGTTATCTGGTTATAAAAATATTCCTGCATATAACAAAGGAAGAACAGAAAGCCAGATTTGACAGGTTATTAGCATCAAAGAATACTGCATGGCGTGTAACTGATAAAGATTTAAAGGAAAATAAAACTTATGATAAGTCATATAAAAAATATGATGAGATGTTAGAAGAAACTAACACTGAATATGCACCCTGGAATGTTATATCCGGAATGGATAAGACAGAGGCGATGCATGAGATATTAAGTATAATTGTTGAAAATATTGAAGCCCGTATAAAGTCTAATGATGGAGATGGTATTGGAATAAGACCGGAAGATATGCAGCATGAGCTTGTTGATATGCCTAAACTTAAAGATGTTGACCTTGCTATATGCTCAATGGAAGAGGATGAATATAGAAAGACTCTTAAGAAGCTGCAAAAAAAGCTGGGCAGACTGGCTTACAGGCTGTATAAGAAAAGAATACCGCTGATAATATGTTATGAGGGTTGGGATGCGGCAGGAAAAGGTGGTAACATTAAGAGAGTTGCAGCAAGCCTTGACCCTAGGGATTATGAAGTTACTCCGATAGCAGCACCAGTGTCATATGAGAAAAACAGACATTTCTTATGGAGATTCCAGAATAGACTTCCTAAGACAGGACATATAGCCATATTTGACAGAACATGGTATGGAAGAGTTATGGTAGAAAGACTTGAAGGCTTTTGCAGTGAGAATTCATGGAAGAGGGCATATAACGAGATTAATGAATTTGAGGCAGAGCTTAATGAATGGGGAGCAGTTGTTGTAAAATTCTGGTTACAGATAGATAAAGATGAGCAGTTAAAGAGATTTACTGACAGACAGAATACTCCTGAAAAACAGTGGAAGATTACTGATGAGGACTGGCGTAACAGAGAAAAATGGGATAAGTATGAAGTAGCAGTCAATCAGATGATTAAGTATACTTCAACAAGAAAATGCCCATGGACAATAATTGAATCTAACAGTAAATATTATGCAAGAATTAAGGCACTTGAAACAATTATAGCAGCAGTTGAGAAGAAACTTGCAGAATAAATATACCATATACGACAGTAGATTTATCTCACAGCGTGTTTGTTGTTAAGATATTTTGAATATAATTATAATATAAAGGCAAAACAGACTGCCACATTAATGAAATGTACACTTTATATAAGATTATTTACAAAGCAGATATCTGTATAAGGTATAATTTCATTAATGCTGCGGTCTGTTTTTTGCTTAATTTAATTAGTAATGGTGTCAGAAGTATAACCATCATCAGAGCTGTCAGTACCGGAATCATAAGGAATATAATCAGACTCATCTTCACCGGCTTCATTTTCAATTTCTTCAATAAGCTCTTCATATTGTTCATCTGTTAATATGGCAGGAACCTCAAATATGATATATCCGTCAATTTCATCAAGAATGTCTATACTGTATTGTATTCGTGGTTCAATATTTTCATATTGTGTAGGAGTGCATACAAGAACCATTCGGTCTATATTATCGGTAGGAATAAAGTGTTTATTACTTGTACCCCATCCGATATATGTTCCAACAAATGGTCCGTCAACAATAGTAAGGTCACTTTCAATAAGTCTTGCAATTCGTGATACTTCAATTATTTCAGAATCACTGTCACCGAGGAAGTATATTTTTTTATAATCTGTATTATTTTCTACATACTTAACAATTGCTTCGCTTGTATTATATGAATTACGAGAACTGTAATAATATACGAATACTATGTTGCTTAACATCCATATTATGCTTATAACAGTCATTACCGATGTAAATATAAGGTGGTTTTTCTGCTCTTTAAGCCATTTAATCATCCGGTCTATACCAATACCTATAATAAGAAAGCTTGCAACAACTGGTATAAGGTGGTATCTGAATTCAAAAGACTCCGAACCGTAAGTCGTATCAGTAAGTATAAGAACTGCGAGATTGACAGTAATTATACAGCAAACCTGACCAGCTACTATTTTATCAGCTTCATTGTCACCAGATTGTATTATAAGACCTGACAGAGGTTTTAATGCCTTAATTGTTGCAACAACTATTACAATAACTATAATAAATGCAGCCATATGCGACAGATAATGTATGCCAAATGCTGATGTAACACGGATGTCCTTACTTGGAAGTGCACCAAAAAGCTCGGCTATACCAACAAAGCATTTAGAAAGATTATTAACAAAGTTATTAACAGAGGACAGTATCATTTCATTGGTAAATACCGATGCACCATAAATCTTAGCAGAAACGTATCCTGCGGCATATATAATCAGGCTTATTAATAAAAGAAGTGAGCGTTTGTTAATAATATTTCTTAAACTGCCACTGCATATTGTACAATACAGTTCATATATTATAATGGGAAACAGTCCACATATAAGCAGATATAAACCACATGACAGGGCTGTAAGATATATTGAAACAAAATAAGTTATAAGTATGTGTAAGTATTTTTTAACAGGTATGTTAAAACGAAGCTTTAGTATAAGGTCAATAAGCATTATAGGTATAAGAACTTTAATGATATAATAAGCAGCACCTGTAAACATCATTGGCATGTAGCCTAAAGGTTCAAGTGAATAAGGTGTAAGTAAAAGAACATATATAATCATTCTGGGAAGCTTAGGAAGTTTGAGCATTTTAAATATATCTCTGAATATGTATATGTATAACATTACACCAAGGCAGTCAGCAATGCCGTATGCAAGAAAGATATTATGGGTTATGCCATAAAATATGCTTGCCGGTATAATAACTGAATCAAGACCGAGAGTTGACTGGTATTCCCAGTTTTTTAAGAAGATAGTCTTCTGATTCCATATCTCCATAGCCTGTGCCATGGCAGCAGAAGAGTCAAAACCTGCTTCGTATTTTAAATGTGTAAGATTAAAGACAAATATTAACATTAGCTGGGCTATAACAAATAATTCAAAAAAAATAACCCATGGATTAGTATTCTTTAATCTCGAAATAACTGTATTTTTCATAAGTTCCTCATTTCCAGGCAATGCCTCTAAAGTCTATATTAACAATAAAGGTAATTCTTAAATTTTTTAAAATATAAAGGTGATGCTTTTGTATATATTATCAGTCAATATATCAGACATGAAACATTAGTTATGTGATACTGTGTAAAAAGCAATTTATATTTTACTATAAATTATATAAAATAAACAATAGTTTATAAAGATAAAATTGTATGTTTATATGGAATTATAATAAAATGAACTGCTGTTTTTCCTTTATTGTCCGCTCTTTATTAAATAACCTGATATATGTTATAATTAAATAAAATCATAAATATATTAATATATTAATATATTAATAGGCATGGATATAACACTTCCTATATTTCATGGATTAATATCATATGTATAATTGTATAAGAAAAAAATACTTTGAACAAATCGGACATTCATATAGTATAATTGTTTTATAAAAATGGAGGTAAATATGGCTGATATAAGTGATTATCTGCGCTGGAGAGGCGATATTACATTTAAACAGGATCCGTTTAATGATGTTGATAATCTGATACTTGCACAGATTGCATATGTGGATTTTTCAGATATTATTCCGGCACCCGGAATACACTCACAACTGACTTTACAAGAGGCAGCCAGGCTGTTTTTTAATAAACATTCAATAGAAGAATTAAAGGCGGTAAATACCTTTATTAAAGATGTACCTTTTTTTATGAGGGAAGCAGCGGCAACGGACAGATTTAAGGATGTAATTCTTTCTGATTATGTGGATATGGTGGATGCTGACAGGCAGATGCAATTTGCGGCATTTCATGTGCATATTCCTGATGGAACAATATATGTTACTTTTCGTGGGACAGATGATTCAATTGCAGGCTGGAGAGAGGATTTTAATATGAGTTTTATGAGTCCTGTGCCAAGTCAGATTGAAGCAGTTAAATATATAGGTGAAACTCTTAAAGGCAGTACATGTGATATAAGACTGGGTGGACATTCTAAGGGTGGCAATCTTGCAATATACGGTGCTGTGATGTCTGATAAGGATATACAGGCACGTATTACAGATGTATATAATAATGATGGACCTGGTTTTGACAGGGCAATGATTGAGGATATAAGATATCAGCGTATGCTTCCTAAGATTAAAACGATTGTTCCATATCATTCATTTGTTGGAATGTTACTTGAACATGAAGAGGACTATAGAGTTGTAAAGAGCAATAAGAGAGGAATTATGCAGCATGATGCAATGTCATGGCAGGTTATGGGAAAACGTTTTGTAACACATTGTAAGGTCAGCAGGGAAAGTGCAGTGATACAGGAGGCAATGAGCAAATGGATTAATGGTATGGATATGGAAGAAAGGGCAGAATTTGTTGATGCGTTATTTTCAATACTTACAGCAAGCGGCGCTGTTAATCTGTCCGATGTAAATACGGATTTGTTTAAAAGTGCAGGAGCGGCAATCAAGATGTTTAATTCCCTTGACGCACAGACAAGGTCAATGCTTAGTAAAATGCTTATGTCTTTGAGAGGAGAGATTGCAAGAGCAAGAAAGAATGTATAGAAAATTTAACAGGTGTAATTAATCAGATTAACATGAAAAAGAAGAAAAATATAATATTAAATGATGATACAACAAATATAATATGTGAAGATTTTAACAATATAAAAGAGAATATTGATATATCAGAATATGTTATGTATGACAGATTTGATAAAGCCAGAGATGCAATGCTTGAGAGCATAAGGCATAATAAAGGAATTGGCACACTTTCTGAAAAGACAGTGCATGGAATGTTTAAGCTGTTTTATGAGCCTGATGAGGATAAACATGAGGTGGCTGTTGACGGATATTTTGCAGATATTTGTAATGAGAATGGTATTATTGAGATACAGAATGGCAATTTTAATAAAATACGTGATAAGCTTATGATATTTCTTAATCATTATCCGGTAACAGTAGTATATCCTCTGCCATATAACAAGAGATTATCGCTGATTGATAAGGATACTATGTCAATTATAAAAAGGCGTAAATCACCAAAACATTATTCTGAATATGATGCATTTTACGAATTATATAAGATAAAAGATATGTTATCAGCTCCGAATCTTAGTATACAGTTTGTACTTATGGATGTGGAGGAGTACAGGCTCTTTATGGGACGTAACAGCAGAGGACGGGATGAATCGCAAAGGTATGACAGAATACCTGTCGGAATAAGAAGCATTATAAGTATAGAGCAGGTTGAGGATTATATGCAGTTTGTACCGTATGAACTGGAAAGTGGTTTTACATCGGCTGATTTTGCTGATGTCTGTGGTATATCAAGGCAGAGTGCGGGAATGGTTCTTAATATACTTAATTCAACAGGAACTGTAATAAGGACAGGAAAGAGAAAAAATATGTATATATATGATGTAAAAAATTAGATTGATGAATATAAGGTAAGAAAGTATTATGTATGTAATTAAGGATAACTGCATTAAGCTGTCTGTAAGAAATCTTGTGGAATTTATATTAAGCAGTGGAGATATAGATAACCGTTTTACAGGGATGCCGGATGTAAGGCTTATGCAGGAGGGAACGAGACTTCATAAAAAGATTCAGAAAAGCATGGGAACTTCATATAAGGCAGAAGTTCCTTTAAAGCTTAATATACCTGTACAAAGACAGATTGATAATAAAGAAATATTTGTAAGTGAATATTCAATTATTCTTGAAGGGCGTGCAGATGGAATAATATGTGAGCTTGAGGAGGATGAGGATGGAAACAGGCAGCCGGTATCAGATGTAACAATAGATGAGATTAAAACTGTCCGGTTAAATCTAAAAAAAATGGACAGTCCTGTGTATGTGCATAAAGCACAGGCAATGTGTTACGGATATATATATGCATTACAGAATGGACTTGAAAAGATTAATATACAGATGACTTATTGTAATACTGACACAGAACAGATTAAAAGATTTAATCAGGAATACACATTTGATGAAATTAGTAGATGGTTTAATGAGCTGATTGACAGTTTCAAAAAATGGACTGATTTTTTATTTGATGAAAGATATAAAAGACAGGAATCTATTAAAGGGTGTACATTTCCATTTGAATATAGAAAAGGACAGAAAAAACTCGTCGTGGGAGTTTACCGGGCTGTTGAAAATGAGAAGAATTTATTTATACAGGCACCTACAGGGACAGGAAAGACTATATCTACAGTTTTTCCAGCGGTACAGGCTATGGGGCAGGGATATGTAGATAAGATATTTTATCTGACTTCAAAGACGATTACAAGGACGGTGGCAAGAGATGCTTATAATATATTAAGAGATGCCGGACTTTACATGAGAACAATTATACTTACGGCGAAGGATAAGATATGTAAGCTGGACGAAAGAAAATGCAATCCTGTGCATTGTGAATATGCAAAAGGACATTTTGACAGGGTAAATGCTGCTGTATATGACATGATAGTTAATAATATGGATATAAATGCTGATACGGTAAGAGAATATGCAGAAAAGTATAAGGTGTGTCCTTTTGAAATGTCACTTGATGCTTCTTACTGGTGTGATGGCATAATATGTGATTATAATTATGCATTTGATCCGGATGCATCTTTAAAAAGATATTTTGGAGATGGAGGAAAGGATAATTATCTGTTTCTTGTGGATGAAGCACATAATCTTGTAGACAGGGCAAGGCAGATGTATAGTGCATGTCTTAAAAAAGAAGATTTTCTTAAGGTCAAAAATATTATAAAGGATGTGGATAAAAGGCTTGCAGCAGCTCTTGAAAAGTGTAATAAGGAACTTCTTAAGCTTAAAAGAGAATGTGATACCTATAAGGTTATATATAATGATTTAGGTACATTTCCGGCTTATCTTGAAAGATGTTTTTCTAATATGCAGAAATTTTTTGATAATAATAAGGGGTTTGAACAGACGGAAAATATGCTTGAACTGTTTTTTGGCATAAGACATTTTCTTAATATGTATGATTGTCTGGATGATAAATATATTATTTATACAGAGCATGATTTTGATGGGAATTTTCTTATAAAACTATACTGTGTGGACCCGTCGGGCAATCTTTCATCAAGGCTTGCGCAGGCAAGAAGCACGATATTTTTTTCAGCTACACTTCTTCCGGTCAATTATTATAAAGAGATGATTTCCGGGAATCGTGAGGATATGGCAATATATGCAGAATCAGTATTTGATACAGACAGAAGAAGAATAGTTATAGGAACTGATGTAAGCAGCCGTTACAGCAGAAGAAATGCGAATGAATATAAAAGAATCAGCCGGTATATTTTTGATACAATACAGGCACATAGAGGAAAATACATGATTTTTTGTCCGTCATATGCATTTATGAAGGAAGTTGCAGCACATTTTAAAGACATGTGTATGTATGAACATATAGATACAGAAATATTAATACAGACAAGTGATATGACAGAGCAGGACAAAGAGGATTTTTTATATGCATTTAATGAGGAAGGAAGAACTATTGCAGGTTTTTGTGTGATCGGTGGAATATTTTCCGAGGGAATAGATTTAAAGGAAGACAGCCTTATCGGGGTAATAATTGTTGGAACCGGACTTCCTATGATATGCAGGCAGAGGGAGCTTTTGAGGGGATATTTTGATGAAAATGATAAGGATGGATATGCATATGCATATGTATATCCGGGAATGAATAAGGTGCTTCAGGCAGCAGGAAGAGTTATAAGAACTGTTAATGATTGTGGAATTATTGAGCTTTTAGATGACAGGTTTATGACAGGTCAGTATACAAGTCTTTATCCAAGGGAATGGAATGAGGTATATCCTGTGGCACATTACCAGCTTCGAGAAATTTTGTCAGATTTTTGGGAAAAAATAGTGCAATAGTTAGAAAAATAATGTATAATAATAACAGAGTATTAATATGTGAGACGTTTATTGTGCTTGATTAAAGTAATGGAGAACTGCTTATGGATATAGGAGTTAAAAATCAGATTAAAAAATGTATAACTATGGCTGAGAATGGAGATGTTGATTCTCTTAATAAAAGTCTTTTACAGTCAGGCTTTAACAGGCTTCAGATTGTTGAGATTGAGAAGGGGATAAGAAGTAAGGTCAATGTTATGTTATATTGTGATAACATCTACAGTGCAGCACAGATGAAGTCGATAAGGCTCGGACTAGAAGACGGACTTGATGTTTCAATATTTTGTAAGCCTGAATATGATTATATGCAGATGGAAGAGATTAAGTCGGCGGTTAAGGAAGGACTTGATGTCAATGAATTATGTAATCCATCGTATGATTATACAGTTATGAGAGAGATAAGGCTGAGTGAGAAGATTAATTATGATATCACAAGATTTGTCAAGCAGGGCTGCAGTGGTGATATGCTAAGACAGATAAGAAAGGCAAGACAAAAAGAGATTGATATAACATTTTTTGTGAATGAGGGATATGATGTATATCAGATTAACGAGATAAGACTTGGCATAGAACATTGCGTTGATATTAATAAATATCTGTTGCATGAGTATAATGGTGACCAGATGAGGCAGATAAGACTTGGACTTGAAGAAAAGCTTGATGTTTCTTTTTATAATATGATTGGTTTTTCTTCCGGACAGATGGAGCAGATAAGATTAGGGCTTGAGGAAGGACTTGATGTTTCAATATATGCAGATCCGTTTATAGATGCACTTGAGATGGAGGACACAAGGCACAGACTGGATGGCAAGGATAATGGGACGAGTCTTGACGAATTACAGAGCCAGGAAGTCTTATTAGGGCTTAGCAGTGGTGTTGATGTCAATATTTATGCAGATCCGACATATGATTTTAAGCAGATGGAGCAGATTAGACTTGGACTTGAACACGGAGTTGATGTAATGCAGTATCTTGATATTACGATGACGAGTAAAGAGATGCAGGAGAAGAGATTAGAACTGGAAAAAGCATTGTAACATTTTAGATAACACAAATATACAGCCGCAAGGCAGAATTGAGGGACGTATGGATAGACCTGAATTTCGAGATAATAATGAACAGCTTAATAATAACGAAATACAGATTTCAATTTCTGAAGATTGTATGTCTGCTACTTTGTATCTGTCTGCACCTTATTATGATGTGAATACGGATAATAATAGTGTATTTACTTATGATCAGGTAATAGGTGAGTTATCTGATAAAGGTGTTAAGATGGGAATAGATGATGCCATGTTACATAAGATGATAGAAGAACGCATATACAATAGGAACGTTGTTATTGCGCAGGGAAAGCAGATGGTGAATGGTGAAGATGGCAGATATGAATTTTTCTTTGATATGGATGTCAATGGCAAGCCGACAATCCGTTCTGATGGCACAGTTGATTATATGAATCTTAAATTATTTGAAAGTGTCAAGGAAGGACAACTTCTTGCAAAGTATTATCATCCGACAAAGGGAATCTTTGGATTTGATGTAAAGGGCAGGCTTCTTACACCGAAGCCGGGAAAGCCTAAGTCTGTATTAAGAGGTAAAGGCTTTAAGGTATCAGAGAATGGTGATGAATATTATGCCGCTTTATCAGGAAAGGTTGAATATCGTAATTATGATTTAAAGGTAATTAATCTTTTAGAGATTGATGGTGATGTTGACCTTAATACAGGTAATATTGACTTTGATGGCGATGTTAATGTTAAGGGAAATGTTATTACCGGTGTAAGAATTAATGCATTGGGTAATATATATATAGGAGGACACGTAGAAGGCGCTATAATTATGACCCAGAAGGATCTGATTTTACAGGAGGGGATTAATGCCAAGGGCATAGGTAAAATATATGCCAAGGGTAATATAACAGGAAGATTTTTTGAGAATGCAGAAGTATATGCTGAGGGTGATGTCAATGCCGGATATATTCTTAATAGCAGTATAACAGCTATAGGAAAGATTATAATAGATGGAGCAAAAGGCGTAATATACGGTGGTGAACTGACAGGTGTAATGGGAATAGAGACGCCGCTGTTAGGTAATAATGCACATACCATTACAACTGTAAGAGTTGGACCGTCAAAGAAATTACAGACGGAATATGCCAATCTGTTAATAAAGATTAAAGAGATTGATAATGAGATAGGCATGTATGATAATGTTCTTAAGAAGTTTGATATTATTAGGAAGTCAGCACCTGATAAGTTAGACAGGGCTGCTTATACTAAGGTATTCCAGTCTAAGATAATAAAGACAGCTGAGAAAGCTAAGTTCGAAGAAGAATGCAGAAGACTGTTTGATATTATAAGAGAGTCAGGAAGATCAAGTGTTAAGATAGAAAAGGCAATATATCCGGGAGCCAAGGTATTTATTGACGATGCGGTATATCAGCCTGTTGATGAGATGAATCATATTACCATAAGAAAAGTTAATGAAAAGATTGTTGTGCGTGATTACGATGATTAGACCGATAAAGGAGACAGTCTGAATGATAGAAGAAGTTGTATCTGTTGATCTTCCTGTGCATGAGAGGCTTGTTGTAAAAAAGAACCGGCTTATGCCTGAAAATGCAACAGGAAAGGAAAAGAGAGTTTCGATTGTAACAGGAACACATGGTGATGAATTGGATGGTCAGTATGTGTGTTATGAGATAATAAAAAAAATCAAAGAACATCCAGAAAAATTAAAAGGAATTGTGGATGTATATCCGGATATTAATCCTCTTGGACTTGATACAGGTTCAAGAGGAATACCTATGTTTGATCTTGATATGAACAGGACATTTCCCGGAGATAATAATGGAGCAATGAATGAATATATTGCGGCAGGAATTGTTAATGATATAATTGGAAGTGATTTCTGTCTTGATATTCATTCAAGTAATATTTTTGTAAAGGAAGTGCCGCAGGTAAGGCTTAATGAGCAGAATGAAGAAAAGCTTATACCATATGCCAAGCTGCTTAATGCTGATTTTGTATGGATATATTCTTCAATTACGGTGCTTGATGCTACATTGGCATATAGCCTTAACAATATGAGTGTTCCAACTCTTGTTGTGGAGATGGGGGTAGGACACAGGATTAATGTTAATTACTGCCGTCAGCTTATTAAAGGAATATTTAATCTTATGATTAATATGGGAATATGGGAGGATGACCCTTTAGATGTCAGACAGCCTATTATTTCGACAGAAGGTCATGTTGATTTTATTACTGCATGTGAGACAGGAATATTTGTATCTGATATTGACAAGATGGGAAAGATAAGCATGGGAACACATATTGGGGATGTTATTGAACCGATAAATGGAAAAGTTATACAGCGTATAGAATCACCGATGGATGGAATTATATTTACATTAAGAGAGAATCCGGTTGTATACAAAGGAGCATTGCTTGCGAGAGTATACAGTGAAAGGAAACCGCTATAACATGAAAAAAGAGATTATATATACATTAAAGGGATTATATAGAGAAGATTTTAATATAGAAGGTTACAGATTTGGAGGAGATGACAGATCGGCATGTATAGTAGGTGCATTAAGAGGTAACGAGATGCAGCAGCTATATATTTGTTCACAGCTTATCAACACCCTTAAAGAGCTTGAGTCGAGAGGTGCAATAACCCATGACCATGGTATACTTGTAATACCTTGTGCTAACAGCTTCTCCATGAATATTGGAAAGAGATTCTGGGCATTAGATAATGTTGATATTAACAGAAAGTTTCCGGGAGATATACATGGAGATGCAACCAGGCAGATTGCAGGAAATCTTTTTGAAAGAGTCAGAGGTTATAATTATGGTATACAGTTTGCAAGCTTTTATATGCAGGGAGATTTTATACCACATGTTAGAATGATGGAGACGGGGTATCAGAGTGCGAGCCTTGCCAATCTTTTCGGACTGCCGTATGTGGTTATAAGACATCCGAAGCCTATGGATACGGCAACACTTAATTATAACTGGCAGATGAATGGAACTAACGCATTTTCTATATATACAAACAGTACGGATACTATTGATGAACATTCAGCACGACAGGCAGTATCTTCTGTACTAAGATTTTTAACCAGAATGGGGATTTTAAAATATAATAATCACAGTGGATATATTGCGAGTGTTGTAAATGAAAGTGAGCTTTATTGTGTAAAGTCATATGATGCGGGATTTTATAAAAGACTTAAGGCTCCCGGAGATTATATATCACATGGAGAATGTATAGCAGAGGTAATTGATCCATATGAGGGATATGTAAAGAGTCAGATAATATCGCAGACAGAAGGAATAGTATTCTTTGCTCATACGGCTCCTGTTGTTATGGAAAATGAAGTCGTCTATAAGATAATAAAGCGTATGCATGAGTAATGTTTTCAATAAATAATAAAATAATGCTAGTTATAGTATGAATATGTGCTATTTGTTTTAAAATAAATACAGTATAATATCACCTGTAAGCCAGTTTGCTGGTTTTCATAAACCTAAATAAACCTAAAAAAAACCAAAAAACAAAAACCAAACCAAACAAAACCAAAGACATTTATCGGTCATTATAAATGTCAGACGGAGGATTCAATGAAAAAGAGTGTAAAGAAGTTAGCTGCACTTGGATTAACAACTATATCTGTTGTTAATTTAGTAGCCTGTGGAAGTTCAGATTCTAACGGCTCAAAGTCAGGCTCAGGTGAAGTTACAAAGCCGGAGAAGTTTTCTGTAATGGTTAACAGTACAGTTGTTACAGAGACTAATGGTGCTAAGGCATTTTATGATTATCTTAAAGAGTTGACAGGACTTGATATTGAATGGAAGCGTCCTGACCATAGTGGTTACTATGATGCAGTGGCTAATGCATTCAACTCAACAGAAACAATGCCTGACGTTGTATTATTGTCTTCAGATTATTATGCATTATATGCAAATAATGGATTTTTATGGAATATGACAGATGCATGGAACAATTCTGATATTAAAAAGTCAGGAAGACTTGTTGATGGTGCTGAGAATACAATCAAGAACCTTATGGTAAATGGTGAAGACGGACAGAAGGCTATGTACGGTTTCACTGCTGCCCGCGGTGATGGTTGTGTATCTTACTTAAAGCAGTCATGGCTTGAGGATGCAGGAATTGATGTATCAGCGGTAGATGGAGTTACTCTTGACTTCAATACATTTTATGGTTACTTAAAGCAGATGAAGGAAAAGAAAGGTCATTATGTAATTTCTGCTCCAGGATTTATCTGTACATCTGAACCATATACTAACTACCTTCCTGAATTTTATCAGAATGCACAGTATACATTCTACAAGAATGCATCTGGTGAATATGTAGACGGATTTACAGAAACAGCAATGAAGGATGCTCTTAAGAGAATCAGAACAGCCGTTGAAGATGGAGTAATTGATAAGGAAACAGTTAATAACTCAACATCTAATGCGCGTGATAAGTTCTATTCAAAGGATGCATCTTCTGAATCAGGTATGTTCACATACTGGTCAGGTACATGGGCTAATACTCTTAAGGTAAATCTTGCCTCTAAGGGTCTTGATGACAGACTTATAGCACTTAAGCCTATCAAAGAGCTTGGTGCATATACACAGAGAATTCCAGGAATCTGGACAATTACAACAGCAGCAGATAATCCAGAGGGAATCTTTAAGTATTTCCTTGAAAGTATGCTTGATGGCGGAGATGTTCAGGTAGCATGGGAATATGGTGCTAAGGGAACACATTGGGATACTAAGGCTGAAACAGTTACACTTCAGGGTGAAACAAGTGGAAATACATACAGCGAAGGTGAATTCCATATGCTTCCATCACCTGAAAAGCCAAATACTCTTCAGACAAAGAACAACATTGACCCATTACTTGCTATGGCAACATTTGAAAAGACAGATTCTAATCCGGAAGGAACAGATCCTGGTCTTACAACAGTTTCACAGACAGCTATTGATAACAGCAAGTTCTTCTTTGAAAACTGTCAGGGTTATGAAACATTACCTATGACAACAGAATTATCAGAAGGTGCTACTGACATTAATACAGCAAGAAATTATGTAATCGCCCAGACAGCTTTAGGTTATATGACAATCGATGAAGGTATGGATTACTATAATAAGACTGTTGGTAGTCTTGTAAAGAGCGTATTAAAGTCTTTAAATAAGACATCTAATAACTAATTCTGATTAATCAGGTTAGTACACCCGGTCAGGGTAATATAAGGGAAAAATGAAATAGTTTGTTATAGCAGACATTTTCTTGAAAAAGGGGATGTGAAAAAACTCGATTGAGTTTTTTCGCATCTCCCTTTTTGTACCTGTTGTGTATAAATGACTGAAATCATGCGCAAAGAAAGCGCACTTCCCATACCCCATAGAAATTCTTTTTTTGAATCTATGCGGCAGTTCTGTTTCTCATCTTTTTTTTCTGATATTTATATAGATTGTGGCCTATCGACACAAGTAAAACTTCCAGTTTGACTGAATGAATACCTCTTCGGACAATTCTCTTGTACCAACGGTCGTTTTTCATAATTCCGAAAGTGCCTTCTGCTTGTATCGAATGGTTCATTGAAAGATTTAATTATTTAAAGTTTTTGACTTTAAACCCTAAAAGTACTTGCGTTTAAGAGTTAATATGGGCTATACTATTATGGTATCTGTCCGGGAATCAGGCTGTTGTAGATGACGTGAGCAGCATGTATCCCGGATGTTGTGAGTATGGAAGAGGGTTTAAAGTATGATAGTTACTCTGATTGAGAAAGTATATAGTTTTCTGTGGGGAGATCTGGTGCAGATTCCACTGCCGGGCGGCAGCACTCTGGGGATTTCGCTTCTGATTATATTACTGATTCCTACAGGAATTTATTTTACGGTTCGGACGCGTTTTCTGCCGATTCGCCTGTTCCCGGATATGGTGCAGGCACTGGTTGAGAAGAAACAAGAAAAAAACAGTCTGTCTTCATTTCAGACACTGATCGTTTCGACGGCAACCCGTGTCGGTATGGGAAATCTGGTCGGTGTTGTTGCGGCAATTTCGGCAGGCGGCGCCGGTGCGGTTTTCTGGATGTGGGTGACGGCAATTATCGGTTCATCAACAGCTTTTATTGAAGCGACACTGGCACAGCTTTATAAAGAAAAAGATCCGCTGTACGGAGGTTACCGCGGTGGTCCGGCGTATTATATTCATGCATATGTAGAAGAAAAACAGAAGAAAAAGAGAAACAAAGTGGTGATTTCTGTGTTGTTTGCAATCTCCGGTCTGATCTGCTGGTGCGGTATCAGTCAAGTGATCAGCAATTCTGTTGTTTCTTCATTTAAAAATGCATTTTCCATTCCGCCGATCTATATGACGGTAGTACTTGTTGCTGTGGCTGCTGTGATAGTGCTTCGTAAAGATGCGACAGTTAAGATCCTGGATATGGTAGTGCCGGTCATGGCGGTATGCTATTTTGCAATTACGATTCTGATCATTGTGATGAATCTTGGAAGTTTGCCGGGTGTTTTTGCAAGAATTTTTGAGGAAGCATTTGGATTCCGACAGGCAGCAGCCGGCGGTTTTGGCGCAGTCCTAATGAATGGAATCAAACGTGGACTGTTTTCGAATGAAGCAGGTTCTGGATCTGCTCCGTGTGCGGCAGCAGCGGCAGAATGTGACCAGCCGGTCAAAGCCGGATTGGTACAGGCGCTCGGGGTATTTGTGGATACGATCGTGATCTGCAGCTGTACAGCATTTATCATGCTGCTTGCGCCGGAAGAAAAAGTTACAGGACTTTCCGGAATGGCTCTTCTGCAGACAGCAATGGAACATCATCTTGGCCGTTTTGGTGTGATCTTTATTGCGGCGACGCTGTTTTTATTCAGTTTTTCGACGTTTCTGGGCATCCTTTTTTATGCGAGATGCAATGTTGCATATCTTTTCGGAGATAACTGGGCTTCACAGACTGCATACAAAGTACTGGCGCTTGTGATGCTGTTCATCGGCGGCCTTGCAGCATATACATTTGTGTGGGATCTTGGTGATGTTGGAATCGGACTGATGACGATCTTTAATATCATCATTCTTTACCCACAGGGTGAGAAGGCTCTGAAAGAACTGAAAGAATACGAAAAAGAAAAAAGAAAATGAAAAACACAAAGAGAAAGCATTTGAAACTATGTCTGTTGTTATTGTTTATGGTTCTGGGATGTTTTGCGATAACCAATGTCAGGACGACAACGGTGCAGGCATCATCGCGGACGTTCAAATCAAATGGCAGAACCTATATGGAAAAGCATAATGACAATACACTTAATACGGTATTGTATCAAAAAGTTTCCGGACGTTACAAACAGGTTGCGAAATCGTCAAGATATCTCATCTACAGATTTTCTTATGGAAAGAAATTGTATTTTTCAAGTGCTGACGATGATGGAACAGGTATTACCTGCACATATACGAAAGGCAAAAATATACAATTTTATGATCCTGTTTGTGGATGTTGTTTACGACGGGGATGATTATGAATTTGAAATTTCCCTTAAGCCAAAGGATCCGTGCTGCTTTGGATTTAAAGTAGTATATCATAACGGTTCATTTTTACTCCTGCAGAATATTGAGTCAATAGACATCCCCTTTTTGCTATTTGTAGAGCATCTGCTCTGTGCCGACCGAAGCGGCAGCGGAGGGGATTTAATACACGGCTCTTTTTGCTATTTGTAGCGAGCAGGGATAAGATTGAAGATTATATACATGTCAGTGAATTTGTAATACTGACTAACAGGACAGCTGCTGATAAGATAACTGTGATATATCATAGTTTGTATAATCAGCGATTTCTCTGTATATGCTCATCTATGGATAAATAAACATATAAAAAATATAAAAACCGTGGCAGCAGGAATTTAATAATATACATTCCTGCTGCCACGGTTTTATGCTTATTACATATTTTTAGTATTACATATGTAATTACTTATTATTCTTATTTTCAAGCTCGTTATGCTTCATTGCACGAACTCTGAGTGAAAGACCGAAAAGATTAATAAATCCTTCTGCATCATGGTGGTCATAGAGGTCACCAGTTGTAAATGAAGCAATTGATTCATTGTAAAGTGAATATGGTGATGTAGTACCGGCCTTAATGATGTTACCTTTATAAAGCTTAAACTTAACTTCACCGGTTACATATTCCTGAGTCTTTTCGATAAATGCCTGAACAGCTTCACGAAGAGGTGTCTCCCACTTTCCTTCATAAATAATCTGTGCAAACTTGTTAGCCATATTAATCTTCATGGCTGTTGTATCTCTGTCGAGGATTAATTCTTCAAGCTGCTGATGTGCTTCATAGAGAATTGTTCCACCAGGAGTTTCATAAACACCACGGGATTTCATACCAACAACACGGTTTTCTACGATATCAATAATACCGATACCATGCTTTCCGCCAAGTCTGTTTAATTCTCTTATGATATCAGAAACTTTCATTTCCTTGCCATTAACTGACTTTGGAACACCTTTTTCAAATGTCATTGTAACATATTCAGGTTCATCAGGGGCTTCCTCAGGTGTGTTGCCAAGAACGAGAAGATGCTTGTAATTAGGTTCATTAGCAGGATCTTCAAGTTCAAGACCCTCATGGCTTATATGCCATAAGTTACGGTCACGGCTGTAGCTTGAATCTGTAGAGAATGGAAGATGGATACCATGCTGTCTGCAATATTCAATCTCATCTTCACGAGACTGAAGTGTCCACTTTTCATTTCTCCAAGGAGCGATAATCTTGATATCTGGAGCAAGTGCCTTGATTGTAAGCTCAAAACGAATCTGGTCATTACCTTTACCTGTAGCACCATGACAGATAGCTGTAGCACCCTCTTTACGTGCGATTTCAACTAATCTCTTAGCAATAAGAGGTCTTGCCATTGATGTACCGAGTAAATATTTATTCTCATATACTGCGTGAGCCTGTACACAAGGAACGATATATTTATCACAGAATTCATCTGTTAAATCTTCTATGTATAACTTTGAAGCACCACAAGAGATTGCTCTTTCCTGAAGTCCGTCAAGTTCTTCTTCCTGACCACAGTCTGCACATACACAGATAACTTCATAATCATATGTTTCTTTTAACCAAGGGATGATAGCAGTTGTATCAAGACCGCCTGAATAAGCTAAGATAACCTTTTCTTTCATAATTAAATAATCCTCCTAAAATATATTAATCAACATGAATTGATTCTTATAATGTGTAATACGGATAAAACTGATATTCTTCTATTTTAGAATATAGCAAAAGAAAATCCATAACCAACTAAAAATAATAATAATCCATATTCATATAAAATGCAATAGTTAAAAATGAATAAATGTAAAAATATACATAAATTATGAATAAATATAAAAAATTACAAAATAACCCTTTACATAAGAAAAAAAGTTGTTATAATAAAATTTATTAAATAATTATGAAATAAGAAAATAAGTCTGTAGTAGTTATTATTTCATCAGTTTTAAGAAGAACTGGCTAATTGTTTTTAAATTATGGAATGGAGATAGTGTGATGGTAAAAGTTGGAATTATAGGAGCGACAGGATATGCTGGAAATGAATTGGTAAGATTATTACTTGGACATAAGGATGCCAGGATTGTATGGTATGGTTCAAGAAGTTATATAGATCAGAAATATGCAGATGTATATAGAAATATGTTCCAGCTTGTAGATGATGTGTGCATGGATGATAATATGGAAGAGCTTGCTAATCAGGTGGATGTAATATTTACTGCAACACCACAGGGGTTATGTGCCTCACTTGTAAATGATGAGATATTATCCAAGGTAAAGATAATTGATTTAAGCGCTGATTTCAGATTAAAGGACGTTAATATATATGAACAGTGGTATAAGCTTGAACATAAGGCACCACAGTACATAGATGAAGCAGTATATGGTTTATGTGAGATTAACAGGAATAAGGTTACTAAGGATACAAGAATAATTGCTAATCCTGGATGTTATACGACAACATCAATCCTTACATTATATCCTATGGTAAAGGAAGGAATTATTAATCCTGATACAATAATTATTGATGCGAAGAGTGGTACATCAGGTGCAGGAAGAGGGGCTAAGGTTAATAATCTGTTCTGTGAAGTTAATGAGAGCATGAAAGCGTATGGAGTAGGAACTCACAGACATACTCCTGAGATAGAAGAACAGTTAGGTTATGCATGTGGAAGAGATGATTTAAAGCTTATATTTACGCCACATCTCGTTCCTATGAACAGAGGTATACTCGTAACAGCCTATGCTAATCTTGAAAAGGAAGTAACCTATGAAGATGTTAAGGCTGCATATGATAAGTATTATGATAAAGAGAAGTTTGTAAGAGTACTTGAAAAGGATGCGTGTCCGGAAACAAGATGGGTTGAGGGCAGTAACTTTGTAGATATTGGCTTTAAGATTGAACCTAGAACTAACAGACTCATTATGATGGGAGCACTTGATAATCTTGTTAAGGGGGCAGCAGGACAGGCGGTACAGAATATGAACCTGTTATTTGGACTTCCTGAGACAGAAGGTCTTGAGTTAGCACCTATGTTTCCATAAAATTAAAGTTGAGATATGAATTGTAGTTCTTATGGCTATAGTAGATGCCAGAGGAGCTAAGATTAATAAAAAGAAAGAAGGATTAGACATATGAATATAATTACAGGTGGAGTTACAGCTGCAAAGGGATTCAAGGCTGCAGGACTCAGTGTTGGAATTAAGAATAAGACAGATAAAAAAGATATGGCTATGGTATATAGTGAGAAGCCATGTACAACGGCAGGAACATTTACAACTAATAAGGTATCAGCAGCCCCTGTAAAGTGGGACAGAGATATTGTATATAATTCACCATTTTCACAGGCTGTTGTTATTAATAGTGGTGTTGCTAATGCATGTACAGGTAAAGAAGGACTTGATGCATGTAAGAAAGAGGCAGAGACAGTATCAGCTAAATTAAATATACCGGTTGATTCAGTTCTTGTGGCTTCAACAGGTGTAATCGGAATGCAGCTTCCAATGGATAAGATATGTGAAGGAATTAACAGGCTGCCAGATTATCTTGAGGCAACAAAGCAGGCAGGAACAACAGCTGCAGAAGCTATTATGACAACAGATACAGTATCAAAGGAAGTTGCTGTTACTGTTGATATCTCGGGTAAGGAAGTAACTGTTGGTGGAATGTGTAAGGGGGCAGGCATGATTCATCCTAACATGGCTACCATGCTGTGTTTTATTACATCAGATGCCAACATTGACAAGTCAGTACTTCAGAAGATGACAAGTGAGATTGTTGATGATTCATTTAATATGATATCGGTAGATGGAGATACATCAACTAATGATACGGCACTTGTTATGGCAAATGGCATGGCTGGAAATGATATAATCACAGATGGCAGCGAAGATTATAATAAGTTCTATGAAGCACTTAATTATGTATTTACAGAGCTTTCAAAGAAGATTGCAGGAGATGGTGAAGGCTGTACATGTCTTTTTGAGGCACAGGTAATTAATGCTAAGTCTAAACAGACAGCAAAAGTACTTGCTAAGTCTATAATTACATCTAATCTTACTAAGGCAGCAATATTCGGACATGATGCAAACTGGGGAAGAATACTTTGTGCAATGGGATATTCAGGGGCGGATTTTGATCCTGAAAAGGTTGATATATATTTTGAAAGTGAAGCAGGTAAATTAAAGATTGTTGAAGACGGTAAAGCTACAGATTACAGCGAAGATGTGGCAACACAGATACTTTCAAAGAATCCTGTAACAGCAATTGCAGATGTTAAAGATGGTAGTGCAGCCGCAACAGCGTGGGGCTGCGACCTTACATTTGATTATATAAAGATTAATGCAGATTACAGATCATAAAATGAATTATATTATTGTAATAAGTACATCAGGTGAATCATTAAATTCATGGCATAAGTGTTAATTATAGAATACTAATAAGTATATTGCCCTGATATAAAAGAAAATGAAAGGAAATAGATATCTGATATAAATGTGTACTTTATATTATATGAAATACATATTTATATCCAGGATGTTTAAGGTTTTAATTATGGTAGATATGGATGAAGAATTAAAGAAGGCACAGGTCTTAGTTGAGGCACTTCCTTATATTCAGAAGTTTAACAGGAAAGTAATAGTAGTAAAATACGGTGGAAGTGCCATGGTTGATGAAGATCTGAAAAGAAAGGTTATTCAGGATGTGGTTCTTCTTAAGCTGGTTGGATTCAAGCCGATTATCGTACATGGTGGCGGTAAGGAAATCAGTAAGTGGGTTGAAAAATCAGGAATGGAGCCTAGATTTTTAAATGGACTCCGTGTGACTGATGAACCTACAATGGAGATAGCAGAGATGGTTCTTAATAAAGTTAATAAAAATCTTGTATCTTTAATAGAAGAACTTGGTGTCAAAGCATGTGGTATAAGCGGTAAGGATGGCGGTATGCTTAAGGTTGAAAAGAAGCTGTCTAAGGGTGAGGATATAGGATATGTAGGTGAGGTTACAGATGTTGATACAACTCTTATTAATACACTTTTACAGGATGATTTCCTGCCTGTAATATGTCCTATCGGTTATGATGACAGTTATCATGCATATAATATCAATGCAGATGATGCAGCATGCGCTATAGCAAGGGCAGTGCATGCAGAAAAGCTTGCTTTCCTTACAGATATTGAAGGTGTATACAGAGATTATGAAGATAAGAGTTCTTTAATATCAGAGCTTACAACTGATGAGGCAAGACAGCTTCTTGAGGGTGGAACAATCGGTGGTGGAATGTTACCTAAGCTTAATAACTGTATAGATGCAATTGAACATGGTGTATCAAGAGTGCATATTCTTGATGGAAGAATTGCTCACTGTCTGTTACTTGAAATCTTTACTAATAAAGGTATTGGTACAGCCATTATAAGCAAAGATGCTGAACGTTTTTTTGAAGAGAAGCAGATATAATAAAAATAATCATGCATAAGAATGGAGTTAAAAGTTATGAATACACAACAATTAATAGATACTGCAGAACAGCATCTTATACATACATATAACAGGTATCAGATAGTTCTTGATAAGGGTAACGGAACAAGACTTTATGATACAGATGGTAAGGAATATCTTGATTTTGGAGCAGGAATTGCCGTATTTGCATTAGGATATAATAATAAGGAATATAATGATGCATTAAAAGCACAGATAGATAAGCTTATACATACATCTAATTATTTTTATAATGAACCGGCAATTAATGCTGCTAAGATGATTACAGAAGTCTCAGGCATGGACAGAGTGTTCTTTACTAACAGTGGTACAGAAGCTGTTGAGGGAGCTATAAAGCTTGCCAAAAAATATGCATATTTAAAGGATGGAAGCACAGACCATGAGATTATTGCAATGAAACATTCTTTCCATGGAAGAAGTATGGGAGCGTTGGCAGTAACAGGTAATAAGCATTATCAGGAAGCATTTGGACCTATGATACCGGGAATTAAGTTTGCTGATTATAATGACCTTGATTCTGTTAAAGCTCTTGTAAATGATAAGACATGTGCCATAATATTTGAGACTGTACAGGGTGAGGGTGGAATTTATCCTGCCAGGAAGGAATTTATTGAGGGTGTAAGAAAGCTCTGTGATGAAAAGGGTATACTTCTTATTCTTGATGAGATTCAGTGCGGTATGGGAAGAACAGGTTCAATGTTTGCATATCAGCAGTATGGTGTTAAGCCTGATATTACAACATCGGCTAAGGCTCTTGGCTGTGGTGTGCCAATTGGAGCATTTATGGCTACAGAAGAGGTTGCAAAGGCACTTGTACCGGGAGATCATGGTACAACCTATGGTGGTAATCCTTTGGCATGTGCGGCAGCAGTTAAGGTTCTTGAGCTTTTTAAGAAGCAGAATGTTCTTGAAAATGTTAAGAATGTGTCTGTATATCTTGAAGAGCAGTTAGATAAAATTGTTGAAGATTACGAAGTGGCAGTTGACAGAAGAGGTATGGGTCTTATGCAGGGACTTGAACTTAGCGTGGCACCGGCAAAGGTTATTTCTAATGCACTTGATAACGGTCTTATTGTATTCTCTGCCGGAAGTAATGTAATAAGATTCGTTCCACCACTTGTAATAACAAAAGACGATGTGGATGAGATGATAATAAAATTAAGAAAGTCTCTTGATAATCTTTAATTAAAAATAGATAAATTACCAGGCAGAAGACGGACTGTAACAATAAGAAAATTATACATATATGTGAATTTAAAATTAATAATTATATGTATAAATTAATCTTAACGTATCAGATCCGGCTTCTGCCTTTCTGCTATTTTTAATAATTACACCGGCTTGCAATATCCGGTCTGTTAGAATATAATATTGTAGAATGATAATCAGATATAATAAAAGTAATTAATGATTTAAAGTTGTTAATTTAATTCAATAAAGATATTTAAGATTAATCGAAAGGATTTATATATGAAAATATTAAAAAGAGCAAAAGCCATATTAATGACTGCGGTCATGATGGTTACATTTACGGCATGTGGAAGTAAGCAAGATAATGCCAGAAAGCTTGATATAGAAAAGAATGTTACGATAAATATATGGTATGACGATGCTGCCTATTCACCATATATAGAATATGTTGCACAACAGCTTAGTGCGGCAAATGAACTTCTTACTGTTAATCCGGTCTTTACAGATACAGATAATTATCTTGATAATGTGTACAAGGCTGCAATCGGAAAGGCTGACGAACAGCCATCACCTGATGTATATCTTATTAATTCTGATGATTTACAGAAGATATATCTTACCGGGATTATGGCGGAAAATGATACATATTCATCCAAGTATACAACAGGGGTGTATGGAAATGCAGCTATAAATGCATGTACTTATGATGGTAAGTTATACGGATATCCGCTTTCTTTTAATACCGGTATTATGGTATATAATAAAAAATATGTCACACAGCCAGATACATTTACTAATATAGCAGAGTATAGTAACTCTTATAAGGTTGATGATAATAACAAAGATGTCCAGCTTATAACAGCATGGGATTCTACAGATATGTTTCTTAATTATGGTTTTGCAGCGCCTTATCTTAATATAGGTGGTACATCATCTGATGATAAGAATATAGCAGATGTGGACGATTCCAAGCTTAAAGAAGCCATGACAGGATATGCCCAGCTAAAAAATGACTATGCATTGTATACAACAACAGATGAGAATTATTGTATTGATAAATTTAAAAATGGAAATCTTATATATACAATAATCCGGTCAGACCGTTTAAGCGAACTGGATGACACTGATATTGACTATGGTGTATGCAATATACCGGATATTAATAGTAATTTAAAGTCAGCCGCCATATCTACAACAGACATGGCAGTTGTTAATCCATATTCAGATAATCAGGAGGCTGCAAAAACAGTAGCACATGCATTAAGTTATGACTATGCTGTGGATATGTATAAGTATTGTAAAAAGCCATCAGTAAGGAATGATTGTGAATTTATAAAAAATGCAGATAATTACAAGGCACTATATTCGATTTATTCAGATTCAGTAGTAAAGGCACAGTTTGTAGGAGCTGATGAGATTTACTTACGATATGAACTGATGATAAAGAAAATATGGCTGGGGACACCGGTAAATGATGCTGTTACAGAGTTTGAGAATATGATAAAACAAAGACATTAGATATATTATATTAAAATTACGTGCTGCCGCATTAATTAAAATATAGGATAATGAATTATTTAAGATGTATGTATCTTATATTTTGATTAATGTGGCAGTCCGTGATTTAAGGCATGGCATTGTATGTAAGTATTATTATTGAAAAGCTGGTGTTTAAGTTGTTTTTATTTAGTTGTTTTTTGATTCAATTTAATATCTATATTTCATAAAAGATTTCTTACTGTGACAGTACCATTATTAAATTAGGTTTAGAAAAATTTCTAGTGTTATATGTTAAATTGTGTTTTATTGTTTTTTATATTTAATGCACATTCCTTTATAATATCAAGAAAGTCATAAGGGACACAAAGATGACCATATCCAATGCCGAGCTCCAGTTTTGGCTTGTTAGCACCATGATAGTCAGAGCCGCCTGATAATATCAGGTTGTATTTTTTAGCAAGGTTCTTAATCTCAAGCTCTTCTCCCATGGTATAAGTAGAATAGATTCCCTCGATTCCAACAAGTCCGGATGCACAAAGATATTCAATAAGCTTATTAAGCTGCTCTTTTCCAAGATGGTAAAGCGTAGGGTGTGCAAGTATAGGGACACCACCGGTTGATTTTATAAGCTGAATAGCATTTGCAGGATTCATTTTTTTTCGAGGTATATTACATGGACGGTTATCGCCAAGATAGCGGTCAAATGCCTCATTACGGCTGCCAACAAGTCCCATCTCAAGAAGATAGTCAGCAAAATGAGCCCGTGTAATTACGATGTTTCCATATTTTTTTAACATATCGTCATAATTAATCTCAATTCCTAACTTGTGAAATGCTTCACAAATCTGAATGTTGCGGTTTTGCCGTACATCTCTTAAAGCAGTGAGTTCTTTTTTGAAAGCTTTATCAGTATAATCTATATAAAGCCCTACGATATGAAATTCTTTATTGTTATAAAAAGTACTAAGTTCAATTCCCGGTATAATTTCGAGTCCTTTAGTGATACCGGCTTTTACAGCTTCGCTAATTCCATCAACAGTATCATGGTCAGTAAGAGCCATGGCAGATAATCCCATTTCAAGGGCATGGTCTACTAATTCAGACGGAGTAAGAGTTCCGTCGGAAAATGTTGAATGAACATGAAGGTCTATTTTTTTCATACTAATCCTCGTTTCTGAGCAGCTTTTGCATTATTATTCGCAATATCTGTTTTCCTATATAATATTTTGTAGTTACAATTTGCTGTTATATGATATATGTAACATTTAGTAAGGGGTATTTACGATAGAATATCTGTGAAAATCAGACTGTTACATATATTGTATATAATTTTTACATTTTTTTAATTGTAATTATATTATCTATGGTTTAAAATGTAAAGTATACGCAGTGCAAAATGTATGCAGATATTAGTAACTGGTATTGTTCATACAATATAAGAACAGTAGTTATTAACTGCACATGAAATATACTGTAAGGCTATACAACACAGATTATATGGTTGTAAGAGAAGTTTTAATAATTAAGTTAGGAGTTACCTTAATGAGAAAAAAATCACATATGTCTTTATCAATGTATCTTGTAGATAGTATGGACAGCGAGCTTTTAGAGAACCATAAGAAAGCTTTTATTATGGGAAGTATACTTCCAGACTGTAAGCCGTCATTTGTTACGACAAAACATAATATTGATGAGACATTTGACATTGTATGCCGGTTTATTGATGAACTGACAGTTGATACTGACGGATTTAAGAGAATTTCAACGGCATATTGCCGCAAGCTTGGAGAGGTTACACATTATCTTGCTGATTATTTTACATTCCCACATAATGATATATTTGATGGAAATATAAGAGAACATTGCAAATATGAAAAACATCTTAAAAAAGCTTTAAAACAGTATATACGAAGCAGACATGTAGCAGTAAACAGACAGATTATTGACAGTTTTACAACCCCACAGGATCTTATAGATTATGTAATTAAAATTCATAACCAGTATCTTTCATGTGATAAGACAGTTGAGAGCGATTGTATGTATATTGTATCTTTATGCCATGTAATTGTTGCAGGAATACTTAATATACTTACAATGAACAGGAATATTGCAGCAGCGTAGATGTTAAGCAGATTAAGATTATTGGAAAGCAGGGTGGTACAACTATGGAAAGACAGCTTGTAATAGGAGGCTTTTACAGACATTTTAAGAATAAGCTGTATCAGGTTAAAGCAATTGCATATCATTCGGAGACAAAGGAAAAGATGGTCGTATATCAGGCATTATATGGTGATTATTCGTTATATGTAAGACCTTATGATATGTTTATGAGTGAGGTGGATAAAAAGAAATATCCTGATATATATCAAAGGTACAGATTTGAGCAGGTCTATCCTGATGGCTCTGATATGCCACATGTCAAAGCACAGGAAAGAGATGATTGTAACATTGCCATAACACAGTCTGTAAAAGAGAATAATGAAGATATTAATAGCATATATGATAATGGCAATAAAGCACAGAATGTCATGTGGCAGGATAACAGTATAGAACACGATAACATACACAAGAACAATGATATACAAGATGAGCAGGTCAATCCGCTGCTTATGGAATTTCTTGATGCAGAAGATTATCAGCAGAAGCTTAATACACTTACGGGTATGCGTTCTAAATTAGATGATAAACTGATAGATGCGATGGCAGCTTCCATGGAGATAGAAGTTCCTGAAGGACCGATAGATAAGCGTTATGCATCGCTTAGAAGCTGTATTCTTACACATGCTAAGTTTGAATGTGTAAGACTTAGAAATTAACTGTATAATAACCGTTATTTATATATTAAGAATCTATATAATATATTTATAAACAATGAAAGGGGAGAATTGTATTGAGAGAAAAGGACTTTTCGCATATAACATCACAGATAGAGGATTTATCAGAATTATGTATACAGAATAATCAGATTGATATGGGACTGTATGATAAGTATGAGGTTAAAAGAGGTTTAAGAGACCTTAATGGTAAGGGGGTTCTTACAGGTCTTACAGAGATATCAGAGATTCATGCAAGTGATATTGATGAAAATGGTATATCACATCCATGCGATGGTAAACTTTTCTACAGAGGGGTTAATGTAGAAGATATCATAGCAGGATTTACAAAGGATAAGCGTTTTGGATTTGAAGAAGTAACGTATCTTTTATTATTTGGTAAGATGCCAGATAAAAAAGAACTTAGCGATTTTACACATCTGCTGGGAGAGTATCGTTGTATACCGCCTAACTTTGTAAGGGATATTATTATGAAGAAGCCAAGCCGTGATATAATGAATGCGGTTGCAAGAAGTGTGCTTATGTTATATTCATATGATGATAGTGCAGATGATCTTAGTATTCCTAATGTTGTAAGACAATCATTACAGCTTATTTCAGAACTTCCATTGCTTGCTGTATACAGCTATCAGGCATACCGGCATTATCATAAAGGAGGCAGTCTTATAATACATGAACCTGACCCGGAATTGTCAACTTCTGAGAATATTTTACATCTGTTAAGAGCAGATGGAAAGTATACTCCGCTTGAAGCAGAGATTCTTGATATAGCACTTGTTCTTCATGCAGAGCATGGTGGTGGTAATAACTCAACATTTACAACACATGTAGTTACATCATCAGGTACGGATACTTATTCTTCGGTTGTGTCTTCACTCGGTTCACTTAAAGGACCGAAACATGGTGGTGCTAATATTAAAGTTGTTAAAATGTTTGATGATATTAAAGAGCATGTTAAGAACTGGGATGATGAAAAAGAGCTTACAGAGTATGTTGATAAGATTCTCCATAAAGAAGCATTTGACAGAACCGGACTCGTATATGGAATGGGTCATGCTGTATATTCATTGTCAGATCCGAGAGCAAAGGTATTTAAAGGCTTCGTTGAAGAGCTTTCAGTTGAGAAGCATATGCAGAAGGAATATAAGCTTATGTCGGATGTAGAGCGTATTGCTGCCGAGCTTATTGCCAAGGAAAGAAAGATATATAAGGGTGTAAGTGCCAATGTTGATTTTTATAGCGGATTCGTATATAGAATGTTAGGATTGCCAACTGAATTGTATACACCGATATTTGCAGTAGCCAGAATTTCAGGCTGGAGTGCGCATAGAATTGAGGAGCTTATTAATTGCAATAAGATAATAAGACCGGCATATAAAAATGTATGTGACCGTAAGGAATATGTAGAACTTGACAGAAGATAGACTAATAGATATTAATATGTTGAAATAATAGATATAAAGTGCTATATTAATTAAGGTTTATCAGTTATATTTTATATTAAATCAGCGTGAGAGGAATAAGAGAGTTAATTATGAATATCGTAGTATTAGCAGGTGGAACAAGTACAGAGCGTGATATATCAATTAGCACAGGTATTAATGTTGCAAAGTCCCTTAAAAGAGATGGACATAATGTTAATTTAATAGATGTATTTTTAGGTACTGATAAGTATAATTCAGCAGAGGAATTTTTTAATGAAGATAATGACTTTGACAAGCTTGAAGAGTATCTTAAGAGCAGGACAAAGGATATCCCACAGTTAGCAGAAGAAAGAACTAAGAAAGGTAAGGCTTTCTTTGGTCCGTCAGTGCTTGATTTTTGTGGAGCATCGGATATCGTATTTATGGGCTTACATGGTTCTAATGGTGAAGATGGCAAGATACAGGGAACTTTTGATTTATTAGGAATTAAGTATACAGGAACGGGTTATCTTAGCAGTGCGATATCAATGGATAAGGAGCTTACTAAGAAAGTACTTGTATCAGAAGGAATACCAATGCCTAAGGGCGTAGCTTTAAAGAAAGGTCATAAGCTTGAATATGTACCATTTCCATGTGTTGTTAAGCCATGCTGTGGCGGTTCAAGTGTTGGAGTATCAATAGTTAATAGCGAAGAAGAATTTAAGAGTGCAGTTGAAGAGGCATTTACATATGAAGATAATATCCTTGTTGAGGAATATGTAAAGGGCAGGGAATTTTCAGTTGCAGTTGTTGATGGTAAGGCACTTCCTATAGTTGAGATTGTACCTTTACAGGGATTCTATGATTATGAGAATAAGTATAAAGATGGTGCAACAGACCATATCTGTCCGGCACATATTTCTGATGATATAACAGCTAAGATGCAAAGATGGGCTGAGAAAGCATGTGAGGCAGCAGGTGTTACTACTTATGCGAGAGTAGATGAGCTTTTAGATGAAGATAATAATATATACTGTCTTGAGATTAATACACTTCCGGGTATGACACCTACAAGTCTTATACCACTTGAGGCAGAGGCTGTTGGTATGTCGTATGATGAGCTTACTCAGAAGCTTATAGATGTTTCATTAAAGAAATACAATTAAACACGTAATATTACAGGTGTGAAATTCACGGATTTGAAATATAATCCTTTTCACACCTATATTTTTGCTGTAATAAAATATATAAAAGATAACAAAGCTGCTTAGAGATGAAGATAATTATAACATGACTATGTGTTGTATACATTATCTTTTGATAGTTAATAAATGGAGGAATATAATATTATGAAAGGTATGACGGTTAAAGCAATGACCGCTGCGGTAAATGGTACATATTATGGTGATTCACAATATCTTTTAAGAGAGGTAAGTGACATAACAACTGACAGCAGAAAAGTAAAAAAAGATGGAATGTTTATTGCAATAAAGGGTGAAAGAAGCGATGGACATGATTATATACCGGGGTGCTTTGATAATGGTGCATTATGCTGTATATCAGAGAACGTATTGGAAAATGAAACAAGACCATATATCAAGGTTGAATCATCATTACAGGCTTTAAAAGACCTTGCAGAATTATACAGAAGTAATCTTGATATTAAGGTTGTAGGTATTACCGGCAGTGTAGGTAAGACAAGTACAAAAGAGACAATTGCAGCTGTTCTTGGACAAAAATACAAAGTATTAAAGACACAGGGCAATTACAATAATGAGATAGGACTCCCACTCACAGTATTCAGACTGTCTGAGGAGGATGAAGTCGCTGTATTAGAAATGGGAATCAGCGATTTTGGTGAAATGACAAGGCTTACTAAGATAGCCAGGCCGGATATCTGTGTAATTACCAATATTGGTTTATGCCACCTTGAGAATTTAAAGACAAGGGATGGAATATTACAGGCTAAGACAGAGATATTTAAGTCAATGAATCCTGACGGAACAGTTATATTAAATGGTGATGATGATAAGCTTATAACAATCAATGAGGTATATGGAAAAGATCCGGTATTTTTTGGGATTGATTATAAAGAAGGCATTTATGCTGATAATATAAGAAATCTTGGACTTGAAGGCACAAGCTGCGTTCTTCATGGAGTAAAGACATCTGATAATACAGGAAGCTTTGAAATTAAGATACCGGTTGCCGGACATCATATGGTATATAATGCAATGGCAGCAGCAGCGGTCGCAGCTGTAATGGGACTGTCATCATGGCAGATTAAACAGGGAATAGAGAGCATGGAAACAATAGCCGGACGTAATCATATTATCAAGGAAAATGGTTTTCTTATCATTGACGACTGTTATAATGCCAATCCTGTTTCAATGAAAGCCTCAATTGATGTAATAGATACTGCAATAGGACGAAAGGTATGTATACTTGGAGATATGTTTGAGCTTGGCAAGGATGAGAAGCAGCTTCATTTTGATGTTGGAGAATATCTTGGAACGAAATCAATAGATGTGTTATTGACAGTAGGAAGCCTTGCAGGACAGCTTGCAGAAGGAACTCAGGATTACATTGATAATCATTATAAAGCATATGAGTGTGAGATACATGTATATGATACAAAAGAAGAGCTTATAAAAGAACTTTCTGGTATTCTAAAAAAAGGCGATAATATTCTCGTCAAAGCATCACATGCAATGGAATTTCCTAAAATAATCGAGGCGATTAAAGCTATGTGAGATTAAATATCTGCATATGCAGTATTAATTAAAATATTTTTTGCACATACAGTATTAATTAAAAACTAATTTCCAATATTACTGTATGCCGCAATAAGAAATGTTTATAGCATATATAGATTAATGATTAATATAAAGTATTTATAATCTGGGCGGTTATATAGTAGTAACAATAACGGCAACAGTATATATGGTTGATTAATTATTAATATCATTTATCTGTATATGTTTTAAATAATTCTTATTGCGGCATTTTTTATTATAATCTAATTCGTAATTGTGTTGTATATAATTCGATTTTTATTACGAGTCTATACCTAAAATGTAATTGTAAAAATTTATCAGATAACATCTGTAGAAAATATATAATAAATATAAAAAATACACTTTACAAATACTATCAAAAGTGTTAATATACTATTACAAGATATCTTTATTATTACAGCTTTTGCTGTATCTATAATCAGGTGTATACATCTTACAGAATCCCAATTAATATTAAGAATTTAGAGAAGCATAGTGTGAAAAACAAGCCTGATAGCTTATTTTATCACAAGTTCACAAGTGAACAAATTCACAAGTGAACAAATTCACAAGTGAACAAATTCACAAGTGAACAAGTTCACTTGTGAACTGGCTATTGATGCCGCAGGCGTCACAAAGCAGCCCTTATCGCAGAGCTCAATCTGACGTTTGGCTTGCGATTCTTCCGGCATTAAAAAAAGTATTTAAAGTAAAAGAATCTGATGTGAAAACAAAAAATGATTATTTAGAATGGAGGTCTATATGAGTGATATAATTGAACATTATGGCAAAGTAATTGTTGCATTGGCAGGTGTACTTGCAGCAGTTTTATTAACAGTAGCAGTTGTTGGTACAGTTAATACCAAGACAAAAAGTGCAGTGGAGAATTTATCATATGAACAGGATATAAGAGCGGAGATGTCTAAGGAGCCGTCAACCGGACAGTAAGACGGTTTAGCAGGAAAGGAAGATAATATTGAGTGATAATACCAATCTGAATACTCTTATTGAGATGAATAAGGATATATTATTTTCAGAACTGGCAGATGAGATTAATAATGATAATGTTACTGACATAGAATGGGATGGGTACAATCTCTGGATAAGCGACCTTACACAGGGATGTTATCTGTCTGACAGACAGCTGGGTGATGAATATGTTGAAAATCTGTCAATAAGGCTTGCAAATATTATGAGGGTACCTTTTAACAGAACATATCCGGTGCTTGAGGCGAATACAGATGAATTCCGTATATCAATATGGCATGAATCAAGGTGCGCAAAAAAGAGCATAGCAATACGAAAAATTCCAAGGCGTTTAAGATTTGGAAGGGCAGAGATATTGAATACACAATATGCACCGGAAAGAATAATTAATCTTATAGAAAATTGTGTAACAGGTCATTGTAACTGTTGTATAGGCGGTCAGCCACATGCAGGAAAGACAGAGCTGTTAAAGTATTTATCTACATTTATACCATATAATGAAAAGGTAGGGGTATATGAGGATAATCAGGAGATACATTACCGTATGATTAATCCGGGCAAAAAGTGTACAGAATTTTTTGTTGATGATAAATTTCAGTATTCACAGATAATAAAGGCCGGACTCAGGCATAATATTGACTGGGTTCTGCTTTCAGAATCGAGAGGACCGGAGGTTATAGATTTGCTTAACAGCCTGTCAACGGGTGCGTATTGTATGACAACAATGCATCTTGATAATGTAAGAAGTATCCCTGACAGAATGTATAACATGCTTGGCGAGAGTAATGTAACTGACAGGTTTATTAATAGCATATATAAATATATTGACATAGGAATACTGGTGGAATGTGATAAGAATGAGAAAAGGAAGATAACACAGGTGGGATTTTTTACAAGGGAAAACGGGGTGAATAGATGCACTGTGATATATGAAAATGGTGAGTTTACAGATAATAAAATACCACAGCAGATTGAAGCTAAATTAAAAAAATATGGTATAAGGGAGGCTTATGAAAGGCGGGATAATACTAAAAGTTAAAAATTATATAAAAAGTGGCAGCAGATATTTTTCATATGATAGTCTTAATCATAAAGTACGCGGATTCGGCTATGAGTATCCTTTAAAGAATCATATAAAAGCAATTATGGCTATGCTTATTATTATACTGGCAACATCCGTTTTTTATCAGCTGGATATAATATATATTTTGATAATTATGGCAGTAGGAATAATATGTGTACCAAAGCTTATAGCTGCGCATTTTGCCAATAAATATAAGCAGAGAAGATTTAATGATATAGATATATATATTCATCAGATGGCATATTCATTTCAAAGACATCCTAAGATTAATATGGCGCTTGAGGATACATACAAAATAGCCTCAAAGGATTTGAAAAAATGCATTGGTAAGGCAGTTGACAGGCTGCAATATGATAATACAGATATGGTATACGAAAGTGCGCTTAAGATAATTGAACAGGAATATTCTAATTCAAGAATAACAACGCTGCACAAATTTCTGATTAATATAGAGAAAAAGGGAGGCAGTTATTCAACGTCACTTGATGTACTGTTGATGGATTTTGATAACTGGGTTAAGTCTGTACACAGACACCAGCAGGATATAAGGAGAGTAAAGAATACACTAACAATAGGAATAATTCTTAGTTTTGTTCTTGCAAGTGTTTCGGTTATGATTACGTTTATATTAAAAAATATGTCAGATATCAGAATGGATATTACCAAGGAATGGACATATCAGGTAAGCTCAACTGTATTTTTAATATTATGCATGTTATTTTATGTATATACAAGATGTGCTTTTAAAGAAGAGTGGGTTAGGTCAGGGCGTGACGATAAAAAGATAATTAAAGACTATAAGATAGCATTTCATACGGATGAGAAAAGAATACATCGTTATATACTGCCTTTATGTGTAGGAATTGTAATGGTATCATGTGTACTTATAATATTTCGTAAATATATTTTTGCAGCAGGCTTATTTATATTTGTATTATATATCTGGAATACTCCCAAATTAAATATAAAAAAAGCAGGACAGCGTATAAATGAAGATGTGTACAGGGGATTTTCAGACTGGTTAAGGGATGTTGCACTTAATCTACAGGAAGAACCGTTAATGGTAGCAATAGAAAATACATATGATACATGTCCTGTTGTAATTAAAGAATCTTTAGAAAAATTTATATATGAAATGGAAAGTAATCCTTCAGACGTTGAGTCATATTATAATTTTATGAGTGATTTTAAGCTTCCGGATATATCATCAATGGTAAGAACACTGTATTCATTATCAGAACTTGAGCCGGAAAGGGCAGATGATGCGATAAACAGCCTGATTAAAAGAAATTATGAACTTATGGATAAACATGAGGCAGATAAGAATAAAGATGAAATAAGCACGATGAAATTTGCAGAGTATATTCCGACAATATTTGTTTCATTTAAGATAGCCGTGGATATGATGCTTGTAGTGGCTGAGTATTTATAAATGGGATTCTTATCGCAGAGACAAATCTGATATTTGGTCTGTAATTTCTCCTGCATTAAAATGCCTGCGGAATAGGAGCAGAATGGAAAGAATAATAGAAGAATATGGAGCAGTAGTGGTGTCGATACCTGTAGTTATAATGGTAATAAACACATTCATTTACATATTGACAAAGATATTGTGAAATTATATGGCAGATATTAATTAGGATAAATTGTATAAAAATGATTAAATTTAAAAAGGAGACCGGCATGGACGAAATAATAGAAGAATATGGAGCAGCAATTACAACAATGATAGGAATTATTGGAGGGATTGTGGTGATAACAGGAGGTATAAGTATATACAAAGAAATTATTTTTAATATGCTTGGTTCTTTAATGTACAGATAGGATTGGAGTAATGTAAACAATAATGAGAAGTATAATTGAAGTATCTGCATATGTTATAATTATAACAATTATGTGTTATCTGGGAATTGATTATGTAAGAATGAATATGCAGGTTATGGATATGAATGAAGCTGTAAGATATGTTGAAAATTATATTGAGATTAATGCAACAATGGATAATACTTATGAAATTGACCAAAAAACACTGTCAGAGGTTAATGCATATATGGAGAAAAGAGGACTGATACCGGAATTTGTATATGAAGGTGATACAGATGATTATAGCTATTTTAAAATGATAACGGATTACAATATGGGAAGCTTATTTTTTAATGTAAAAAATAAACATACCTATAAAGGAATTGTACGCATACCTAAAATGGAGAGTCTATGAGAAGTGTGATAACGATAGGGGCATTAAGCTTAAGTATAATCTTGTTTATATTTGCAAACAGCATTGTGATAAATAAAAATATGCGTAATAATGAGGTGAATAATTGCCTTGAAAAATCAATAGATTATGCAATGGATATGCTTGATGATATATATAAAGATTATGATTATTCAGAACTGAATGAAGAGGAATATATTAATAATATTATGGTTTCATTTTGTAATGCATTAAACGAGAAAATACATACAGATGGAGATATTGAAGTTAAGCTTATTAATTATGATTTTGTAAATGGAATGATAGATATACTTATAACGGAGAATTTCTCATATCATTTTCTTAACATGACAGGCAGCATATCAAGTAACAGAACAGTAAAATTCTAAAAAAACAGATGGGAATGGGAGTATCCTAAAGTTTGTGTAAACCTCCAAACTGATGTAAGATAAAATTACTCAGTTTGGAGGTTATTTTTATGACAAGAAGAAAAGACAGCCCACAAAAAGCAGCAATGAGAGAAATGATGCGTGACTATCTGAAAAATAATGATATCAGCATCAAAGATGGCACCGATGTTAACAGCATCATGCGTGACATGATGTCTGTCATTTTGGAAGGTGCTTTGGATGAAGAACTGGATGAAGAATTAGGATATTCCAAGTATGACTATCGAAACAAAGAAATAGACAATAGTAGAAATGGACATTCCAGCAAAACTATGCACACCAGTTATGGAGATATGGATGTGGCAATCCCAAGGGATCGTAATTGTGATTATGAACCACAGCTGATTAAAAAATATCAAAATACCGTAACTCAGGACATGGAAGAAAAAATACTTTCCATGTATGCCAAGGGAA
>OGGM01000021.1_pt1 | contig 168603 bp, 151 predicted proteins | sample 1571251 | NCBI WGS metagenome assembly OGGM01 (sample SAMEA2582076, study PRJEB24529) | metagenome | biome: Human gut stool | place: China | collected 2011 | reverse complement strand
TCCCTCAGCCAAAGCGAGAGTTTGAGTAACTCCTTGAGTCAGAGTGAAAGTTTGAGTAACAGCTTGAGTGAAAGTGAAAGCTTATCTAACTCATTGAGTAATAGCTTGAGTCAAAGCGAAAGCTTAAGTAATTCACTCAGCCAAAGTGAAAGTTTGAGTAACAGCTTGAGTCAAAGCGAAAGTTTAAGTAATTCACTCAGTCAAAGTGAAAGCTTGAGTAACAGCTTGAGTCAAAGTGAAAGCTTGTCTAACTCATTGAGCCAAAGCGAGAGTTTGAGTAACTCCTTGAGTGAGAGTGAAAGCTTAAGTAACTCCTTGAGTGAGAGTGAAAGTTTGTCTAACTCCTTAAGCCAGAGCGAAAGCCTAAGCAATTCCTTGAGTGAAAGTGAGAGCTTAAGTAATTCACTAAGTCAAAGTGAAAGTTTGAGTAACAGCTTGAGTGAAAGTGAGAGTTTGAGCAACTCTCTAAGCCAAAGCGAGAGCTTAAGTAACTCACTGAGCCAAAGTGAAAGCTTAAGTAACTCATTGAGCCAGAGTGAGAGTTTGAGTAATTCATTAAGCCAGAGCGAAAGCTTGAGTAATTCACTCAGCCAAAGCGAAAGCCTAAGCAATTCCTTGAGTGAAAGTGAGAGTTTGAGCAACAGCTTGAGTCAAAGCGAAAGCTTAAGTAATTCACTCAGCCAAAGTGAGAGCTTGTCTAACTCATTGAGCCAAAGCGAAAGCTTAAGCAACAGCTTGAGTCAGAGTGAGAGTTTGTCCAACTCCCTCAGCCAAAGCGAGAGCTTAAGCAACAGTTTGAGCCAGAGCGAGAGCTTGAGTAACTCTTTGAGCCAGAGTGAAAGTTTAAGCAACTCCTTAAGTGAAAGCGAGAGCTTGAGTAATTCATTAAGTCAGAGCGAAAGCTTAAGCAACTCCTTAAGTGAGAGTTTGAGCAATAGCTTGAGTCAGAGTGAAAGTTTAAGTAATTCACTCAGCCAAAGTGAGAGCTTGTCTAACAGCTTAAGTCAGAGTGAAAGAGCGAAAGCTTAAGTAACAGTTTGAGCCAGAGCGAGAGCTTGAGTAATTCATTAAGTCAAAGCGAGAGCTTGTCTAACTCATTGAGTCAGAGTGAGAGCTTGTCTAACTCATTGAGTCAGAGTGAGAGTTTGAGTAACTCCTTAAGCCAGAGTGAGAGCTTGTCTAACTCATTGAGTCAGAGTGAAAGCTTGAGTAACAGCTTGAGTCAAAGCGAGAGTTTGAGTAACTCCTTAAGCCAGAGTGAAAGCATGAGTAACAGCTTGAGTAATTCACTTAGTCAGAGCGAAAGCCTAAGCAACTCCTTGAGTGAGAGTGAAAGTTTGAGTAACTCCTTGAGCAACTCCTTAAGTGAGAGTGAGAGCTTGAGCAATAGCTTGAGTCAGAGTGAAAGCTTAAGCAACAGCTTGAGCCAAAGCGAGAGCTTGTCTAACAGCTTGAGTCAAAGCGAAAGCTTAAGTAATTCACTCAGCCAAAGTGAAAGTTTGAGTAACAGCTTAAGTAATTCAGGTTCTAATACTCCAAGACATTCACAAGGTTCAACAAGTCAGAGTGGAAGCCTAAGCAATTCATTAAGTGAAAGTGAAGCTTCAATTAGTAATTCAATTAGTCAATCAACTTCAATTTCTACTCACTCAGAAGTAATTGAGAGTACTTCTGAAACGAACAGTAATACTAATAATTCAGAATCAATTAATAGTACTACGAATCCATCTATTTCACGTCCTGCTGAATCTGTCAGCGAACAAACTAGCGTAAACATTACTCCAGAAAAACAGCCAGCAGAATCAACTGAACAACAAGTTAGTGCTAAGAAACATCGGGTAAGAACGAATACTCGTCGTAAGTTGCCACAAACTGGTGCTTCTACGAATTCGTCATCATTACTTGGTCTACTTGCAACTGCTGTTGGTGGTTTACTTGGTTTAAGACGCAAAAAGAATAGAAAGAGAAGAAGATAACGGAAAAAGGTCATAGCTTGTTTGCTATGGCTTTTTCTTGTTCAAAATAAATACCAAAATAGCTCTCTAAGGCCTTTAAAAGCCTTAGAGAGCTATTTTTATTATTAATAACATGTGTGTGAATTATTTTAAAATTTGAAATATATAACTAATAATTAGTATTATAATTATTAATAGATAATAGTTATAAAACAAAGATAGAAAGCGGAGTAGGTTATGAAAGTAATCGCTTTATGTGCAGATTATGGGTATCTGGATAAAGCAGAGACTGCGATTAAGTCAATTTTATATAACAACCAGTATGTAAAGATTTATCTTTTGAATTGTGATATTCCACAGGAATGGTTTGTTAATATTAATCAGTATGTTAACCAGATTGGCTCTGAAGTAATTGATGCAAAGTTTGATCATGGAATTTTAAACGATTCGCAGGGTCCAAGACCGGGTATTAATGAAATGGGATTTGCTAGATTTTTAATTCCGGAATTGGTGCCAGAAGATAGAGTTTTATACCTAGATAGTGATTTAATTGTGGATGATGCAATTGATGACTTATTTACAATTCCTTTTAATGGAAAAGAAATATTGGGAGTAGGCGATATCTTTGATTCAGACGATCAAGGAGATGCAACAACTAACTGCTTAATAAATTCCGGAGTTTTAGTTTTAGATAATGCTGCATTAAAAAAGAACAATGTAAGTCGCGACTTAATTGAAATGAGTCGTAAAAATTATGTCAATGGCGATCAGCAAATAATTAATGAATATTTCAAGGATAAGATTGGCTTGCTTCCTCATAAATACAACCATCAGGTGGGTGCGACGTATTTTGCTTACTCTAGAAATGATCAGCGAATGATCAATCTTCTTAATTCAGTTAAAGACCCTAAAATCATCCATTATGTTATGAAAGGAAAGCCATCAGACTTTTGCTATTTGGGAATAATGCGAGAAAAATGGTGGTTTTATCGTAATTTAGAGTTATCAAAGCTTGTCCAAAAATTTACGATCTTTGATTCAATGAAAATAGGAGCACCTAAATTTGCTACGGAAGCCTTAATTTTTACTTATTCTGCTAATATCCAAAATCTTGAAAGCCTAATTAAGGCATTACCAGAAGTTCACTTTAATATTGCAGCTTATACAGAAGTTGCAACAGGATTATTAAATCTAATGAAATATCCAAATGTCACTGTTTACCCTGCAATAATCTATGCCCGTGTAGAAGAACTGATTAAAAAATGTGAGTTGTACTTAGATATTAATTATTATCAAAAAGATGAAAATGTTTTACGGCAAATCGAAGACAAAGGTATTCCAATTTTATCTTTTGAAGATACTGCAAATAAAGATAGTAAATATTCAAATTATAAGGTATTTGGAAATGACCAAGTAGATCGAATGGTGCAAGAGATTAAAAATTTGGAAGAGTAAGAGTAATGGAAAAAGTAATTGCTTTAAGTGCTAACTATGGTTATATCGATAAAATTGAAACAACAATAAAATCAATTTTATACAATGTAAAAAACGTAGAGATACATCTTTTAAACTATGATATTCCCCAAGAATGGTTCGCAAATATTAATCGTTATGCAAATCAAATTGATTCCAAAATTATTGACGAGAAATTTGATCCCGAAGAATTGCATGATTTGAATTCTGGATTCAAACATATTAATCAAATGACTTATGCTCGTTTATTAATACCTAAATTAATTAAAGCAAATCGAGTATTATATTTAGATTCCGATCTTGTTGTAGATGATGAAATTGATGAACTATTTTCCCGCAAGTTTAATGGAAAAAAGATTTTAGCAGTCACGCATATTTTTGATGTTAGAAATAAAAATGAAAGTAGAGTAGATCTTCCTGTACCTTCGATAAATGCAGGTGTTTTACTAATTAATAATCAGGAATTGCGTAAAGACCATAATTTGAGCGAAAAACTGTTAGATTTTGCTCGGAAAAATAATTTTCCGCAAGATGACCAAGATACAATTAACAATTGGTTTAAGGATGAAATCGGAAGTTTATCTTTTAAATATAATTATCAAATTGGTGCGGATAGATTTCTATTTTGGTCAAATAATTCTAATACAGAAACAGCAACTGAAATATTGGATAAAGTAAAGAATCCAAAAATAATTCATTATATTTCAGATGATAAACCGTTCAATATCTTTTCTGAAGGAAGAATGAGGGAGACTTGGTGGTTTTATCGAAATCTAGAGTTAAGCCAAGTAGTAGAAAAGTATAAGCCATTAAATTTGGATAAACTAAAAGAAAGACATTTTGCTGGAGAAATATTTACTTTTACTAACTCAGCTATTATTGATTATTTAGAAGAATTAGTGCAAAAGCTACCAGAATTTCATTTTAATGTTGCGGCTTGGAGTGATATGGCTTGGAATTTAAAGCATTTAGCTAAATATCCTAATATTACTTTGTATCCTTTTGTAATTGGAAAACGTCTGGATTATTTATTTAAGAATACAAATACTTATCTAGATATAAATGAAGGAAATAAAGAAAAAGATATTGTTGAACAAATAAAAGAAAAAGACATTCCAATCTTATCATTTGAATCAACAGCAGATAAAAATAATAAATATTCAAGGTATGAGGTATTTGGTGATGATCAAGTAAATCAAATGGTGCAAAGAATTAGACAATTAGCCAAGTAGTTATGAGATACCTAGTCTTATAGAAAGAAGAGAATGAATGGATACTATTGCATTAGATGCTGATGTTAACGATTTAAATAAAATTGAGACAACGCTTAAATCAATTTTTCTTCATAATCAACATGTAGAAATTCATATTATTAACTTTAATATTCCACATGAATGGTTTATTAACGTTAATCAATACGTAAACCAATTTGGAAGTAAGATAATTGATGAAAAAATTGATCCGAATTTTTTAGGTAATGTCCATACTAGCTCTGATCAAATTAAGAAAATTTCTTTTGGTCGTTTTTTAATTCCTGATTTAATTTCAGCTGATAAGGTTCTCTATCTTGATTCAGACTTAATTGTAACTGATAATCTTCAAAGCATTTTCCAAATGAATTTTGATGATAAGATGCTGTTTGCTGTACATGATTATCAAAATCCAGACAATTTAACTCGAGTGTAATGCTAATCAATAATAAACGCTGGCGTGAAGAAAAAATGAGCTCTAAGCTCATTGAAATGAGTAAAAAGCAAGGATTAGCAAATGATCAAGCAATTATTAATGAAGTATTTAAAGATAAAATTGGAAAATTAAACTTATCATACAATTATCAGATTGGTCTTGAAAAGAATGCTTATTGGAATAATAAACAAGTAGTTTTTGATAATTACAATAGGGTGCCTATTCCTCGAATTATTAACTATTCTGGTGATGATAACCCGTTTAATTTGGTTTCCACAGGAGATTTAAGAAATAATTGGTGGCAATATCATAATTTGGAATGGTCAGATATTGTTAAGCGCTATGGTAAATTCGATAAGAGCAAGGTTAGAAGACCAGAATTTGACGCTGAAGCATTTATTTTTGCTCGTGTTGCTGAAACTAAAGATTTAGAATTATTAATTCAAAAATTATCTAATGTACGTTTTAATATTGCTTCATATACTAATATGTCGTGGCTCCTAGAAAAGTTGGTAAAGTATGACAATGTCCAATTATATCCATTTGTCATGAATCCAACTTTAGATAATTTAATTAGCAATGCTGACTTTTCTTTAGATATTAACTATCTTAAGGAAGATGATGTTACTGAAAAAATGGTTAACCAGCAAAAGCCAATTTTTTCTTTTGAAGAAACGAAAAATAATAATATTTCTTATGATAAATATTATGTTTTCGCAAATGACGCTCAAGATGAAATGATAGAGGCAATTAAAAAAATAATTGATAAGAAAAAGGAAACTTCTGCTTTTGACATTAAAGTAAAAGATATTGATGAATCATTAGACTTAATTTTGAATGAACATAAGTCAGTCATTCGTTTTGGAGATGGCGAGTTTAATATTATTCGTGGTGAATCCATTTTTTATCAAGATTACAATAAAGAATTAGCTCTACGCTTAGAAAGTATTATTTTAAGCGGCAATTATGACAATACGCTGATTTGTTTGCCAGATGTATTTGAAGATTTGGCACGCTACAATGACTATGCTCAAAGAACATATAAGAAGCGCTTTTTCCCGCAAAATGCTGCTTTCTTGAAGCGAATAGAACAAACTAGAAATTGGTATGGATCTACTTTTGTGTCAAGGCCATATATTGATTTGGTCGATAAGAGTGAAAGTCCTGGCTATTTTGAAAAGTTAAGACAGATTTGGAATCAACGTGATGTTTTAATTGTGGAAGGTAAGTATTCACGTTCAGGCGTAGGAAATGATTTATTTGATAATGCTAAATCAATTAAGAGAATTCTATGTCCATCACAAAACTCATACGAGAAGATTGAGCAAATTGAACAGGCAATTAGAAATAATGCCCAAAATCGGTTGATCTTATTAATGCTTGGCCCTACAGCTAAGGTTATTGTAGATGATTTGCAAGATCTTAATAATCAAAAGATTGACATTGGTCATATTGATTCAGAATATGAATGGTTCAAAATGGGAGTTACTGATAAAGTAAAATTAAAGAATAAGCACACGGCCGAATTTAATCGTGATGCAAATATCGCGCCAATTCATGATAAGACTTATAGTAGTCAGGTAATAGAGAGAATTGAGTAAGTTTAAAATGGATACTAGTGAAAAAGTTTCTGTAATTATACCGGTATATAATGATGAAAAATATTTAAGGCAGTGTGTAGAAAGTGTTCTGACTCAAACTTACACTAACTTAGAGATTATCTTAGTAGATGATGGGTCAACTGATCATACACCAGAAATATGTGAAAAATATCGTGAAAAATACGATCAGATAAGGGTCTTACATAAGAAAAATGGTGGGGTTGGTTCAAGCAGAAATGCAGGCCTTGCCCTAGCAACTGGCGAATACGTTTTATTTGTCGATCATGACGATTGGCTTGATCAACATCATATTGAAGAGTTGTATAACTTAGCCGTAAAAAATAAGGCTGATATAGCAGCAGGGAATTTCAACATTTTTTATGATGATAAGTCGACTTTTGCTTATTGGCTAAATAAAGATAGCTATTTTGAAAAAGATTATTCAATCAAAGAATGGTTTAGTTTGCAGTATCGCACTGATTACTACAATATGTCTTTAGTTTTTACCGTTCCATGGGATAAATTGTATAAACGCTCTTTATTTAAAAATATAGTTTATCCTGAAAATGTTCCAGTAGAAGATGATTTGACTACATGGAAGATATATTTACTTGCAAATAAAATTGCGTATGAAAATAAAGCGATTTATACGCATCGTATTTTAAAATCAAGCGTATCAGCCAGTGTAAGTGAAACTGATGTCTTTCCTTTACGATCAATTGAGGAAAGAATTACAATTCTACGTTTAATTGGTTTTGATACGAGTAATGAAGAATCTGCTTATCGGTATCGGTTAGAAAAATGGAAAAATCATGCGTTAGATAAGGGAGAATATTTGAAATACAGAGATACACTACAAAAACTGGCTATTCTTGAAAAGTGGAAAAACTAATAAAAAGGGTTGCTGAGCATTTGAAAGCTTAGCAACCCTTTTATATATAGATTATGGATTAATTTAAATTCGGCATACAATGAACAAAATTTATTCGTATCTGGCTTTAACTACGGCATCTGCTAATGCTTTTTTGGTGAAATAACCCTCACGAATTAACTTAGCAAAACTTTCTACATTATCAGTCATTTCTTTATATTCATCATCATTTACTTGAAGGACCTTGGCTTGTGCTTCAGCTAAACTATCAGCAATGATTCCTATTTTCTTACGTTTAATAGTTTCTGCTTCGGGCGTTTCACTATTTACAATAATTGGAATTCCAGCAGCAAGGTAGGTACTTAGTTTATAAGAAGTGTTCATTGTCATATATTATGACCAGTATGGTTCTTCTGACCAAACTAGTCCGAAGCCACCAGATCTGCGTAGTTCTTCAAGTAAGATCGGATCATTTTTCCAACCCATAAATTCTAAGTTTTGATCTTCAAATTTTTTGCATGGATCTGAGAAGACTTGTAACTTAACGCGTGGATTTCCCCAATTGTTAACAAAGTCAAACTTGTCTGCATTACCAGCAAAATTAATTACCTTGTTATTTTGCGGGGTAACAAAATAATTAATTTGACAAGGATAGTGATCCCAAAAATGCTGTACAACATAAGGTTTTTCTTTTAGACCATTTTCTCTTAAAAAGTCGTACATTTTTTTAGAAGGTACGATTAAGACATCTGCCTTGTTGTAGTAGTCAATATGTTGAGGAAGCAAGTAACGATTACTTTCAAACATTAAGGGAATAACGTCATGGATAAAAATGATTTTTTTGACATTTGGATAGATATTTACATGATCAATCAAAGCTTGATCCCATTCAATTGCTATCCAATTAGGGGATTGGAAGATAACAGTATCGCCGACTGATAAGGAGGCAATAATGCCGTCAAAACGAGTACTCTTAGCTTGGTCTGGTTCTTCTTTCCAGTGGTAGGCGTAAATACCGAGTTCGTTCATTCCCATTTGAACTCCAATTTTAGCGACCATTTGTTGTGCTAATTGCGCAACACTATTCATTGCCATGCCATATAAATTCGTGATATGAACTGTCATAAATAACTCCTTATATAAACTTATAAATTAAGTATAGGGCAGGCAAAATTGATTTACAAATTTAACTATCACAAAAAAACTCCGCTAGATCTTATTCTAACGGAGTTCATTTTTATTTGCTTTTGACTTCTTGATATCCATCTAAGACATTAGCGTAGCGTGCTAGCGTGAAGAGATAATCAGATAGGCGATTAATATATTCCAGATTAAAAGGTGAAATTGGCTGCTTTTTATCATTTAGTTCAACTAATGACCGTTCAGCGCGCCGTGCCAATGTGCGGCTATACTGCAAATTGGCAGCAGTGATTGAACCACCAGGAAGGATAAAAGCTGGAATCCTAGGATATTGCTGCGTAATCTTATCAATCCTACTTTCCAATTCTTTTACCTTATCTGGAGTAATTTCTTGATGCCGTCTGACGACAATATCAGCTTGGAATTGATATAGTTCTTTTTGCCTTTTTTGTAGTTCATCTTTTAAGACCTGGCAATTGTCTGATAAGTTGGCGATTGTTACGCCTAAGTAAGATTGAAGTTCGTCAAGATTGCCGAGAGTTTCAATTTGTAAGTCATATTTTGGGACCATCTTACCGCTAACTTGCTTGGTTTTTCCCTGGTCGCCAACTTTAGTATAAATTTTAAGTGTCATATTAATCCTCAAAAAAGTGCTTAAGTGCTAAAGAGATAGGTTTATATAAAAGTAAGTAAAAAACAACATTGCCGATTGCATGATAGGTATCAAATAAAATGCTACCTGCCCAGTATGCAATAAAGGCTGGTAAACCACCGAAAATCGTCATTCCTAAATCTACTAAAATACCATATTCAATTCCTAAAAATGCGACCAGAGCTAATTGCAGCCAGAACCATTTCGTTAGGGGAGTTAGCTTTTTAAATAGTAGAATTGTTAAAACACAACCACCGTAAGCTAGAATTTGCGGAATTGTCCAAATACCAAAACCAAGAAAAATATTAGAAATAATCATGGTTAAGATAGCTAGGGCAAATCCCATCCCTCCACTTACAAAGAGAGTAGTAAGCATAATAATTGTTGTAACTGGTTGAACATTAGGAACCGGAATAATTTTGAAAATTCTCAAAACAACGCATAAGGCGGTCAAAACTCCTAAGAGTGCGAGCCTCTTAGTTCCAGCTAGTTCTTCGGTAGCCATTAATATTTACTCCGGGTAAAGACTACCTTATCCTTGTTCTTAAGCTTTTGTTGGTAGGCACTTTTGTTTACCATTTTGCCATTTACTGTATAAGTCCAGTAAATCTTTTTTTGAGGATTTTGACTTTTACCATCAATAGCAGTAATAAATTCTTTTTGGCTCTTTACTTTCCAGTTTTTCTTAAGACCAGTAGCTACAGTAGAGTTCTTCTTAAGGTGAACTTTTTTATTAGCAAAAGTCTTTTTATTATCTTTTAGTGTGTAAGTAACTGTAATTTGGTCAGTTTTGGGTTTAGCTTTTTCTTGATTATTTTGACAACCAGTTAGACTGAAGGTAAAAAATAAAATAATTGCAGCAAAAATACTTAACTTTTTAGTGTTTTTCATTTCTAGAAACTCCTCTTATTATTTGATTGGACAAGCACCATTATCACAATCGCTTTGATCTACTAATTCAAGACCCTTTTGATCATCATTAGTTTGTTCAAAGACTATTTCGACATTACCAGTAATGTGGTTATCTGCTTTTTCGTATTTCTCTTTACTAATCGGTTCTTTTGGAGCTTGTTTTAAGGAGCCACCATAGTAAGGCAGAAGTGAAGTAGATTTAATCGCATGACGATATTGATGCAATAATGGAGCTATTTGATCGCTTTCATCATTTTGAAATGTAATAGTACAACTTACCGCATTATCTGACCAGTAAGTTTGTAAGAAAGCTTGAGTAGCAAATTGTTCAGCAATTGAAACAGTTCCAGCAGAAGCAAAGTTATCACTGTCAGCATTAGCTGCCTTAATTGGAAATTCAACGCAAATTGTATGTGGCGTGTAAATGTCAGGCTCAGTTTTGTAGCCACAGTCTTTTAAGGCTGGAAGAAGAGGATCGGTTTCTTGGAAGCGAATACGTTGAATTAAGTAGCCAGAATAGTGGAAGTGCATCCCTTCAGAAACTCCAGCAAGTTTAGCAACAGTACCAGATGGCTTAACTGTAGTGTGCTTAATTGAGGTGTTACATTTTAGCTCTTGGCTATAGTCTTTGTCAGCATCAACAACAGCTTGGTAGAGACCATCGACTGTTTTAATAATTTCAGGATCATAAACTGGATCTTTAATTTCTTTACCAGTTTCTGAATCAGTAGCAGTCTTAAAGCCAGTCACTACGCGGTGACCAAAAGTAGATAAAATCCAGTCTTGAATTCCAGACATTGAAACACCAATCCGGCGATTCTTGTTGATGATCTTACGAGATACTTCCCAATCATATGGGCTAAAGGTAACACGCTTGGTGTAGCGAGCAGCTAGTTTAAAGGCCTCTTTCAGATCCCAGCCTTGTTTTTGAGCAATGAAAGGAAAGACTTCAAACAAGTTACATGGTTCACCATTAGCTAAGGAGATTTCTCCGCAAGGGTTAGTTCCTTCAACTTCACCATCAATTCCAGCTTGGTAACCATCTTTGATGCGGCCATAGTTACGGGATAATTCTAGATTAACAACACCAGGTTCACCGTTGTGTAGAATACTGTCAGCAATTGGTTGATAGTTATCAAACTCAGAATTAATTGCAACACTATTATTTGATGCCCAGCGGTGGTGGTAAAGTTTCTTTTTATCTTGCTTCATAGTAATGAAGGCTTGGTTATCGCTTGAACCAAGTGCTAGTTCTGCGCTTCTTCTAACGTTACCAGCAACGACGGTTTTACCAATTAAGTTGCAAATATCTGTTGCATCAACCGCAGTCAAGTTTTGACCAGCACGATCATTAAGAATTTGATTAATGTCAAAGAGCATTTCGATTAGTGGCATTGGACCAGAAGCTGTACCACCGAATCCATGAATTTTAGCTCCGTAAGGGCGGATATCGCTGATATCAAGTACTAGTTTTTTCTTGCTCTCAGGATTAGTTGAATTGAAATGCATGTCGATTAAACGAGCATTCGCTAAGACCCAACCTTCACGAGTATCAGGGAGCTTGTAGTAAATGTAATCTTCTTTTTCTTGATTAGCTTCTTTCCATTCATCAAGATCAGTAGCGCCTAACTTAAGGGATGCGTCATAGGACTTACTCTTCTTGTCAATAACAATAGCCAAATCTACTTTTTGATCGAGTTTTGGAATTTGGTTAATGTTTTCGTCAACTACAGAAAAGCCTACGCCGCCGCCTTTCATTAGTTGGTCAAATAAAAATGAGAAAGGCATTGATGGTGCAATTTGGTCTTGTGTAAGATAAGCAGGAACAATGTGGCTATTACCATATTGCTGTGGACGAATTGCGATAAACCAGCAGTTATTTAGTGAATCGCCGTTTCTCTTTTGATAGTCAGTTCCTGAAATCCATAAATTTCGACCAGATGGAGTAGCAGCTAATCCATAGACTAGGCGAAATAACTGTTTAGCTTCAGCTGTTAATTCATGAATGGTCTTTTCGCTAGGATTATTTTTTAAACGTGGGTCAAGATTAATATTACCTTCGATCACGCGTTTAACAGTTTCGTCCCAATTTTCAGAGCGATTTTTATCATCGAGCCAGCGAGCATAAGTACGTTTATAAGTAACCCAACCAAGTTCACCCCAGTGAGGAGTAACTTCTTTTTTAGTTTGTGCAATGAAATCTGGATCAAGTGTGATTCTCAAATCAGACATATTTTTATCTCTCCCTAAGTACAATATCTTGTCGACACTTAAGAGGATAACACAATATCTAGTATTTTTCTTGAATAAAAACACTAGATATTGTTATTTGTATTGGGAAAAATTGCATGAGAATGGGGAGGAAGAGGGACAAAAAAATTTTGAAATTTTTTGTAAATTTGGACACAAAATAAAAATGCGAGGTAACTTTCAAAAGCACCTCGCATTTTTTCATAAATATTATTAATTTCTGTCACTAAATCCAAAGATTTGTAAGAATTGTAAGAATAGGTTAACGAAATCTAGGTAAAGTGCTAAAGCACCTGCAACAGCCAAACCATCAACTGAAACTTGACCACCGTAGTTTTCGTAAATTTGCTTCATTCTTTGTGCATCCCAAGCAGTTAAGATAGTGAAGATAATAACTGCGATGAATGAAAAGACGTAAGAAACCATTGGATTTCTTAAGAACATGTTGATAAGCATGGCAACAATTAAACCAATCAAGGCAGCAGAAGCATAAGAGCCGAGATTATTTAAGTTCTTCTTAGTAGTTGTACCAATTACTGCCATCGTAATGAAAACAGTTGATGAAGCAACGAATGCGGAAGCAATGCTGCGACCAGTATAGGCACCAGCAATCAATGAGAATTCAACTCCGTAAACAATTGCCATAATCATTAACATGACGAAGCTAGCTACGGGATTTCTTGTTGCTCTAAAGCTAATTCCAAAAGTTAATGCAAGTGGAACTAACAATAAAATCCAAGTCATTGCTGGGTTGCTAGCAAATAAAGTCATTACTTGAGTTCTAAAGACAGTCATTGTTAAGTAAGCACTTAAAGCAGAAACTAAAACGGCGATTGTCATCATACCGTACATTCTGCTTAAGAATCTATTTAAGCCAGTTACGTCAACGATTGTACGACGTTCTGGTTCTTGTGAAAAGTTATTCATAAGCTCTCCCTCTTTCATTATTATTAATATATTTTAACGTATCTTAACAGTAAAAGAAACTTTTACACAAATGGATTGTAAAAGCGTCCTGAATTGACTTTAAAGAGCAAAATAACAACTAAAACAAGAATGAAAGCTAGACTAGTAACTAAATAGTCAGCCAAGCTAAATTTTTCGGCTACATACCAAGTCCGCTTTTTCTTTGAGCCGAAACGTCTAAGCTGCATGGCAGTACTGATCGTATCAATACGGTCAAGACTTGAAAAAATAAGCGGGGTCACAATGTTTAATGTTCCATGGATTCGCTTGCCAAGAGATGCTTTTTTAGAAAGTTCATTTCCCCGTGCTTGTTGAGCAGCAGAAATTGACCAGTAACTTTCCTGGATATTAGGGATATAGCGCAAGGCTAAAGAAACGGCATAAGAAATCTTGTAGCTGACACCAATTTTATTTAAGCTAGCAGCAAATTGACTAGGATTGGTTGTTAATAAAAAGAGCAGAACTAGGGGAATAGAGCAGATATACTTCAGACTAACGTTAAGCAAATAAAATAATTCCTGAGCAGTTAAGGTAAAGTATCCCGCATTGATTAAAACTGTTCTTGAATGGTATAAGCTTTCGCCATAAGTGGGTTGAAAAATGAAAACTGCCAAGATATTAATTATGGCAAAAACAATAATGAACTTAACAATAAAAGAAACCTGTTTCCATTTAATACCTGCTATTTTTAGTAAGATCAAGGATAGGATACAGATTGCAATTAAGAAGCGAGTGTCATAAGTAACCATGCAAGCAACTGAAACTAGAATTAAAAAGATCATCTTTGTAGTAGCATTCAAGGCATGGATAAAACTATTCCCTGGCTGGTAGCCTAAAATTTTACTATCATTCATAATCTTCATCCTTCCAGTTCTTTTGTTCAGAATTAATGTAGGCTTGCACAAATTTATTTGGATCAGGCAAGTCGTAATGCTGCGCAAGTTCAAATAAGCTCGTTCTCTTTAAAGACGCTTCTTTAATTAGTTTAGGATTAGTTAGTAATTCAATCGGGCTTGTATCAGCGATTAGTTTTCCTTTAGTGAAGGCAAGCGAGCGTGTAGTATATTCGAGCATTAAGTGCATATCGTGCGTGATGATAATGATGGTCTTGCCTAGCTTGTTCAAGTGTTTTAAAAAGCCCATAATTTCGGTATATGTCTTCCAATCTTGACCAGCAGTTGGCTCATCTAGAATAATGATTTCTGGTTCTAAGACTAAAATTGAAGCGATTGTTACACGTTTTTTCTGCCCAAAACTAAGAGCAGAAATTGGCCAGTGCCTGAAAGGATAAAGACCGCAAATTTTTAAAGTTTGATTTACTTTTTGTTTGATCGTTTCTTCATCTACGTTACGCAGACGTAATCCTAAAGCTATTTCATCAAAAATCATTTTTTGCGAGATCATTTGATTAGGATCTTGCATTACATAGCCAATTTTTTCGGCTCTTTCTTTAATTGATAAATTAGCTAGATCTTGGTCTTTAAGTGTAATTTTGCCTTCATTAGAAATAAAACCACAAATGATGCGACATAAAGTGGTTTTACCGGCACCATTTTGACCGACAATTGAGATAAAATCGCCTTGATTGATGGTAGCAGAAACGTCCTTTAAAGGATAAGGCTGATTTTTATTATATTGGTGGCCGACATGGTCTAGTTTTAATAAAGGTTGATGAGTAGCTGTACTTTCTTTAACTGGAACTTGATCAACCCAATTTTCTAATTCTTGGCTAATTGAGTCAGAAGTAGGTAAGTCTGCAATTTTATCTAGCTTTTTAATTGAACTTAAGTTAATACCTGCGGCTGTCATCGCTTTTAAATAAAGCGGCTGACGAACGCCAATTTTTTCTAAACTATTCTCATGAAGAAGTTGATTAGTAGGCTCATCGGCGACAATTTGACCATCATTAACTAAAACTATTCTATCAATTGGCTGACTCAAAACTTCTTCGACACGGTGCTCAATAATAATAACTGTGGCATTAAGTTCTTTTTGGATTTTATCGATAATAGCCATTGTTTTGAGTCCGGAAGCAGGATCAAGGTTAGCAAGCGGTTCGTCGAAAAGTAAAATTGGTGATTCATCGACCAAGACGCCGGCTAGGGCAACAATTTGTTTTTGACCGCCAGAAAGGCTTTGCGGCGATTGTTTAAGAAGCTCTTTAATTTGGAGTTCTTCGGCCCATTGGTTTACAGTGTGATGCATTTTGGCTTTAGGCTGGCAATCATTTTCAAGAGCAAAAGCAATATCTTCGCCAACTGTTAGACCAATAAATTGGCTATCCGCATCTTGTAAGATTGTGGAAGTAGTAAATGAAAAGTCAAAAAGACTAGTTTTAGTAATATCTTTTCCGTTTACTAAGCATTTACCTGTGATGTTGCCTTGATCAATATTTGGAATAAGACCATTAAGGCAGCGGCCAATTGTAGATTTGCCGCTGCCTGAAGGTCCGGCCAAGAGAATTTTCTCACCCTTATTAATTTTGAGATTAATCTTTTTAAGAGTGGGTTCAGCTTGGCTATTGTATTTAAATGAAAAATCTTTAAATTCAATAATCGGTTCTGTCATTAATTGAGTAACCTTTCGTGATTAGTCTTTACGTAAACTACCTTTCTTAACTTTAGTTGCTGCGTAAGCTTTAAGCAAGATGGTTCCTAAAATAAGAATAGAAAGTGAGTTAGTAATGGTTGCAGTAGCTCCTTGTAAGAAGACCTTGTTTTGAGGTTCGCTGTAGATTAAGATATCACCAACTGGTGCGATTACTAACCAGGAAATAACGTTAGCGATGATTTGGACCACGTTGAAGCCAACCATTTGCTTAACAGTGAAGACACCATTATCTAAGTCAAGACGCATACCGTAAAGACCGATGATCAAACCTAAAACAGCTGTAGCTAAAACCCAGCTCCACCAAGTTTGACCATACATTAAGAAGTCACCTAGTGAATGGCCGATGAAACCAACAGAAAAGCCGACAACAGGTCCGTAAATAGTGGCAAGTAAAGCTAAGAATGGGTAGACAATTTCAATATTAGTGTTTGGAATTCCAGTTGGAATTGATGTGAAACGTGCCAAAATAACATAGATTGCTGCTCCGATACCAATTGCAACGACGCTTTTTACTGATAAACCTTTTTGCTTGTTCATAATTTTTCCTCCGTAAATAAATTATTCTCTAGTTAAATCAATTTTCCAATCATTTCCAGTACCAATTTTGTAGGTATCGGCAAATGAAGCTTGATTTAGCGCAATACCTACATTGACTAATGAATTGATGTACATCAAAGGATCTTTGATTGCTACATCAGCAAATGATGTAACAAAAGGTATTGTATCATGATAATAAGTTTGACCTTGATAAGTAATTGTGACGGTAAGTTTGTCGCCACGTTTGATATCAGCTTTTTTAACTAAGTCATAAGGAATATTCGTCCATAAAGAACCAAAGCGAATATCCAATACATCAATTGATCCCTTTAGATGATTATTTTCTAATTTAGCTTCAGTAAGTGGTAATTTTACAACTGAAGCTGGATCTAATGGCTCTCCTAGATCTTCAAAGGATTTTCCACCATCAGCTAGAAGGGCACCATTGTAAGCATAAATATCACGGCCGTGGAAGGTGTTGCTTTCTGAAGAATAAGGAAGACGATTCTTTTGTTCATCGATTTCTCTTACTTCTTCAAGCCCCATATAAGTTGCAACATGAGTTAATGAGCCGTTATCAGGTGTAATAATAAAATGTCCGCTTTTTGTTTTAACTGCAATACTCTTTCGATCTGAACCAACACCTGGATCAACTACCGAAACAAAAGTTGTGCCTTTTGGCCAATACTTGATTGTCTGATAGAGGCGGTAAGATGCAGCCCAAATATCATAAGGTGGAATCTCATGAGTTAAATCTGAAACAGCAACGTGCGGAGCAACCAAATGAGCTACGCCGTGCATGGCGCTAACGGCACCATCTTTTAAGCCGAAGTCGGTTTGTAGTACTAGAAAATGATTTGTTTCCATCAAACTCCTCCTTTAATATGTTTTTAATTACTAATAATTTACAATGTATTAAAAGTTTCGTCAACGAAAAATCCGTACTATTTTGTTATGTAAGCGCATATAGTACGGATTTTATTAATAACAAATTATTTTTCAGCCTTATTTTGCCACTTTAGGCCAATTCCGCTGACCCCCGAAAGAATTGAAAAGACAGGAGAAAGTAAGCTAAAGAATGTGAATGGAATAAAGGCTAAAACGGGAACTCCAAGAGTAGAAGCTGCAAAAGAACCAGCTACTCCCCACGGAATTAGGTAGTTAATTACACTGCCTCCATCTTCAAGAACACGACTGAGAGCAAGGGGTGCAAGACCAATTCTGTCATATGCTTGCTTGAAGGCGCGTCCTGGCAAGATAACAGAGGTATTGTTCACCGACAAATAAATTAATGCAGATACCTGAAAGAATGGTAGTAATTACTAAACGACCAGGCTTTTTAAGGTGTTCAACTAGAGGCTCCATGGCAGTTTGAACAATGTTAAATTTCATTAATAAACCACCAAGAGATAAGGTAGCAATAATTAAACCAACCGTATCCATCATGCTGGAAATACCACCACGAGTAAGTAAGGCGTTCACTGATGAGTCGCTAGTTTTGGCAACGAACCCTTTCATAATGAGGTTAGTTAAGTCAGTAAGAGATTGATGAGGATTTTGAATAAAAATCATAATGACAGTAACAGCAATATTTAAAAATAAAGTAGGAATAGCGGGGATTTTTCTCCAGGCACAAATTAACATTAAGATAATTGGAATGATTGCCCACCAAGTAATAATGAAGTTATGCTGTAAAACTGCGACAGTATGATTAATCTTTGAAGCATCAATTGAGCCACTATTTCCTAAAATCCAAAAAAGAATTAAAGAAACGATAAAAGCAGGGATTGTTGACCACATCATATTTTTGATATGGGCGAATAATTCGCTTTCTGCAACAGCGGAAGAAAGGTTGGTAGAGTCCGATAAAGGAGACATTTTATCGCCAAATACGGCTCCAGAAATGATTGCTCCAGCAACAAGAGCAGGATTGGCATTCATACTGGCACCAATTCCGAAGAGGGCAATTCCAACGGTTGAAATTGTAGTAAAGCCGCTTCCGATCGCTAGCCCCACGATTGAGCAAACAATAAAGACAGAAGGAACAAAGAATTGTCCGCTAATTAAGTGAAAGCCAAGAACCATAATTGAAGGGATGATACTGCCCTTGATCCATAAGCCAATCAAGGCCCCAATTAGAATAAAAATAAAGATTGGAATAATAGCAACGCCAATTCCTTCCTTGATTCCATCTTGAATAGAAGCCCAGTCATTTCCACGTAGTCTGAGCCAGAAGATTAATAAGCAAACGGTGAATAAAACTGGAACTTCTGGCATTAAACCAAATTTAATTACTGAAATGCCTAGAATAATTAAAAGCAAAAGTAAAATAATAATTGCTTCTAGAAAAGATACTTTCTTTTTCATAAATAATCCTCCATAAAAAAAGTCCTGTTGAAATTAATCAACAGGACGCATTACCGTGGTACCACCTATCTACTGCATGTTTGCAGCACTCTCATCAGGTGATAACGGCACTGATTGTGGCCGAATAAAAGATTGATCGCTGTAATTCGTAACTTATGCCTGACTGGTTCGCACTTTACCACCAGCTCTCTGACGCTTAACATAAGCACTACTGTGACGATAATTGTTGCAATTATGATAACAAGCTTAAAAAAAGATGTCAATGAATTTATTAATAAAAATGATTAGAATTTCGAATTATGCACTTTGAGCGGTAAAATAGATAGGTATAGAAAAAAGTATAAATATAAATTGAGGGATTAAGATGACTGATATTTTAACCACCAAAGAATTAGGGAAAAACTTCAAAAATAAACATGTTTTGAATCAAATCAATATTCATGTTCCTGAAGGAAAAATTTACTGCATTATGGGACCAAATGGAGCTGGTAAGTCAACTCTTTTGAAAATGATTAGTGGAATTGAAAAGCCAACTGAAGGCGATATTAATTTTAAGGGTGAAAACTGGAAGCGAGAAGATTTAAAAACTATTGGTTCATTAATCGAAGAACCAGGCTTATTTGATAATTTAACTGTTGAAGATAATATCAAATTGAAATTAAAGCTGCACCATGTTGAAAATAAGGATCAAGAGCAAATCTTGAACACGCTCGGTTTTGGCGATCATAATCAGGAAAAGGTTAAAGGCTTTTCAACAGGAATGCGCCAACGTCTTGGTATTGCGCTCGCTTTTATGGGAAACCCAGATTTAGTAGTTTTGGATGAACCAACAAATGGCCTTGATACATTTGGAATTCATGAATTACGTGAACTTTTAATGCTAGAAAAAAAGCAAGGTAAAACAATCATTATTGCTAGTCACATGCTTTCTGAAATTCAAAAAGTAGCTGATCGCATTGCAATCTTGGGTAATGGTGAGCTGTTGCTGGAAGAGGACTATGACCAGAAGACAGATTTAGAGGACCTATTTATTTCAACTCTAGAAAAGGCAGGCATAAAGCATGACTAATATTTTAAAAGTTGAGTTTTTAAAAACAAAGCATACCGTTGTTCGCTCACTAGTTTGGCTTTTGCCATTAATTGCCATTTTGATGATGACTGCTGTCTTCTGGGATAATCAATATTCAGTGCAATTAATGATGGGGCAGTGGAGTTATTTTTGGTTAAATATGTCAATTGCTCTCGTAATTGGAATTAGTACTTATTATCAAAAACAAGCCACAAAATTCAAAGAAATTTTGACTTCGCCGCAAGATCTTTTTACTTATAAAATTGGTCGCATTATTCACGGAATGTTGCAAACAATTTTAATGAGTGCAGTTTTCTTGGTTTTGGTAATTTGTGTACGATTCATTTTTTCAAGTAGTGAAGAAATTAGATTAATAGCTGGCTCTATAGTTGGAATTTTGCTCACCTCTATTTGGCTAGTTCCATTTTATTCATGGTTGTGCCGCATTACTAACTTATATTTTGCCCTAGGAATTGGATTTTTAAGTTCAATTTTGGCAATGTTCTTAAGTCGGACAGCTTTTAGTATGTGGTGGCCGTTTGATTGGGGAATGCTTTTAAATAATATGTGGCTTAAGTGTGATTTTGCTTTCGGAACTTGGAGCTTAATCATTTGTAGCTTGATTTTAGGGTTTATTTTAAGTATCTTTAGTGCCTATTCTTTTAAAAAGCAATAATATTTTTTAGTAAAATAGTAGCAAGTATCTAAAAAGGATTGAAATTATGCAAAAAAATCAAATTGTCGACTTAGAAATTACCGACCTATCTTATGAAGCAATGGGGGTTGCTCACTTAGACGGTATGATTGTCTTTGTAAATAATGCTCTTCCAGGTGAAATTGTTTCAGCTAAAATTTTAAAGGTAAAGAAGAATTTTGCCTTTGCTAAAATTGAAAAAATCAAGAAAGAAAGTCCAGATAGAATTAACGTTGAACTTCGTCAATGGGTTCAAACAGGTCTAGCATCTCTTGCTCATATCAAGTATGACAAGCAGCTTGATTTTAAACGCAATCAAGTAGTGAACTTATTGCATAAGGCTGATTTAGATAAGATTAAGGTTGGTCAGACTTTACCTAGTCCAGAAGAAACTGGCTATCGTAATAAAGCGCAAGTACCAGTTCGTAAGGTTCACGGCAAGCTTGATATTGGCTTCTTTAGAAAGCATTCGCATGATTTAGTTCCGTTAACTAACTTCTTTACAACTGATCCAGAGATTGACCGAGTTTTAATTAAAGTTCGTGATATTTTAAGAAAGAATCATGTCCCAGCTTATGATGAAATCCACAATAAGGGTGAAGTGCGTTACCTTGATGTTCGTCGTTCAAAGGCTACTGGGGAAATCATGGTAATTTTGGTTTGTTTGCACAAGGATTTTCCACAGTTAAAGAAGGTAACTAAAGAAATTAGCGAAATTGAAGGCGTTACAAGCGTAGTTTTGAACCATAATCCTAAGAAGACTAACGTGATTTTGGGCAAAAAAGACTATTTGCTCTGGGGAGAGCCTCAAATTACCGACAAAATTGGGGATGTTAGTTTTAAAATTTCACCGCAAAGTTTCTTCCAAATTAATTCACTGCAAACTCCGCGCTTGTATGACTTGGCAATTCAAAAGGCTGATCTTAAACCAGATGATGTGGTAATTGATGCTTATTCTGGAATTGGAACAATTGGCTTGTCAGTTGCTAAGCATGTTAAGGCAGTGCGGGGGATGGAAGTTATAAAGCCAGCTGTTGATGATGCTAATGCAAATGCAAAATTAAATGGGATCATGAATGCTGAATATGTTGTTGGTAAAGCAGAAGAAGTAATGCCGCGTTGGGCTAAAGAGGGGCTTAAGACTGATGTTATCTTCGTTGATCCACCAAGAAAGGGATTAACGCCAGAATTTATTGATGCAGCTGTTGAAACTGACCCTAAGAAGATTGTTTATATTTCATGTAACCCAGCTACAATGGTGAGAGATCTGCAATTATTCCGTGAGCAAGGCTATGATTTTAACGAAATTGATCCTGTGGATATGTTTCCCCAAACTCCGCATGTTGAAGCAGTGACGGTGCTTGAGAAAAAATAATGAATAAAATTTACTAGTAGAAAGTGTACTTTTCCATAAATGATCGGATTAGTACATTTTTTATTTATGCTGGTTGCTTGAGTAGACTGATAGATTAGGCATACAATTAAAGAAAAGTGATAAAAGGAAATTCTGCAAAAAATATTATCATTATACTTTGCGCGGTAAATGAAAGGAATAGTTATGCATCGTAAAAAAATTATTGTCTATATCTTTTTGGCGCTCTGTATGTTTTCAGTGTTTTTATTTATTGTGCCTTCGGGAAGCAGGATAGATCCTGGATTAAAAAATTCACAAAAGCAGCTTAAAGATTATATGAAATCAAATCATATCAATGGAGTGATGCTTGTTAGCGGAAAAGATGGTAAGCCAATTGTCATTCAAAATAATGAAACATCTAGCAAAAATGACATAGTGAATGCGAATCAGCTATTTCCAACTGCTTCTCTTCAAAAGATTATGACAGGAACTGCGATTTATAATTTGCAACAAAAAGGTCAGCTAAATTGGAATACGCCTTTATCTAAATATTATCCACAAGTTTCAGGTAGCAGCGATATAACAATTCGTGAACTAATGAATCATACAAGTGGATTGATTAATAATGCTCGTCCGTCTGAGCCACTTAAAAATCAAGAAGAGCAGATTGCTTATATGCTCAAATACATGCAGAATGATCATTTACACACTTGGGACTATCAAGATGTAGACTATGAATTATTAGCAGCGATTATTAGTAAAGAAAGTGGCATAAGCTATAACGACTATATTCAAAAAAATTTTGCTAAGCAGTTAAAATTACGTCAAATTAAGGATTATTCTGAAGTTAAGCAAAATGAGGTTCCTCAACCAATGAGCAGCAATGTCGATTGGCATAAGGTAGTTGTGACTACATCATCTGATTTTGGAGCTGGAAACTTGTTTATATCACCTAATGATTATTGGAAGTTTGTGTATAACGAAGTGTTGAAAGATCCTAAGATGATTAACGAGTATGCTCAGCAAGCTAAGCATCAAGCAGTAGCTTACTATGGTGGAGTTTACTTTAAAGGGGATGTTATTCGTGCAGAAGGTAGTATCCCTGGTTATAATTCTTGCTTTGTAGCTAACTACAAAACTAAGGAAATGATTATGTTGTTTTCTAATAATATTAATTACTTAACATTGAAGAAGGCTTCTGATTATCTGCTTCATCATTATATGGGTGAAGGATTTGGATTGTAGAAATGAAGTTTGGAGTTAAGTTAAGTAGTTCGTCTCTGATAATCTATTTAAAAATTGAAAATTATAGTTTAGTTTTAAATAAGTATGATGATAATTGGGTAACAGTAAACCTAAGAATTCAAGGATCTGGATTAGATGTAAACTATCGATTAAATAGTTTATTGTCAGAGGAGATAGATGAATTATTAGATGAAATTCATAAATTATTTTCAAATGCTGATTACGAAAATGAGTTGGTTTCGTTAGAAGAAGATTTTGAATTTATTTTTTCTAGTTCTGAAAAACAAAAAACTATGCAGGTACGATATTATTTAGATGACAATAGGAATTTCATTGCATTTAATATAGTTGACAATGAGTTAGAGCATTTTTATATTTATTTGCAATTAATAACTGGAGAGAAATCATTGAATGATGTAATTGTTCAGAACTGTATTGAAAAAGGAAATTTCCAAGAATGGACATAAGAGTATAGAATGAGAAAAACTTTAATCAATAAAATTCCAAATAAAGTACCGCAAAATATGCAACATTTAATTGCTGGCGCGGATATTTATGATAGTTCATCATCTCCTGAGGCTCGCGTATATTTTATTGATAAGGACGGCGGTTATTATTTAAAATGCGCCAAAACTGGTACGCTTGAAAAAGAAGCTAAAATGACGCAATACTTTCACTTCAAAAAATTGGGTGCCGAAGTATTGAACTATACTTCAAATGATCATGATTGGCTGTTAACCAAGGCAGTAGTAGGGCACGATTGTATAGACAGCGAATATTTAAATCATCCGAAGCGCTTATGTGATATGATTGCTACCGAATTAAGAAAATTGCACGAAATAGACTATAGTGATTGTCCAGTGATGGATCGAACGGCTGAGTATTTGGCAAAAGCTGAAAATAATTATCGGACAGGAAATTATGATAAATCGAGTTTTCCGAATAGTTTTGGTTATCGTTCAGCTGAACAAGCTCATGAGGTTTTAACTGCTGATAAAGATGCCTTGCAAAGCCAAGTTTTACTGCATGGAGATTACTGTTTGCCAAATATTATTCTGGATAACTGGAAATTTTCAGGATTTATTGATCTTGATTGCGCGGGTGTCGGTGATCGCCATATTGATTTGTTTTGGGGAACTTGGACACTTTGGTTTAATTTGAAGACTAATCAATATTACGATCGTTTCCTTGACGCTTATGGTAGAGATAAGGTAGATGAAGAATTGTTCAAAGTTGTTGCTGCTGTCGAAGTTTTTGGATAATTGAAGTATGGGCTTAAAAAATGAATCTGAATACTAGTGAGGAGTAAGGTATGAAAAAGTTTGAATATCAAAATAAAGATAAGAGTTTTAGAACTTCGATAACTATTTATAATTTTTCAGAATCGATGGCAATTTTGAAAAATAAGATAAAGAAATTTAAGTTGTCTTGGCCAATTAAGATTAAAATTGAAAAATAGGTTGGTCATACTCGAAAAGTGCAATATAGTCTAAGAGAGGAGATTATATTGTATTTTTTTATAAAAAAGCGAAAAAATAACATGTTAAAATTAATATAGTGTACTGACTATTCCTATAGTATGCGTACTTTATACTGAGATATTTTGCTATAATCAAAACAATTAAGATGAAATTTTGAGGATAATTATGCTAAACACAACACAACACAACACAACACAACACAACACAACACGCTGATTATGTAGATCAACGCTTATTTGTCAAGCAATTTAAAAAGAGCTTACTAATTTTTAAGGAATTAGTGGGCTCTTTTTTTGTACTCTCGATTTTAAATGGAGGTGCTGAAAATGCTTAGGGATAGTGAAAAATTCAATCAGGATATCAAACCCAATTCAGCATTTCTAAACGAACTTAAAGAAAAGTTACCGGAATTTTTTACTAAAAATGGTAATTTTGATCTGGATAAATTTAGGGATGAACTTAAAGAAAAAAATATTAATGAATTAAGTGAAGGATATCAGTTAAATTTTATTGGTAAAGATTATGCTCGTAGACAGGCTGGAGAAATGCCAACTAGCGTAATTGTACCTGATGAAGAACAAAATAATGGAGAGGGTAGAAACAGTAAAAATTTGTTCTTTACTGGAGATAATTTAGAAGTGTTGCGTCATTTGCAGTCTGCTTATGCTAATAAAGTTGATGTGATTTATATTGATCCTCCGTATAATACGGGACAAGATGATTTTGCATATCCGGATAACTTCGAATATACAGATGACCAATTAGAAAACATGTTTGGACTTGATGAAAATCAATTAGCTCGATTGAAGAGTATTCAAGGGAAATCTAGTCATTCAGCATGGCTAACTTTTATGTACCCTAGATTGCAGTTGTCCAAGCATTTGCTGAAACAAGATGGGGTTATTTTTATTTCTATTGATGATAATGAAGATGGAAATTTAAAGGAAATTTGTGATGAAATTTTTGGTGAAAGTAATTTTTTAGCTCAAGTTGTTTGGGAAAGAGCATATGCGCCAATTAATCTAAAAAAGAATTTCTCCCCTAGTCATGACTATATGCTTGTTTATGGTAGAGATGCCAATATTATTGAAACTAATGGAATTTCCAGATCAGATGAATCAGATAGTAGATATAATAATCCAGATAATGATCCAAGAGGTCCTTGGAGTTCTAGTGATATTTCTGTTGGTCCAGCAATTCAAGAGAATATTTACCCTGTCACGACTCCCTCAGGGAGAGTAGTAGAGCCTCCAGCAGGGAGGAGCTGGAGGCTCTCACAAAAAGCATTTCGTGAGAGACTCGCCGATAATCGAATTTGGTTTGGTGCAGATGGTAATGGAGTACCACGAATGAAACGATTTAAATCTGAACTTCGTAAAACTGGTATAACTCCAATGACTATTTGGAAATACCAAGAAGTCGGTCATAGTCAGGAAGCTACGCAATATCTTCAAAGCTTAATGGGAGGAAAAAAATACTTTGCATATCCCAAACCAGTTAAACTAATTCAAAGAGCAATCCAACTTTATTCAAATGAAAATTCTGTAATAATGGACTTTTTTGCAGGTTCAGCTACTACAGCAGAAGCTGTTATGCAGCAAAACATTGAAGACGGTGGCAATCGTAAATTTATCATGGTTCAACTTCCAGAAAAAACATATGAAACTAATGACGATGGGACTCCTAAGTTAGATAAGCATGGAGATTATATCCCAACCAAAGGTGGAAAAGCTGCATATGAAGATGGCTACAAATCTATTGATCAGATTTCCCGTGAACGTATTCGTCGAGCAGCCGAAAAAATAAAAGAAGATAACGGATTAACTCTTCCTGAAAATTTCGACGGAAGTTTCAAACACTATCGTGTAGTAAAACCAACTAAGCAAACACTTGAAGACATTGATGACTTTGATCCAAATAACATTAACTTATTCACAAATATGATTGAGGGATTTTCGAGTGATAGCTTAAATATTCCGGGTAATGCTAGCGGGGAACAAACAGTCTTAACTACGTGGCTAGCTCAAGATGGTTATTCATTTGATATCAATGCTCAAGCTATTAAATTTAATGACTATACAGCACATATGGTAGATAATCGGTTGTATTTAATTGCTGAAGGCTGGAGTGCAGATGAAACTAAAGAATTATTAAATCAGCTAGGTACACATCAATTGGATTTACAAAGCGTAGTGATTTTTGGTTATTCATTTAATATTGCTGAACTACGTGAACTTGAGAATGGTCTTAAGCAGTTAGACAGTAAAGTTAATTTAATCAAGAGGTATTAAGATTATGAAGATTAAACTTGAAACTTTACAACATCAAGTAGATGCACTAAGGGCTATCGATCAAGCTTTTCCAGGAATAGATATGATGAGTGATGATCCAGACGCTAATTACATCTATGCTAATCCGTTAATTAATTGTCGCTACAAAGATAAAGCTAATATTGATATTAAAATGGAGACAGGAACTGGTAAGACTTATGTTTATACCAGAATGATGTATGAGCTTCATAAAAAATATGGACTATTTAAATTTGTAATTGTTGTCCCAACTCCAAGTATTAAAGAAGGAACGAGAAGTTTTATTACTAGTGATTATGCTAAGCAACACTTTAGTCAGTATTATGAAAATACACGGATTCAATTAAATGTAATAAATGCAGGTGATTTTAAGTCGCGCTCAGGGCGAAGAAACTTTCCAGCTCAACTATCAGAGTTTGTAGAAGCTACGCGGCAGAATGCTAATCAGATCGAAGTATTATTAATCAATCAAGGAATGCTCAGCTCAAAATCCATGAGCCGTAAGGACTATGACCAAACTCTACTAGGCGGAGAAAATATTCCGATTAAGGCAATTGCTGCGACAAGGCCAGTGGTAATTATTGATGAACCACACCGTTTTCCACGTAACAAAAAGTCTTATAAAGATATTGAATTATTAAAGCCTCAACTAATCGTTAGATTTGGTGCAACATTTCCTTTGGTTGCATCTGGTCGTGGCAAAAATAGAGTAACTAAACCAGATTATTATCGTGGAAAACCACAATTTAATTTGGATGCAGTAGATAGTTTTAACCAAGGCTTAGTTAAAGGAATTGATATTGATTATCCTGATATTCCAAAGGAACAAGCAGAGCATTTATATAAGGTAAAGCAAGCAAAAGCTAGAGAGTTGATTTTATCTAGAAATGGACATGATTATTCTATTTCTGCTGGTGAAAATTTAGCCGATATTGATTCCGGGTTTGAAGGCAACATTATTTATTCAGGGGGAACAGATAAAGAATTATCTAATGGATTAGCTTTATCAAAAGATATGGAGCTTATTCCAGGAACTTTTGCTAAAAATTATCAGGATGAAATTATATCTCAAGCATTAGATTGTCATTTTAAGGCCGAAGAAGATAATTTTTTAAGACCAGATTCAGCAAATAATATGCCTAAGATAAAAACTTTATCTCTATTCTTTATCGATAGTATTGCTAGCTTCCGTGGTAAAAACAATACTAAGGGATGGCTTGCACAGCATTTTGAAGAGTTACTGACTAAGAAACTACAAAACTTGATTAATAAATATGAATTAGCGATCGACGAGAGAGAAAAAGAATACTGTTCTTTTCTCAAAGCAACGTTACGAAGCTTAAAATCAGATCATCAAAATGTTTATGCTGGTTATTTTAGTGAAGATCGTGGAAATTCTGATGAAGACATTCAAGCTGAGGTAGAAGATATTCTGAAAAATAAGGAAAAACTCCTTAGCTTTAAAGATAAAGATGGTAATTGGATTACAAGACGATTTTTGTTTTCAAAATGGACTTTGCGTGAAGGATGGGATAATCCTAATGTTTTTGTCATTGCAAAGCTTCGAAGATCTGGTTCGGAAATTAGCAAGATTCAAGAAGTTGGTCGTGGTTTAAGATTACCAGTTGATGAAACAGGACATCGTTTAAATCAGGATGAGTGGCAAAGTAGATTGTCATTTTTAATTGGATATGATGAACGGAATTTTGCTCAGAAATTAGTCGGTGAAGTTAATGATGATATTCCTCTTGATATAAATAAAGAGGAATTAACTGAAGATATGATTGATACCATTGTTAAGGTAAGAAAGAAAACAGATCCGAAATTTAATGAAGATAAGTTACTTGATGATTTAGATGAACATAATGTAATAACTAGATCAAATAAATTTAAACCAGAAGTTGAGTTGAGAGGTCAAAAAATGTCAGGATATGAGGCATTATGTCAGTTATATCCAGAGCTAGAACAACAAACAAAAGTCGCAAAAGGTAAAATTAGAGATAAAAACTCAAAAGAAAGTACTCAAGTAAAACTTAGAAAACAAAACTGGCAGCAATTGAAAAATTTATGGATGCAATTAGCTAGAAGACAAATGATAAAATTTGATTCTTCTGTAAACTCAGTTGCTGAAATAGTTGCTAAGAATGTATTCAACGATAATGATAATAAGATTTTTGTCCTACAAAGACCTCAAATAATTCATCAGCAACTTGAAACTACTGATGATGGTGCTGAAATTAGAGAGACACAAACTGATTATAATGCCACATATTTAACTATGAATTATGGTAAGTTCTTAAAAATATTAGCGAAGCAAACAGATTTATCAGTTAATTTGCTGAATAACTTAATGATTAAAGCAGTTAAACGGTTGGGTGGAAATAAAAACTATATTAATGAAAATACATTGAGTAATCTAATTCGTACATTTAATAAACAATTTAATGAACGAATAAGACAATCTTATAGTTATGAACCTTTAGATTTTGTTTCATCAACTTCTATTTATAATGCCAAAAAACACGAATTTGTTGACTCATTGCCAGCAAATGTTTTAGGAATCTACGTCTCAGACCATTCTACAGCTGACAAAGCTTATTTATACGATCGACCACCACTTCGATATGATAGTGCTGATCCAGAATTGAAAATTTTGAATAGAACGTATAGTCCTAAAATTAGTGTATTTGGAAAATTACCAAAAAAAGCCATCAAGATTCCACGTTTTGACAATGGTACGACTACACCAGATTTTATTTTTATGGTTGAAAATAATAACAAATCAGCTTATTTAATTATTGAAACTAAAGCAGAAAATATGCGCTTAGATGATGCTGAGATAGGAATTATTCAACAAAAATATTTCGATCAATTAAAAGAATCTGGAGTTTATTATCGGATGGCAACTAGTGAACAAGAAGTACACGATTTAATTAACAAATTAGAGAATGGAGAACTGAAATAAGTGTTGTCATTAATTAAACTAGCAAAAGAAGGAAAACTAGAAAAAACTGGAGCAAAGCCTAAATTACCAATTAAGGTGGATGGGGTAAGCTCTGAAACATTAGATGTTTATAAAATTCCATTAGATTATCTATATTACAATGATAAAAATGGACGAATTGCAACTGGTATTTCTCAGTATGAAGGTGAGTTACACCCTGCTAATGATCAGGATGATCCCGATTATAATATTTTTGTAGAAAAATTAATTGAACAAGATAATACAAATGCTTTAAAGCGAACTACTAACTCTATTAAAGAATCAGGTCAACAAGTATATGGCTATGTGTTAGATGATGGACGAATTGTCGATGGAAATAGAAGATTTACTGCTTTACGCGATATTCATCGAACAACAGGGAAAACAGTATATTTTGAAGCAGTTGTTTTGCCATTTTCTTATAACAACTCTACTGAACGTGTAAAGATTAAGAAGTTAGAGTTAGCTATTCAAATGGGTGTTGAAGAGCGTCAAAGCTATGATCCTGTGGATCTAGCTGTTGATATATATCAGACTACCAGCGGTGAAGCTCCGATAATGACTCAGGCTGACTATGCGGCAGATTCACATATGCGTCCAACAGAAGTAAAGAAATATTATGATGGTGCAGTATATATGAGAAAGTTCCTAGAGTTTATTGGAACTTCAAAAAATAAATATAATATTTTAAAAGAAAGTAAAGTATGGTCTTTGTTTTATGAAATGGGAAAATCGTTATCTAAAAATTTTGGCGATGATCCCGAATCTCAAGTTCGAAAAAATGAAACTATGATGTCCTATTTTGGAGTAATCCTTTATCAAATTCATGTTGGAGTTAGTGGTATAACATCTCGTACTCATATTCGCGAATATGGTAAGAATATTGTAAATAATAGTGCAGATAATGAAGACTTTAATGATGATGTAGCGGATATGGTTGATGATTTATCGGAATCTTTACAAGATGATGAAATTGAAACAACATCAGATTTAATGCAAAGTCTTACGGATGAAAATGAAACAGTTGAGGCTATTGGTGAGGTTTTCGATACTTACATGCGAAATGCTCGTAATAGTGAATCCGTTGATAAGTTTATTCGTAGTATTAAAAAGAATGTTAAATACTATCATGATTTAAATGAAGATGGTGGTTTAATTGGGAGCCTGCGCTATAACGAAGTTAGCAAAGATCAGCTAAATGAATTACGAACATATATGAGAGATTTACATTACTTAAGTAAGGAGCTATTTGATAAATATGGAAAAGAAATTGGATAATCCAATTATTGTTAAAAATCAGGATGGCTTGTTTCAACTTCTCGATGATAAAAATCATACTTTGGAGACTAAGGCAGCTCAACGAGGATTATCCATTTTCACTCCGTATTTTAAAGATTCAGAGCAACACATATTTAAGTCTGATTTAACCTATGTTCAGTTATTAGAATTAATTAAGAAATTAAATAGACGGTTGTCTAGAAAAGATTTACCTGAAGTTCAAACTAGTGATAAATTTAATGAATTTGTTGAACAGCGACAGTATTATATTAAGGAGCAAAGTCAGGCAGGCTTGACTATTAAGGCAGATGATTCACGTTGGAACAATGAATTTCAAAACTTTAAGAAAGTCGTTAACCAAGAAGTGGTACGACCACTTAAAGTTGAGCAAGAGAAGGCTTCCTTCTTTTTGACAGTTATGAAGAGAGCAGCAAATTTTTCTGTACCAGGTGCTGGGAAAACAGCAATGACGTATGGCGCTTTTGCTTATTTATCAAGCCCTGAAATAAGTGAAGTAAATAAAATATTAGTAATCTCACCACTTAATGCTTTTGCTGCATGGCGTACTGAATATGAAAAAGTATTTGGATTAAAAAGACAATTACATTATTTAAATTTAAGAGATAAGAAATACAACAATAATGTGGGAGCTATTGTGCACGATTGGGTTCAAGCAAATGTTATTACAATAAATTATGAATCATTACAAAGCAGGCTTAACTTAATCAATGATCTGATAGATTCGAAGACTATGCTTGTATTTGATGAAGTTCATAGAGTTAAGGGAATAGGAGGCCAACGTGCCAAAGCAGCCTTAAAGCTTAGCCATGCGCCTCATTATCGTTATGTACTAACCGGAACTCCAATTCCTAATGGTTTTCAGGATATTTATAATTTTTTGCATTTAATGTATCCTGATGAATATTCTTCATTTTTTGCTTGGGATTTAAATGAATTAAAAAATATTGATGCAGAAGATGTAAACAAGAAATTAGCTCCATTTTTTTGGAGAACTAATAAGAAAGATCTACATGTTCCAATTCCGGATCCTGATATTATTAAGATTGTTAATCCTTCTTCAGAGCAGCAACTACTGACTAAAGCAATTTATGAAAATGAAAAAGGAACTTTAGCTACATTCATTAGATTACTGCAGGCTTCTACTAATCCAGAATTATTAGAGCAGAATATTAATTATCAAGATTTAGGATTAATTGATGCTGATTCTAGCATTTGGAATAAAAAAAGTTTGAAGATAAAAAGAAATAATATTAGTGATGCAGCTACATATAAAAAATATGATTTACAGCACATGGAATCTCCTAAATTTATACTAGGTATTAACCTGATTGAAAAATTAGTGGCTCAAGGAAAGAAAGTTCTGGTTTGGGGTATGTTTGTGGGAACAATGCAAAAAATTGCAGATACTCTTAACGAGAAAGGTATTAATACTACGCTTATCTATGGAGCAACTCCTAAAGATGATCGTGAAAAAATGATTGATAATTTTAGGACTGGTGATGCACAGGTTTTAGTATCTAATCCTAATACTTTAGGTGAGTCTATTTCTTTACATCAAACTGTTCATGATGCTGTATACTTTGAATATAATTTTAATTTGACTTTCATGCTGCAATCACGTGATCGAATTAATCGATTAGGGTTACCGCAGAATCAATATACGCGTTACTATTATCTAATGACTAAAGGTGATGTCGCTCATATGGGCTTTATTGATAGTACGGTATATCGAAAGTTAAAAGACAAAGAAAAAGTAATGCTCGATGCGATTGATGGACAATTACTAGCGCCCGAATATACTGATGATTACTTACAGGAAGTTAAAGATATTGTTCTCGGAAGATACAAATGAGGGGAATTTTTAAAGTGAAGATGCCAGAACTAAATCTCGAATTGCAAGACACGCAATGGCCGAAAACCTATATCGATCATGATCGGCAAATAGTTCGTGCAATTGTGGTTGATGATGAACAGAATTTTTATTTTGTAAAAGTACAAAGAGACGATGATTTCGGTAAAGGTACCTTCATTGAAACATCTGGTGGCGGAGTTGAAGCAGGTGAAGATCTAACTACAGCGCTTAAAAGAGAACTAAAAGAAGAACTGGGCGCAAATGTTGATATTCTTTGTAAAATCGGCGTGGTAAGTGACTACTATAATTTGATTCATCGACACAATATTAATAATTATTTTCTATGTAAAATAAATTCTTTTGGTAAAAAACATCTAACGCAAGCAGAAATTGATGATTTTCATTTATCAACTCTAAAACTAACTTATGATGAAGCAGTTGATGCGTATGAAAAGCAAACTAATGCCAAATTAGGACAATTAATTACTAATCGAGAATTACCAATTCTCAAACAAGCAGAAAAACTAATAAGCAATTATAAATAAAAATGGGATATGAACGCTGTTAAGCTCATATTCCATTTTTATTTGGTCTTAATATGTCAACATGATTGATATCCTCAATTTCAACTGCGTAACCTGAAATAATTATCTGACTATTATGATAACCATTAACAAAACCAGTAATATCTTTTCTAAATTCGTTATTATAGTTACGATTTTTAAATTGCAGTCGAATTTTATAATGGTTGCTAAAAGCTTTCAATAATGTTCTACTTATTTCTTGCAAGTCCATTTCTGTTTCTTTTTTATAAGTAGTATTAGCTTTCTGATTATCTTTATTTATTTGAACAGTATGATCGCTTAAGAAAAAACCACCCCATTTTTGCATCCCGCGGTCGTGATAGTTTTTGAAGAAATTTTGGATCTCTTTATCAAAATTTGCATTATTCATAGGCGTTACCACCATTATGACCGCCAACTAGATTACTGCGTTCAATAGCAGTCGCGCCTTTAAGGAGGCTAGAAGCTTTGACTAGCGAAGTAAAACCATGTTCTTTTCGTATTTGGTCAACAATGTGGTCTAATTTATATCTTTTAATTTGCAGATCAAAGCCTTCAAGCATATTTAATTGTTGAGTACCATCAGGTGATAAGTCAGTATAGCTAACACTAATAGTTCGAACACTTTCTCTATGCCAGTTTTCACGAAATAGGGCGATCAGTTCCTTTACTAAGTCATGGTTTACATTAGTTGGGGTAATTTTACGTTGAACGCCAAAACCACCGCGCTTAGTAGTTTCCGCCAATTGAAATAAAGAAAAGCCAATATATAGACTAACTTTGCCAGCTCGTAAATTATGGGCGCGGATACGAGCGGCAACTTGTTCACCAATTTCTCTAATAACCAGTTCTATTTCACGTTGATTGAAATAATCCCGCGTTAAAACTTGAGAGTTACCATAGCTTTTACTTTTGGGATGGTATTTTTGTCTGATGATGCTACGATCGACGCCCCAACTTTCTGCCAATAACTGCTCGCCAATAATCCCAAATTCTTTTTTTAGAAGATAGGGTTTGGAGTGAGCTAAATCATACATATTGTTAATTCCGATTTTTCTTAAACGATTAGCAGTGCGAGTATTAATTCCCCAAACGTCTTCTAATTTTTCTATTTTCCAGATAGTATCGGGGACATCAAGATAATGCCAAAAAGCAAGCATTGATTTCTTGTGTTTAGCAGAATTATCCATTGCTAGTTTGGCCAAAAGGGGATTTTCACCGATCCCGCAAGTAGTGTAAAGGCCTAAAGTATCATGGATATCTTTTTGAATTCTACGGGCAACATAATAGGGATCATTACCAAAGAGCCTCCAGGAATCAGTCATGTCGATTATCCCTTCATCGATAGAATACATGTGGATATCTTCATTAGCTGCATATTTTCTAAAAATATCTAGGACTTGGATACTGCGCTTAATATAAAGATTCATATGTGGTTCAACTAGCTTTAAATCGGGAGCTTTCCATTTAGGTGGCAACTGGCGAACACGCATGACATTATGCAAACCATATTTTTTCTTAGCTAAAGGAGAGGCCGCCATAATTAAGCCAGATCCCCAGCAACTGTCAGGCTGTCTAGATACAACGGCTAAACAAGCTTCCATCGGATTAAGACCTAAACGAAGCGCCTCACAAGAGGCAAAAAAACTTTTATTGTCAATCATAAAAATTAAACGATGCGGTTCGTAGCGATAGTCATACATAATAATTACCTTCCAGTTGAACATTTGTTCCTATTGATTAATATTATACGAACAATAGTTCGCAAATTCAACTTGAATTATTTTTAAATTATTTGACTTTTCAATTTTGCCAACTTTTTGGTATGATAGATATGTTCTACAGGTTGCCTCAATGGCGGAATTGGCAGACGCGCAGCGTTCAGGTCGCTGTTCACGCAAGTGAGTGCAGGTTCGACTCCTGTTTGAGGCACATGAAAAAAGAGATATGCATTTTGCGTATCTCTTTTATTTTTGTTTCAATTTAACAGTTTTACTTTCAAACTTAAAAGGCCTCATAAAAGTAAGTTGATAAGCAGTTAGTTGTAAACTCTCTCCTTTTTGATAATTAGGATTGTACAGAGGATCACCAATAATAGGGGCGTTAAGTGCTGCTAAATGCACTCTAATTTGATGTGTGCGTCCCGTTTCTAGAGTAAGTTTTACCAGTGCCTTATTTTCACATTCTTTAACTATTTCATAATGAGTAATAGCCTTTTGACCATCGGGTCGTACCATTCTTTTTCTTTGATCATTAGGATCATGTCCAATGGGCAAAGAAATTGTTCCACTTTGTTTTAACTGATTTGATTTAGAAACCCATGCTAAGTATTCTCGGTGCAAGGTTTTATTAGTTAATTGCTGGTTTAAGATGGGAACAACAGCAGGATTTTTAGCCACTAATAATAAGCCATTTGTAAGCATATCAAGGCGGTGAACAATAAAGGGACTGTAGCCTAGATAAGTAGCACAATCATTTAATGCAGTGTCTTTTTCATTTAAATTCGGGTGTGTTTTTTGCCCAGCAGGTTTATCAATTACTAGAATATCTGAATCTTCATATACAACTTCAGGTAAACTTCCACTAGCGGTGTAAGTTTGTTGTTCACTTTCGACATGATCTAGATAAATATCAATCTTGTCACCAGCTTTTACTAAGAAATTAAGTGGTAAGTAATGTCCATTAATTAAAATCTGATTTTCAGTACGTAAAAAATGACGCCATTTTCTTGGAATTAATAATTTGCGCATTAATTCGTCAACGCTTATTGGTCCTAAATTTGCAGGATATGTAAGAAAATAATGGTATGAGGTCATCTTTTCCACCTTATCTAATTTTTAACTTTTAAAATACTATTTTTCAAATAAAGATATGCTAAAATCGTCATATTAGGTTTATTGACGAAAAGGGAGTTTTAATTTTATGCATTCCCAAAATCATGAGTTTTGGCATCGCGTACATTTAGCGATTAAAAACTTCAACCACCGCTTTCAAATTTGGCGTTGGGTAATTTTGATATTGCTGTCGGGTTGTTTGTTTGTTTGTACTTATTATACCGTTAAGGTAAAAACTTCAAACATCTCTAACATGAAGGCAGCTCTTTCTACTACAACTACTATTTATGACAATAAAAATCAAAAGGCGGGTTCGCTTTATTCGCAAAAAGGTTCTTTTGTAGAATTAAGTCAGATTTCACCTTATATTCAGGATGCCGTTATTGCGACAGAAGACCGAACTTTTTATAAAAATCCTGGCTTCAGTGTTAAGGGAATGGCTAGAGCAGCCATAAGCAGTGTAATTCACCATGGTATTGTTGGTGGTGGTTCAACACTAACGCAGCAATTAGCTAAGAATGCTTTATTAACACAAAAGCAGACTTTTTCTAGAAAGTTAGAAGAGCTCTTTTTTGCAATTGAAATTAATCGTGTTTACTCTAAAAAAGATATTCTAACGATGTACTTAAACAACGCTTATTTTGGTAATGGTGTTTGGGGAGTTCAAGATGCTGCAAGGCGGTATTTTGGTAAAAATGCAAGTGATGTAACTGTAGGTGAAGCAGCTACCATTGCCGGGATGCTGAGAAGTCCAAGTTATTATAATCCAATTGACCATATGGATAATGCAATTTCACGGCGCAATGTGGTCCTGGGCTTGATGGCTGATACAGGGAAGATCTCAGAAACTCAAGCTGATAATGCTAAAAAGACGACATTAACTTTAGAAGATACATTTTCTCAAGAAGATGGTTATCGCTATCCTTACTTCTTTGACGCAGTTGTGGATGAAGCAATTGATCGTTATGGTTTAAAAGAAGAAGATGTAATGAACAAGGGCTTAAAGATTTACACTACTCTTGATACAGGTTATCAGAGTGCTTTGCAAGATAGCTTTGAAGAAAGCTGGAATTTCCCATCAAATGCAAGCGATGGAACTAAAGTTCAGGGAGCAAGCGTTGCGATGGATCCAAAGACGGGAGCCGTTTGGGCAATAGTTGGCGGAAGAGGTCAACATGTCTTTCGAGGCTATAATCGTGCCACGCAGATGAAGCGTCAGCCTGGTTCAACGATGAAGCCACTGGCCGTTTACTCGCCAGCCCTCCAAAGTGGCTATCACTATGATTCGGAGCTTTCTAATAAATTACAAAAATTTGGCAAAAATGGTTATGAGCCAAAGAACGTTGATAATCAATACTCAAATAAGATCCCAATGTATGAGGCTTTAGCACAAAGTAAAAATGTTCCAGCTGTTTGGCTATTAGACAAAATTGGTGTCAGCAAGGGTGTTCAATCTGTTGAAAACTTCGGCATTCATGTTAATAAGAGCGACCAAAACTTGGCCTTAGCTTTAGGTGGTTTGTCGACAGGAGTTTCTCCAATGCAGATGGCGAGAGCTTACAGTGCTTTTGCTAATGAAGGAAACTTACCAAATCAGTCTTACTGCATTACTAAAATTACTGATGCTAGCGGAAATGTAATTGCTCAAAATAAAAATCCTGGCAGTCATCGAATTATTTCTACTAATACAGCTAAAGAGATGACCTCTATGCTCTTAGGTGTTTTCACTTCTGGTACTGGTAGATCAGCACAGCCAGCAAACTTTAGAGTAGCCGGTAAAACTGGATCTACAGAAGTGCCAGATAGTTATGGTTTTGGTACTAAGGATCAATGGATTGTTGGTTATACTCCAGATGTTGTTTTGTCAACTTGGGTTGGTTTTGATAAGACGGATCAAAATCACTATATGGAAGGGATTTCTGAAACAGGAATTACGCACCTTTATAAGTCTGAGTTAGAACGCCTGCTTCCATATACTTCGCAAACGCAATTTAAAGAAAAGAGCGCTCAACAAATTTCTCAAGATACAGGTGCAAATTCGGACTGGCTTGGTAATATTGGAAAACAAGTACAAAAAGGAATCAATGATACTGGGTCTAAGTTTAACGAATGGTATAATAATCTTAAAGGACTTTTAGGTCAGTAAAAATAAAGGAGATTTAATTATAAAAATGGTTAATATTTATGATAATGCCAACCAAATGGCAAAGGACTTACAAGAAACTGAACAATTTAAGGATTTAAAGAAATCTCTTGAAAATTTGAAGAACAAGCCAGAAAGTTTAGACTTATATCAAAGAATGGATAAGCTTCAACAACAAATCTTGGCTGCTCAAAATTCAGGTCAACCACTTTCTGACGATGTTAAGAAAGAATACCAAAAGATTAATGAAGAAGTTCGTAATAACGACGAATTAAAGGACATGATTACTAAGGAACAAGCTCTCTTCCAAATGATTAATGATGTTCAACAAGCTATGACTAAGCCAATTGGTGATTTATACGATGATTTAAAGGCAAAATAGTTAATATGAAATTTATGCATTTAGCCGATGCGCATTTAGATAGTCCTTTTCAAGGACTATCTTTTTTGCCATCTAATGAGTTTAATAATATTAAGCAATCAACCCAAAAGTCGTTTAATAAAGCAATAGATACAGCACTAGATCAAAAGGTAGATTTAGTTTTAATTGCGGGTGATACTTTTGATTCAGTTCATCCAAGTCCGCAAAGTCAGTTGTTCTTTAATCGTGAAGTTAAAAGACTTACTGATCAAGAAATACAAGTTGTGATGATTTTAGGAAATCACGATTATTTAAATCCAGATGAAATGATTTTGCCACAAACGCCGTATTTTAAGCTTTTAGGTCCTGATGAACAGGTAGAAACCGCAGACTTTAAGACTAAGTCGGATTTTCCTTATACAGTCGCTGGCTTTTCTTATCAACATAACCATATTGAAGTTGACAAAATTAGCGAATTTCCAAAAAGGGGCGACAATTTTACTATTGGTTTGATGCATGCTGGGGCTAAAACAACAGCAGCTTATCAAAATGTCTACGCTCCATTTACAACTGCAGAAATTAAAGACCTAAATTATAATTACTTTGCCTTGGGGCATATTCATTTGCGTCAGACTTTGAGTGAGAAGCCGCTAATCGTTTATAGTGGTAATTTACAAGGTAGACACATTAATGAGCAGGGAGCTAAGGGTGTTTATATCGGTACAGTAGATGAATCCACCCAAGAAATAAACCTTGATTTTGTTGAAACAGCTCCAATTATCTGGCAAATGGTGACTTTGAATTTAGATCAAGCAATTTCTCAAACAGACTTAACAAAGCAAATAATTGAAGTTTTAACTAAAAAGAATACGCAGCAAACTTTATTTGGCCTGACAATTCAAGGTGCCCAATACTTAAGTGAACAAGAGCTAGAATTAATTAATGATAGTGATTATTGGCTTCAGCTTGCTAATTCTTTAAAATTTAATTCGCGACTTGTGAAAGTTTATTTGACCAATAATGAAAAACTTCAACTTAAGACGGCTGATAAAGAAGCTTTTGATCAAGCAGAGGATGAAACTTTTGAACTAGATAAGATTTATTCTTTAGCTAATGATTTAAGCAAAAAGAGCGATTATGTTGCTGATCTGTTGAAACAGCCAGAATTTATTGACGAAGTAAAAGAATTAGCACAAGTTAAATTGGGACAAAAGTTAAAGGATATGGATGATGAAACTAACCCAAATTAAAATTATTCACTTTGGAAAATTAAATGATGTAAATTTTAATTTGAACAAAGATTTAACAATCTTTTTAGGTGCAAATGAAGCGGGTAAAAGTACGACAGTTGCTTTTGTTAAGCAGGTTTTATTTGGCTTTCACTTGAGAAATAATAAATCCCCTTTTTTTGAGAATTATCAACCCCTAGATCATGTAAGTCCGATGGGTGGTAGTTTGACCTTTGAAGATGAAAATGATGTTTTTGTTTTAAGTCGCTTATATGCTAAAGGCGATCCTAAAAAGGGTGTTTTGACTGTCAACTTAAATGATGAAGTCGTACCAGAAAGCGTATTTTTTGATCGAATTCAAAATATTGATGGTAGTTTTTACACTGATAGCTTTATTTTCAACCAAGATATGATGCGTGAAGTAACTGGTCTATCTCAAGCAGAGTTGATGGAACAGATTTATTTTTTAGGAGCTTCGCAAAGTCATAAATTGCTCGATTTAAGGGATGAATTTTCAAATAATGCGCAAAAGCTTTTTAAAAAGAGCGGTCGTAAACCTGTAGTTAACCAGTTAATTAATCAGATTCAAGAGCAAAAAGAAGTTTTGGCTCAAACAGATAATGAATTTAAAGATTATCGTGAACTTGAAAAGAAACTAATTGTAGAAAAAGAAAATTTAAAAAAAGTTCAGACTGAGTTAGTTAAGCTAAATGAGCAAGAACAAAAAATTAGTCTTTTGATGCAAAAATTAACCAATTTTAAACAATATCAAGAACTAAAACGCGAATTAAAACCGCTCTCTTTTTCTAAAGAAGGTTACGAAAAAGCTCAGGCTATTCGGAGTAAAATTGCGGACTTAACTAATGATGTTGATAATTTGAATAAGCAACTACAAGAAATTAAGACAAGTAGTGAACTATCTAATAAAGAGAAGATTCAAGCTTTGGTTGATCATAAGGCAGAAGTTCTTCATTGGGAGAGTGAAAGCAAAGACTTGCAAAGACAAATTGAAGCAGCTAAGAAAGATTTACAGTCTTATGACCAATTTCAACCAGAAGCTGTTAAATTAAGTAAGTTGTCTAGTGAAGCAAGAGGTCAAATAAAGTCTGATTATCAAGCTTTAAATAGCCAAAAACAAGAAGCTAATAATTTACCAGCGATTGTGTCATTAATCTTGTTAGTTGCGGGAATTTTTAGCGCAATTGCAATCAGTAACTTATTTGTTCGCTTTTTGGGAGTGATGATTGCTTTAGGTGGCCTTGGTTTATTTGTTTGGACAAGACAAAAGAATGCTCAAGCTGGTCAAAGAGAACAAGCATTTATTGAAAAGTATGGTCTTAATCCAAATACAGTTGATTTAAATAGCTTATGGAATGAAGTAGTTCAAATTGAGTCTAAGAAGCAATTGTTAATCCAATTAGATCAAGAGCAAAAATCTTTAAATGAAAAGGTTCAAGCTTTTGTTCAAAAGTTATATCCTCTTACTCAGAAAAAAATTCAAACTTTTTCTGAGATTGTGAGTCAATTAAATTCACTGCAAAAAGTACTTGATCAAAGTAATTTAGCTAAGCAGCACTTAAGTGATTTAACAATTCAATTACAAGATAAAAAGAATCAACTGGCTAAAAACAAGATTGAGCTTTCTAAGCTGTTTGCAGCAAATAAAGTTGCTAACTTTGCTGAATTTACAGATTTGAAGAAAAAAGCAGAAGAGCAAGAACAGTTGAAGATGAAAATCGCAGCATTGCAAAATGATCTCCAAGCTGATCTAGCTCAGTTAGAAAAGATCGCTCAAGATCCAGATGCATTGACAGAAAATAAAGCTCAATTAGAAGAACAAATTACTCATAAACAAGATCAAATTAACAATTTACATGCTGAAAATGCTAAGCTTGAGAATCAAATGAATGTTTTAGCAAACTCAGATAAGTATTTTGCAGAAAAGCAAAAGCTAGCTGATCTTGAATCATCGTTAAATGAAAATGTTAAAGAATATCTAGCAAATCTGTTGACTAGTAACTGGATTGCACGAGGGTTAGACTTAGCTTCAAATGAGCGTTTTCCTAAGATGCTTGAAGATGCTAAAAAGTACTTTAAGTTACTAACTGGTGGTAGATATATAGACATTGAGTTAGATAAAAAACTTAAAGTTAAGCGGGCAGACGGCAAAAAAATTGAAGTTGAATATCTTTCGCGTGGAACTAGTGAGCAATTGTACTTCGCTTTGAAATTAGCTTTCGTTGAACAAGTTGCTGATAAGATTGCGTTACCAATTTTAATTGATGATGCCTTTGTAAACTTTGATGCCCAAAGAACGAATTATATTGTTGAATTATTAAAAGAATTGGCTAAGAAGACGCAAGTTTTGATTTTTACAGCACGTCAAGATTTAGTAACTAGTCTTGAGATGAAGCCAATAATGATAGAAAAGGAATAATCATGATAAAAAGGTTACTTGATTATAATGATGGCGAAGATATGGATTTGGTTTTGCTATTAAAAGATTCAAGTCTTCGCACCAGTAAGAATGGTAAACAATATTTAGTTTTACAATTTAGCGATTCAAGCGGCACAATTAGGGGAAACCTTTGGAATGCTAGTCAGCAAGATGCTGATACTTTTAGCCCAGGCACTATTGTTGAATTGAGCGGAAAAAGAGAAGAGTATCAAGATCGTCCGCAGATAAGAATTTATGACCTAAGAGTAGTAGGACCAAATGAAGGGTATGACTTAAATCAATTTGTTCATTCTGCTCCAATTAAGCAAAAAGATCTTGAAGAAGAAATTAATAAACGTGTTTTTGAAATTTTGAATCCAACTTGGAATCGAATTGTGCGTTACTTGCTTAAAAAGTGGAACAAGCAATTCTTTTCATATCCAGCAGGTAAGTCTAACCATCATGCTGTTAGAAATGGGTTAGCATTCCATACTGTTTCAATGTTAAGGGATGCCGAAGGAATTGCTAATACTTATCCACAAATCAATCGTTCGCTCCTTTATGCTGGGTGTATTTTGCATGATATGGGAAAGGTGATTGAATTATCTGGTCCTGTTGCTACTAAATACACTACTGAAGGAAATTTGATTGGTCACCTAGTTTTAATTGATGAACAAATTATGCTAGCAGCACATGAACTAAAAATTGATGAACATAGTGAGGACTTAATGCTTTTGAGACATTTAGTTTTATCACATCATGGATTGCCAGAATATGGAGCCGCTCACAGACCAGTAGTTTTAGAAGCTGAAGTTTTGCATAAGATCGATGATTTAGATGCCACAGTTTATGCAATTACTAATGCTTTGCAGCAAACTAAACCAGGAGAATTCACTGAAACAATTAAGTCACAAGATAATCGTAGATTTTACCGTCCTAAAAATGATGAGGCTTTAGATCAAGCACCAAAACTAGAATAAAAAAATACCGAGATCGTAAAAATTGATCTCGGTATTTTTTAGTGGATAAAGTTTTATTTCGAAAGGCTATCTGATGAAACGTATTGGGAAAGAACGTTCTTTAAGTCTTTGTCTTTGATAGAAACATCAGCACGTTTAAGAACAGTAGCAATTACACTTCTCATAACGCTTTGGTCTTCAGACATTGATTGATAAATTTGGTTATCAATTTGCTTCTTGTGTTCTTTGAGAGTACCTTTAGCAGGGTGCTTAATCATCTTAATTACGTGATAGCCGTATTGAGTTTTAACTGGAGTAGTAGTGATTTCACCAGTCTTAAGCTTAAACGCAGCAGTCTTGAAGCTAGAATCTAAAGTAGAATCAGTTGAATCGAATGCAGGTAACTTACCGGCATCATTCTTAGTCGCAGTATCAGTAGAATACTTCTTAGCTAACTTCTTAAAGTCGCCACCATCTTTTAATTGTTTAATGATATCTTCGGCAGTACTCTTCTTTGAAACAAGAATGTGTTGCACAGTAACTTCTGGTTGATAATTCTTCCAAGCTTTCTTTTCTTGAGCTGGAGTAATCTTCTTGATGTGCTTTAAAGCAGCTTCAGTCAAAAGATTAGTCTTCAAGTTATCCTTAAAAGTTGAAGCAGTCATTCCATTTTGTTCAAGAACTGAGTCAAATTGACTACCATATTGTTTCTTGTACTTGTTGTATTCTTTATCAACTTGTTTTTGAGTAACGTCTTTGCCGTATTGACTTTCTAGGGCATCAGAAACAATCATGCTAGCAAGGGTAGATTGACCTGCTTGAGATTCTTTCATCTTGTTGTAGTATTGTGACTCGGTAATTTTACCGCCCTTATAAGTAACGACAGCTTTACCGCCAGAACAAGCAGTAGCACTTAAGGCAATTCCTGCAAAAGCTAAAACAGTAGCTGCTTTCTTCCATGTTTTTTTCATAAATTAATTTGCACATCCTTTGCTTAATTACAAGTTCAAATATAACATAAAAACTCTTATTATCCCAATGGACAATAAGAGTTTTCTTGATATTTATAAAAAAGACTAACAAATCTTAAAATTAAAGTTCATTTTTGATTCCATTAATTGTAGATTCTGCTTCCTTGGTTAGTGTAGAAACGTTTTCTTTCATTTGATCTACTTCTGGTTTAATTGAACTTTGAAAATTAGTTAAGCTGTTTTGAATGTCTTTAACTGATTTTTCAGCTTGTGGTAAGTCGTTTATCAACTGGTCAGCAGCACTTTTAGCTTGTTTTGTGCTGGTGGCTAATGAAGTAGTGTCATTTTTAGTATCATTTAAAAAGAGACGGACATCATCTTTAACTTTATGACCAGTTTGTGGATTAGGAAGAAGAGAAATTCCTAACCCTGCTAAACTACCTAATCCTAAGCCAATTCCAAAAAATTTCATTAATTTTCTTCCTTATGTTCTTCTTCACTTGCGCCAGAATTGCTGTCTACTTTTTCTTCATCTTGAGTAGCAGCTTTGACATCGTCGGTTGCGTCTTCAAGATCTTCGTTTGCTTCATTTAATTTGTTCTTAACTGCGGCAAAAACGCGATCATGATCGACAGCCTTGAATGATGCTGCAGAGAAGGCATCAACTAAATCATGAGCCTTATCTTTAAGTGAAGGACGATCTGAAACTTCAACTTCTTCCTCTTCAACTGGGCTTTCAGTTGCGTCAGTGTCTTCAGACTTTTCTTCTTCTGGTTGTTCCATTCTCTTTTCTTCTAATTCATCGTAAATTGTTTTAACGCGGTGAACTGAATCATTGAAGTTATCTGCAGAATCCTTTACATCGCTTCTAATTGAATTGCCACTTAATGGATTCTTGGCGTATGATAATAAGCCACCTGCAACTGTACCAGTAAGAATTCCTAATAAAAATCCAGACATAATGTATACCTCTTTATCTATTCAATAATTTTTAACTTAATAACCATCTTTATTGTACCGCATTAAAGGAAAAATTACTGATATTATAGATTGTTTTTGATAGCGCTTGCAACTGCTTGGTAGTCTGCTTCTGAATATTGATCTGCATTGTTTACATGAGGAGTAGAGATTGGATCATTTTCACTTCTACGTGGAATTAAGTGAATGTGGGAATGCATAACAACTTGTCCTGCAATTTCACCATTATTTACTTCAACATTTAATCCTTTAATAGTCGGATCAAACTTTTTAATTGCTTGTGCAACAACTGGAATATATTGTAAAAAGCGAGCAGCGTCTTCTTGACTGTAGTCAAAGAAGTTAACCAAGTGCTTTTTAGGAATAATTAGAGTATGTCCCTTAGTTACTTGAGAAATATCAAGAAAAGCTTTGACGTCATCATTTTCAAAAACTGTGTAAGAAGGAATTTCTCCTCTAATAATTTTACAAAATAAACAATCTTTTTCTAATTCTGCCATGAGACCGGCTCCTTTCTTAATGAAAAGAAAATTTAGTTTAACTTATGTTCATGCTATCATAATAAGGAAGTATTTGCAGTAGAGAGGAAAAATCTATGGCACTTAAAATTGAAAATTTAACTGGTGGTTACTCCGGAATTAATGTCATTAAAAATGTAAATTTAACAATAGAACCTGGCCAAGCAGTTGGCTTAATTGGTTTAAATGGTGCTGGTAAATCAACAACAATTAAGCATCTACTTGGATTATTAAGAATGCAAAAGGGGAAGATTACTTTAAATGGAGTAAGTCTAACTGAAAATCCTGCTGAATTTAAAAAGATGGTTGCCTATATTCCAGAAACACCAATTTTATATCCAGAATTAACTTTAAAGGAGCACCTTGAATTAGTGATGCTTACTTATGGTTTAGACAAGGAAAAGGCTTGGGTGAGAGCAAAAGAATTATGCAAAATGTTTCGTTTAGAGAATAAATTAGATTGGTTGCCGATTAACTTTTCTAAAGGGATGAAGCAAAAAGTAATGATTGTGACCAGTTTTTTAGCAAATGCGGACTTGTTAGTAATTGACGAGCCCTTTACGGGTCTTGATCCGTTAGCTGTAGCTAATTTTATTGATCTAGTTAAAAAAGCTGTTGCTGATCAGAAAATGGTTTTAATGACTACTCATGTTCTAGCTGAAGCTCAAGAAGCTGTGCAAACATTTGCGGTACTCAATAATGGCACAATTGAAACTGAAGGTAGTTTAACTGAAATTAGGCAGTTTTATGGCTTAAAGCCTAGTGATTCATTTGATCGTTTATATCAAATTTTAAATCAGAAAACGGTGAAGAAGCATGACTGATTTAATTAAAAATAGACTCAATAAAAACTTTAAAAAGCAAATGCACTATCTAACTTTGGTTTTTAATGACTTTTTTATTTTAGCTCTAATTTTCCTATTTGGAGCTTTAATGTTTTGGTATGCGCAGAATATTAAGAAGTGGCCGAATAATCTTTGGTTTTATAAGCCGCTTTTAGCCCTGATTTGGACAGCTACTTTAGGAGTAGGACATTTTGCAACTTTATTTGATAGGGCTGATGAACATTTCCTTTTCAATCAAGATGATGAAATGAAGAAATATTTTAAGCCATTATATATGCATAATATGATTCTGCCGGTAGTTTTAATTATTTTGGTATCAGGTATTTTATTGCCGTTTGCGACAATGAGGGCTGGTTTTTTAGTTGGCGACCTTGTATTTATAGTAATAGGATTGATTGCAAGTAAAGACTTACAATTTAAGTTGATTGTCAGAAGTTTTTATTTTAATAAGCATGCTTACTACAATACTTGGCTTTTTTTAGGGATTAACTTTTTAATACTCTATTTATCTTTTTTAGGATATTATCCAAATCCAATTATTTATTCGAATTTAGCAATTGCAGGCTGGATTGGAGTGGATTATTTACCACGTGGTAAAATGTTTGACTGGTACAAGGCTTTAGACTATGAAGAAAGACGAGTTGATTTGCTAAATAATTTCTACAGTATGTTTACTGATGTACCAGATAAGAAAGTTCGAATCGCTAGAAGAAAGTATTTGGACTTCTTAATTAAAACTGAAGATCAGACACCGAATACTTTTATTTATCAAAGAGTATTATTAAGGGATCCAGAATATAACAATTTATTGATTAGAATGGTGCTCTTTTCAATTTTATTAGTTGCTTGTTTGCAAGATGCACGCTGGGCAATTGCTAGTGGTGCATTGATTATTTTCTTAACGCTTTATCAGCTGATTCCTCTAGGGACAGTTTATGAACATAATATGATGTATCATGTAATGCCAATTCCGCTAACCTCAAGAGGAGAAGCACTAAGAAAAGTTTTGCAAAAAGGAATGCTACTTGAATGGGGATTAATCAGTTTAGCAATAATTATTTTTTCTCCGCAAAAATTAGAAGCAGTTGGTGGCACTATTGGTTTGCTTGCTTTAACATTCTTGTTGCTATATTTCTATTTACCAAGTAAAATTGAACAGTTATTTAAAAAAGTTAGATATTAGGTTGTGAAAAATGAGATTAAGAAATAAGCCTTGGGCTCAAAAATTGGTAGTTGAACATCCAGAAGCTATTTTGAATGAGCCAGATCCAGAAAAGAAAATTAACTGGGAAGAGAGATTTGATGACTTTTCTAAGCCTTTGGCAATTGAAATTGGCTCAGGTAAGGGACGATTTATTACTACTTTAGCTAAGAAACATCCTGAAATGAATTTTATTGGCGTAGAGCTGCAAACAACAGCTGCAGGGATGATTTTGAGAACTAAACTAGAAGAAAAGATTGATAATTTACAGTTAATGTGTGCTGATGCAGCTAATATAGCAATGTATTTACCTGAAAATAGTGTAGATGTTGTTTACTTGAACTTTTCCGATCCATGGCCAAAGACGCGTCATGAGAAGCGGAGATTGACTTATAAGAGCTTTTTAGACAAGTATCGACAGATATTAAAGCCAGAAGGACATTTAGAATTTAAGACAGATAATCAAGGATTATTTGAGTACAGTTTGGTAAGTCTTAACAATTATGGGATGAAATTTGACTATGTCAGTTTAGATTTACATCATGCAGAAAATGAAATTTTCGAAAGAAATGTTGAGACTGAGTATGAACATAAATTTGCAGCAAAAGGAAATCCGATTTATTGTCTGCATGCACATTTTGAATAAACTGAAAATGCTTCTTTTGTTAGAAGCATTTTTTATTTCCTCCAAAAAATGTCCTTAGAATGCGTAATAAACATGTGGATGGCCTACTCGATTATTCTGCTCAGAACGAATCAAAACAATTGCAGGATGGCGTAACTAAGATTATTATTAATTCACAAGTTTCAGCTGAAGGGCAGAGTGAAGACTTAAAAGCCTTGGCTAAATTAATGAACAATGAACCTGTAAATTTAAATAAGCACTTTGATTACGCGCAAAGAAGAATTAAAGAAATTAACGAAGATCCAGAAACGAGGGAAAAGATCATGCTTTACGAAACAAGAATGCTAGAACGTGAACAGGCTGCTGGAAAAGCAGGATATGAGCAAGGAATGAGACATGGCGTTGAACAAGGAAAAGTCGATTCTGCCAAAATTATTCTCGAAAATCAAATGGATAATGGTAGTACTTTAGAGCAAGCAGCGGATTTTGTTAAGAATTTAAAATTAATTTCCAACAAAGATCTTGAAAAATTGATCAAGATATATAAATAAAACCGTAAAAAAATAATTCTTAAAGCAAAAAGATTGATTAGCCACGTTACTAAAACGCTGGCTAATCAATCTTTTTTATTTTACAAATATTTCCAAACTATATCATCGCAAGTGGCGTCTTTTCAGTCGGCTGCGGGAAGTCATTATCTATTAATTTTATTTCGTCTGATGTTAATTTGATATCTTGAGCAGCAATATTCTCCTTCATATGCTTAACCGTTCCCGCTTTAGGAATCGATAAAACATTACCATGTCTTAAAGTCCAAGCTAACATAATTTGGTGCGGAGTTACATTGTGCGCACGAGCTACTATTTTAAGATTATTAGTAATCCTAATCGAATCGCCCTTACCTGAGTTAAATGGAGAATACCCAATAAAACCAACGCCATGCTTTTTTTGCCAAGGTAAAACATCATATTCTACCCCGCGTTCAGAAAGATTATACAAATCTTCATTGGCAAAACAATCCTTGCCGCCTGGGACACTAAACAATTCTTCTAGGTCAGCTACATCAAAGTTAGATACACCCCAGTGGCGAATTAAGCCTTCATTTTGTAATTCTTTTAGTCCGCGTACTGTTTCAGATAAACGCTTATCGCCACGCCAATGAAGCAAATACAAGTCTAAATAATCAGTTTTTAGTCGTTTTAAGCTATTTTCTAAGCTCTGACGTTCTAATTCTGGAGAAGCATGATACGGATAAAATTTTGAGATCAAAAAGATTTGACTGCGATCATAACCTTGAATTGCTTCGCCAATTAATTTTTCACTTTTTCCTTCACCATACATTTCTGCAGTATCAATTACTTTAATTCCATTATCTAAACCATAGCGAAGTGCAGCTATTTCGTCTTTTTTCTTAGAAGCGTCTTCGCCAATTCCCCAAGTTCCCATGCCTAAGCCTGACAAGTTATTTTCTTGAAAACTCTTCTCCATCTCTTCTCACCTCACCTAAATTTTACCGCAGAAAAAAACAAATTTAAAAATGTTAGCGGTTTAAGTTGACTAGACCAATTTTATATTTTATAATGGACTAGACCAATGAATGAGGAGGTACACATAATTATGAAAATCATCGTAACTAAAGATAATATTGAAGGCGGCACTAAGGCATTTGAAATTATTAAAAAGGGAATGGAAAACGGCGACAAAGTTTTAGGCCTTGCAACTGGCTCTTCCCCAATTCCAATGTATGACGATATGTGCGACAGCGACTTAGACTTCTCTGACATGACAAGTATTAACTTAGATGAATACTATGGCTTAAAACCAGATAATGATCAAAGCTACCACTACTTCATGCAAAAACACTTATTCGATAAGAAGCCTTTCAAGCATTCATATATTCCAAATGGAATGGCAAAAGATATCGATGAAGAAGTTGACCGTTATAACGACATTATTGCTGCTAACCCAATTGACATCCAAATTTTAGGTATTGGTAGAAACGGACACATTGCCTTTAACGAACCAGGTACTCCATTTGACAGCTTAACTCACAAAGTTCAATTAACTGAAAGTACTATTAAGGCAAATTCACGCTTCTTTGACAATGAAGACGAAGTTCCTCGCCAAGCTATTTGTATGGGAATTAAGTCAATTATGCAAAGTAAGAAGATTGTTTTACTAGCCTTTGGCGAATCAAAGCAAGATGCAGTTAAAGCATTAGTTGAAGGTCCAGTTACTGAAGAAGTTCCTGCATCCATTTTGCAAGATCACCCAGATGTAACAGTTATTTGTGATGAAGTAGCTGCAGCAAAGCTTGATCCAAAATACAGAAAATAATCCTCATTTAAGACTGTTTACTTTGGCGAATTAATCTTTTTAGATTAGTTCGTCTTTTCTTTTTGTATTTTTTTGATGTGTTCTCTTGACTTTTTTCTTTTATAGCAAATTAAAAAACCACTTGTTTTCATACCAGATATTGAATTACACTATTAAAGCAAACTATATCTTGTAGAAAGAACGTGATGACAGTTATTGTATTGAGCGGGCCTATTGGAGCCGGAAAATCCAGTTTAACCAGTCTTCTTGCAGAGCATTTAGGCACCCAAGCATTTTATGAAGGTGTAGATAATAATCCAATTTTGCCACTTTATTATAAAGACATGGCACATTACACTTTTCTCTTAAATACCTATCTTCTAAACCACCGCTTGGCACAAATTAACCAAGCTATTCGCGATCATAACAGTGTGTCTGATCGTTCAATTTATGAAGATGCCTTATTTTTCAAAATGAATGTCGATAGTGGAATCGCAGACCCTACTGAATTCAAGATCTACGATAGTTTACTTGAGAATATGATGGAACAAGCTCCAGGCAACCCAAGTAAGAAACCTGATTTGTTAATTTATATTCATGTATCTCTTGATACCATGCTTCACCGCATTCAAAAGCGCGGTCGTACATTTGAACAATTATCAACTGATCCAGGCTTAAAAGACTACTATGCTCGACTTTTGTCTTATTACGAGCCTTGGTATGAAAAATATAATGCATCCCCTAAGATGATGATTGATGGCGATAAATATGACTTTGTTGCAGACGAAGATGCACGAAAAGAAGTTATCAACACAATTGATCAAAAGCTTACTGATCTAGGTAATCTAAACTAGCTAACGAATAGAAGGAACGTGATGACAGTTATTGTATTAAGTGGGCCCATTGGAGCCGGAAAATCCAGTCTAACAGGTATTCTATCTAAGTATTTGGGCACTAATCCCTTTTATGAAAGTGTAGATGACAATCCTGTTTTGCCATTATTCTACGAAAACCCTAAGAAGTACGCATTTTTATTGCAAGTTTATTTCTTGAATACTCGCTTCCAAAGTATCAAGTCAGCATTAACTGATGATAATAACGTACTCGACCGTTCTATTTACGAAGATGCACTTTTCTTTCAAATGAATGCCGATATTGGCCGTGCTACTAAAGAAGAAGTAGATACTTATTACGAACTTCTACACAATATGATGAGTGAGTTAGATCGGATGCCTAAGAAGAATCCAGATCTTCTTGTTCATATTGATGTATCATATGACACAATGCTTAAACGTATTCAAAAACGTGGTCGTAACTACGAGCAATTAAGTTATGACCCAACTCTAGAAGACTACTACAAGCGTTTGCTTCGCTATTACAAGCCTTGGTATGAGAAGTATGATTATTCACCAAAGATGACTATTGATGGTGATAAATTTGACTTCATGGCAAGTGAAGAGGATCGTCAAGAAGTCTTAAAGCAAATCGTTGCTAAACTTAAAGAAATGGGCAAACTTGACAAAAATTGGAAACCAAATTTAGTTAAATAAAGTAAAAACTGCGATCCGTATTGGATCGCAGTTTTATTTTATATTATATAGATGCTAAAAAGCCTTTTCTTTTTCTTGATAACTTACTGGTAAAATTTTTTTATAATTAAGCGGTATTTGTTCGTTATGTATCATCTTGATTAGCACTTTCACGCTAAACTTCACAATATCATCTACCGGTTGTCTAATAGAAGCTATTGGTGTCGGCATGTATTTTGAAGCCTTTGCGCCGTCAAAACCGATAATCTTTACTTTCTTTAATAATTCAGGATTAATAGTATTTAACACTTCCTGTGCAATAATTCCATATTCATCAGTTGTAGCAAAAATCCCATCAAATGGCACTTGTCCGTTAGAATAGTGCGCAACTAAATATTTATAGTATTCATTATGAAACGAAGGAGAAAGGGTTGCTTCAAAAATATCTACTGGAAGTTTTTTAGACTCCATATAATCCTTAAATGCTTTTGTACGCACTAAAGTAACATCTTTGTGCCCATGTTCCCTTCCTAATACAAGAAAACGAGATTTTTTAAGCTCTATTAGTTTCTTTGCAGCAAGTTCACCACCAGCGTAATTATCGCTAGAAATTAAAGGAACTTTTTCCGAAACATACCTTTCAATCGAAACCAAATTAATTGTTTTGCTAAAATTCATTACATTATAAATATCTGAATATGACGTTGTAATTACACCAGAGACTTGATTTAAAGCAGCCATATTTAGAATATCTTGTTCTTCCTTTGGATTACCATGAGAATTAGCTAAAATCATTTTGAAACCATTTCTATTTAATTCATTCTGCATTTTAAAAACTAATTCAGAAAAGAATGGAGTCCAACTATTAGGCACAATAAAAACTACATATGAATTTTGAGCAGTTTTAAGTGCACGTGCTTGTAAATTAGGAACATAATTTAATTCCTTAATTGCTTTTTTTATCTTTTGTTTATTTTCATCTTGAACATGTAATCCATTTATATAATTTGAAACCGTGCCTCGTCCAACTCCAGCGAGTTGGGCAACATCATTCATAGTTGGTTTCCTAACTTTCATGATTTAATCAGACTCTCTAATATAAGCTAATTCATTTAGACTACTTCGTAAGTTTTCATCTTTAAGTGTATCCAGCATATTAGTAAAGTGAGCATAATTGTAACTAGAAGAATTAAATTCATCAAATATTTGCTGTTTTAAATCGAAACTAATATGAGCTTTTTGCAATCGACCCCTCATCTCGTCAATCACTTTAGTTTCATTTGGTTTATAGATCACTTTACTGATTTTTCTATCTCTCGGAATAATATTAGCTGGATCTTCAACTCTCCATTCAAGCTTTTCAGCCTTATCATCCCAAGTAAATGTTGTCTTAGCTATTTTATCACTACTATGCTCAATAAGTTCATATTTACCATTTTTTCCTGCAAATATTTCTACTTCTAAATTATGTGGTAAAATTTCGATATTTTTCATACATTCAGGATTAGTAATGATAATTGCTCCTCTTTTTACAAAAACAGGCATATTTTCTACCGATCTATAAGTATTAATTACGGTATCACCCTTATATGGTAAATGAGTAAAGTAATCTATCCAGTCTCCCTCTGGCAACCAAGTCTTAGTGTGACCCATTTGTGTAGAATGATCATGAGGCTTCGTAATTGGTGAAATCAATATTTCATTACCAAAAATATATTCATTTTTACGAGCATACGCCTGATCTTCATTAGGATAATCATAGTACAAAGGCTTTACTATTGGTACTCCATCAGCATGAGTATGATAGTTAGCCGTATCAATATATGGTATGAACTTATCCCTTAATCTTAAGAATTTTTCTTGTGTTTTTTCATAATCTATTCTATAGTTCCAAGGTTCTTTACCTGAGAATAAATTGTTTGATGAGTGCAATCTATTAATGGGACTAAACACTCCAAATTGCAACCATCTTGTAGCTAATTCGCCATCGAAAGTACCATGCATATGTCCACCAATATCATGGCTCCACCAAGTATAACCGATATTTGCAGCAGTTATAGTAAAATATGGTTGAAAATCTAATGAGTCCCAACTTATTACTGTATCCCCTGAAAAGCCTAATGGATACCTATGTGAACCAGGACCAGCATAACGGCTTAAAATTAAGCCATCCCCACTTGTTGTCTTATTACTATCTTCATAAACATAATGATTTAAAAGCCATAAAGGATCTAATTGATCGCTTGTTTTTGCTTTACCTTGTTGCCAATCTAGCCACCAAAGATCTACGCCTTGATTCTCAAGGGAGCGGTGTACATCGTCAAAGTATGCCTTTCTAAATCTGGAATTACTTAAATCAAATGTAGCTGGTTCTTCTTCTTTAGTATTTAAATGCAAATCCTCAGCTACTTTTTTATAACAATCTTCAAACGCCCTAATACCGGAAGCTGGATGATCATTTAAAGAAACTTTTTTTCCATCATCATGTAACCATTTTAATAATTTATCTGGTTCTGGAAATAGATCTTTATTCCAAGAATATCCTGTCCATGCAGAACCATATTTTTGCGGAACCTGGGATGCATTCTTATGCCAATCCATATCCAATACAGACACGTTAATTGGAATCTGCTTTTCATCAAACTTTTCCATTAACTTTTTATATTCAGCTTGAGTATAAGGATAAAATCTACTCCACCAATTTCCAAGAGCATACCTTGGAATTAACGGTGTTGGACCAGTCAATTTATAGAAATCCTTTAATTCCTTCTGATATTCTCTACCATATGCAAACAGATAACCGTCAATAACTTTATGATCTCGTGGGATAAACTCATCTTCTGCTTTATTAAAAATAAAGTTTTTCGAATCATCTAGATAACTAAAACCATCCTTAGACATAATGCCATCTTCTAAAGGAACGGCACCATCTCCATGATCAAGGGTTCTTGCTGTTCCTTTCAAATTCTTATGGCGACCATCATTTTCAGTACCGAAATACCAACGATTTTGATACAGCGAATATGCCTTTTTTACATCTACATATAGAGTATCTGGCGAGAATTTACCTCCATCATAATAAAGATGAAAACCTGGTGTAATTATTTCAACTAGGTGACCATTATTATTTTCAATAACTTTAGCATGAACGCTAGCAAAATTTCTGTTAAGAATTGAAACTGTGGGTCTATCTTCAAACTCTCCTTCAGGATCCTCTTCAATTCTTAATAGGTAATCGGTAATAACTGTGAATCTATAGTTTTTTCCTTTTACAATCTTGTTCATTATTCGTCCTCCTCATCGTCATCCGAAGAGAACTCATTAACGTACTGCAATGCTTGTCTAGATTCATTTATAATTTTATGAATTGTATCGATGCTAATATATTCGTCAGTACTCTCCATCGCTACGGCCAAAACAGCTGGTAAATTCATTCCAGTAATTATATGAGTATGTGGTCTTGTACGATATGGGAAGAATTTTTGATTTACTGATCCAGCCATCATATCTGTAAATACTACCACTTCTGTATTTTCATCTATACTATCAAACAATTCCTTAACAGTATCTTCAATAGCTTTACCATCAGTATATGCATCTATTGCTTTTACATTTTTTTGCTTACCAGCAATAAATTCAAGAGTACTTTGCACCCCCGAAGCCATATGATTATGTGAAGCAATAACAATTAATCTTTTCATATCTCTCTCCTACTTAGTTGGTGCGACACCTAAAATTCCAAAAAAGGCACCTACTAAGGAAATTACAATTAGCAATAAAATTATTTTAGTTGGCGTCCAAAACTTTTTATCTAACATCTTATAAACCATATAGGTTAAAAGAACTGGTAAAAGCGCAGGCATAATTTTGTCAAAAATTCCTGTTTGCAGAGACATAGTTACTTTCCCAGTCGTAAATTTTAAAGGAGTATATACTTTGACTACTGTTGCAGCCAACGTACCTACTACTGTTAGGCCCATTACCGATACTGCATCAGTAAACAGAGTTAGTTTGTCACCAAGTTCAGTAACTAATTTCACTCCAGAATTATAACCTAAATCAAAAAGTTTAATTCTAATCCAAAATAGTAACATGCCAATTAGAATCCAGATAATGGCACCAATAGGGTTTCCTTGTAATGCCATATACCCGGCAATAGACCCCATCACTGTTGGTAGAAGGATCCAAATAATGGTATCTCCTACTCCAGCAAATGGTCCCATTAAGGATGTCTTTAAAGCTTGAACGGCATCTTTTGATTTGATGCCATCTTTTTCTTCCATTGCATCAGTCGCGCCAAGGATAATATTTGCCATTGCTGTTGTTGTATTAAAGTATTGAAAGTGGTTATCCATAGCCTCAATGTACTCGTCATCATTTGGATAGATTTTTCTTTCTAACTTAGACAATGACCATGCAACCGACGGACCTTGTTGCGTTTCATAGTTAAATAGCGCTGAGCCCATACACATCCATCTTAATATTGCATGATGTCTATCCTTCCACGTGATTTTTTCTTTTTTGGGTTCTTCATTATTCGTCATAAGTATCATCCTCTTCTTCAACTGAACCATTATTTACATTAGAGCTAGCAATTGCCTGTGCTTGTTGTTTCTTTTGTTCGGAATCTTTAATACCATTTCTAAATACAACAATTGCAGCTGCAGCCCCTAAAATAGAAACACCAATAATTGGAAGCTTCAAATATGCACTTAAGACGTATCCTGCCATTACAGCCCAAATATATTTCTTAACTGGCATGTAATGCATCAAAAGAGCAATACCTAGAACGGGTAACATTCCCCCAGCAACATTTAATCCTGTTGTAACCCAAGTCGGAACGACTTTAAGAACTGCTTTTACAGCGTTTGGTCCTAAAACCACAATAATAAACATAACTAGCATGTTTTTAAATGCAAACATTGCTGGTCCAGCCAAGCCCACTAAACGCATTTCTCTAAACTTATGTTGATGCAATAAGGTTTGCATTTTATGAGCTACAAAGTTGTTTAAAATCTTAACAAGAACATCTAAATTAATGGCCAAAAGACCTACCGGCAATCCCACTGCAATAGCAGTAGATAACCCAGATCCAGTTCGAACTGCTAAAAATGTTCCAACTAAAGTAGCTAAACTGTAATCTGGAACAGAAGCTCCACCTAATCCGGCAACACCTAAGGACATTAATTGGAACGTTCCACCTATAAGTAAGCCAGTTTTAAGATCTCCCATTATGAGACCTGCACACAACCCCGTAGTAACAGCCCAAGTATTAATGATCGTAATACCAAGGTTATCAATAACTAAATAACCTGCTAACAGAATAATTAAGATATTCTGGATAATCTCAAGTGACATCATTTTTCTCCTTTACTTAAAGTCGTGTCCCTCAATCGCCTTATTAAAATCAACTGGTGTATCATCAGGAATGTATTGAATTCGAATTGGGACTCCTCTAGATTCAATTTCTTTCAGATCATCCACTTCTGCCTTATTTAAATTAATAAATTTACTAATATTTGTTCTTCCATCTTCCGCAAAAATAATACCTAAATTTAGTTTTGGAATTTCAACACCTGCATCCATTAACTTAAGAATCATCGAGGGTTCTTTAACAATTAAAAAAACTTTTTGATTATCATATTTTCCATTTTTAAAATTAGTAGAGGCTTTATCAAAATCAATAATACTCATTCCTGTACCAGCAGGTTTAGCTAATTTCATTGAATCTTTGATTTCTGGTTGATGACTGACAACATCATCTACTACCATAAATCTTTTAGGATTTAATCGTGAATTCCATTGGTTAACTACAATTCCATGAATTAATCTTTGATCTATTCTAGCTTCAATAACTGGCATAAAAATATCTCCCTTTCTTTTACATCATTTTTTGAAACCGCTTTTATATTTAAAGTATAGTTGGAACGTTCCATTTTGTAAAGCGATTTCATTAAATATTTTTGTTTAATTTTATATTTTTTATTACAAATAAAAACTGCGGTCCATGTTGGATCGCAGTTTATTCATATATTTTCATTTTACAAAGTTTCATGATTTTCTGTAAGCAATAAATTATATAATGCACCAAACAAATTAGCATTATTTTTAAACTTTGCACTCACTATTTCTGGTTTAGTAAGCATCTTAGAAATAATTGGATTATTATCAATCAATTGCTGATATGCTTTATTTATTCCTTCTATCAAAATCGGTTGAGCAGAGATCCCACCACCAATAGCATATCTTTCTAAATCCACGACAGTTTGAATATTAAGAATCACAGTAGCTATGCCATAGCAAAATTGATTAAAAATTTTTACAGTATCGGAATCATTTTTATTAATTAATTCAAATGCTCTAAGACCATCTTCACTATCGTTGTTAGTATTCTTGTTAATTGCTTTTATCATTTGAACAGCAGAATACTGTAATCCTGCTATTTTATCATCGTATTTTTGATCAGTGAGCTTCATAAAACTTACTTCACCAGCTTGGGCATGCACACCTGAAAGTAGACGACCATTAACAATAATTCCCCCACCAAGACCGGTTCCTAACGTTATTGCTGCACAATTATCTAAATCTTTTAAGCTACCAAGCCAATTTTCTGCCAGTACACTTGCCTTCCCATCGTTGATGACAGCGATTGGAACTTTCAACTCATTGTATCGATTGTTAAAATTAATCCCATCTAAAAACGGAAGAGAACCACCAAAGTAAATAGTATTATCTTGTACTTTGCCAGGAGCACAAAATGCAATTTCTTTTAATCCTTTAAACTGATCAATTATTTTATCTATTTGATTTAAAAATCCTTTTTTATTATGAATACTTTTTATCTTGTCATTTTGAATAATGTTTCCTGCATTATTCAAAATTGCATATTTTATATTGGTTCCACCTATGTCAATACATAAATAATTTTCTGTTTTCATTTTTACATTAAATCCTTTTAGCTACATTTGCTTTTTTTAACATAAAAATTACAGCTATAGATGCAATTGCTAAAATAATATTTATTATTCCTGCGTTCATAATTGCTAGGCCTGCATTTGTTCCCATACCAAGCACCTCTCCAGCATATGGGGCCATAAAAGAACCTAAATTAGAGCCCACTAATGCAATAGATGTAAATAATGGTGCTTTCTTGGCACTTGATACTTCACTAATACGGTTAAAAATGTATGGAATAATCAATGAACCAGCAATCCCCTCTATCATCGAAACTGCATATACTAGCCATAAAGACGAAACAAATGGAATAATACCTACACAAATACCGGCACTTAGCAAACCTAAAGGCAAAACATATTTACCTAATTTCTTATAAATGGGGCCAAATAAGAAGCCACCAACAACTGTTGCTAAATTGACTGCACTCCAAACATTACTTGCATCTGTTGGAGTTCCAATATGAGATTGAACGAAATATGTTGGCAATTTAACAGCAAAAACCATCATAGAAACTAGTGTAAAGAATGTTAAAAGAGTCAACAAGATTATTAATCCAATAGGATTCTTCTTTACTTCATTGCCTTGTTTTGCGGCTTCAGCCATTTCTTTTTCTTGTTCGACTTCTTGACGCTGCAATGCTCCAGATTTTTCTGGATCAGGCACAACGAAAATAAACAAAACTAAAGTTGGAATAAACAGTAGGTACACCCAATATGCAGCATGCCAACTAAATACAAGTAACTGTCCAGCAACAAACGTCATTGCTGCTGTACCTATCCCAGCAATGGCACTTCTCCATCCCATTAATTTTGCACGTTGATCGCCATAAAAGAAAACACCTATTAAGCTTATTGCAAGAGGATTAGCCAAGCCAATACCTATTCCTAGGATTGCCCGTGAAATTAGGATAGCAGTGAAGTTATTAATAATTGCTGGAATAATAGAACTTACTGATGCAATTAATAAACCTAAAATTGCCGTTCTCTTTTGCCCTATCCATTTAACAATTACTCCACTTACCAGAACAAAAATCGTTACAAAAATTGAAACTACCGTGGTTACTAATTCGATATTTACTAAAGCTTCATTTGGGAAAGACTTTGCCATTCCTGGAATTGTAGCATTAATTACACTAGCAGCTTGCTCAACAATATTTAATGATAATAACGCTACAATAATTAACCATGAATGAAACTTACTTATGACTTTTGCCATATTAATCAGCTTCTTTCTTTTATGCAACAAATTTTTTCAATAACCAAATCGGCGTACAGCTCCATGCATGACAGAAACTATTTACAATGGGACTACCGTAAGGGGAATAATCTGGATTTTCTGGTTCAAATGCTTCCCAATAAGTATCTGCACCTAAGTTAACCATTTTGCCCCAATATGATTTCATTAAATCAATAGCTTCGTCTTGCATCCCCGCTTCAAATAAGGCCTGATCTACATGATGATACATATATGGTGTTGCTATCCCTTTAATTGGAAATAGTTTCTTAACTGTTTTTGTCATAATCTTATTATTAGTTTCATCATCCATTACATGCGCTAAAACCATCCAGACTTGACTAGCAATATTTATTTCTTTATCTTTCCCAGAAACAAATAACTGTTTATTTGAATCAAATAAATTATTTTTGGCATATTCAGTAAGTTTTGATAATTGTTCTTCCAACTCTGATTTATCCGAATCACCAATCATTTGAGCTAGTTCTATTAACTGCTTTAATGCATAAATTGTAATTGCCTGTGCAGAAGTTGTCTTATCAAATTCTGTTGACCAATCAACAAATGTTACGTAATCTTCATCTGGAATTACTTCACCATTTGGCTTAATAAATCGTTGCATATATTTCCATTGCATTTTTGCAATAGGATATAGATCTTGCAATATTTCTGCGTCATATTCATGTTTCTCTAGATCATATAAAGTTGAGATAAAGAATAAGCTATAATCATACATAAATGTGTCATCTGGAACATAATCTGGATTAGTAAATACATTTGCAGAAATGCGACCGTCTTTTGTTGTCATAGCACCAAACAAGTACAAGCATCGCTTAACTAAATCAGTATTATCAAAAGAAGCATAGTTAGCTAGGGCTTGCAGTCTAAGATCTCCAAGCCATAATCTTCTATCGCGCTTTGGACCATCTTCAAAAACATCTTGCATACAATCATGTAACGTATTAAGACCAACTTGATATATCTTTTTAAGCTCTAGATCCTGAATTTGGGGCTGTTTAAAGTTTTCTGTATCAACTGCACTCTGTGTTAGAACTTGTGGTTTTGAAAAATACGCTTTCCATTTTGGAGAAGTATCTATAACGCTAATTTCTACATATCGGAAACTATAGCGACGTGGTAATTTTAGATCTACTGGTAATTTATCAACATGAATCATTTCTTCTTGAATCCATGACTTACTTAGCCAGCCATGGTAGTCTTCTGACTTATAATTAAATTCATTTGGCATTTCAGCAAACTTTATTTTAAAAGCTAACGGAGCATCCATTGGAGACCCTTGATGTTCAATATGAATTGAAAACTGACCTACACAATGTTGACCAAAATCAATAACTATTTTATCGTCACGTGTCATGCCCATATTTTTAAGATTAGAGATGTCTGCTACTTTCTTAACACCAGTATTTTCTAATTTAGCGGAATCCTTTATTACTTTAACTAATCTTTTTCCATTTACTATTTGTTGATGTAATTTTGGTTTATATTTATCTGCTTTTTCTAAAAAATCACGATTATGATTAAATTCAATATCAGAATGAACTTGAAACTTAAAAGCCATTTTAATTACTCCTATTACTTTTGATCTTGCCGAATATTATATTTCTTTTCTAATTTGATCATTATTAGACCAAAAACAAATGCTACAAGGATCATCCCTGAAAATCCAAACATTGTTTTTTTAATGACACTTTGAACAACCAATGCTGGTGTTACAAACGCAAATACACCACATAAGAATCTTGAAAATCCACCAATAAATCCTTGAATTGCTGATCTAGTCTCAATTGGAAATGCTTCTTGCGTCCAAACTTTATAAATTGCTTCACCAGCAATGTTGCTACCGATACTCATCACACCAATAGCAATTACGATTGGCCATAAAGCATGACTTAGAATTGCTAATGAAAACATAGCTATAAATTGAATTGCCATTCCGATTACAAAATATACATTTCTATATTTACTACCTGCAGCCTTGGCAAATGCCATTGTTGCGAATAATGAAATAAAGTTCAATACTAATCCAGCTCCTGTAGCAAAGCTTTGAGAAGCATGCGCTTGAACTAACATAAATGTTTGAAATTGACCGAAAGTATTTGCTAATAAGTTCCAACAAATGTAGAACATCATAATACAAATAAATATTGGAAGATATTTTGATTTATTCTCACCAAATAATACTTTAGTAACTGATACTTTTTCTCCAGATTTACTACTATTTTCTAATTGACGTTTATTTCCTTTTTCATGGAATTCCTTAAACTTTTTAGAAAATGTACGCCAGACCCAAATAAATAAGGCTAATGCAGTTAAGCATCCAAATACGACTCTAGCTCCAGAATCTCCAGCCATTTTCGAAACAATAAATGCTGCACCATAAGATGCGAATACACCAATTTGCCAAAAGATTTGTGTAGACGCAACTAATTTCGACGATGTTTTATCATCAGGAGCATCATGAGAAATCATAGTCAAACTAATAGGTAAATCTGCTCCTGATGCAAAACCAGCTACTATTGCTCCAACCAATAGAGTGAAATAGTTAGGTGCAAACACGCAAATCAAAGCACCGACAGCGTAAATAAAATCCATCCAATTAAATGATTTTGCTAGTCCAAATATTTTAGTTATTTGTCCTGCTAATAACGATCCAATTGCAATTGCAAAAGTCAATGCACCTGATATAACCCCTACTTGATTATTTGTCATATGTAATCCAACTTGCCAAACAGTAATAGTTGCGGACATTCCAACTATTATTCCAGACCCTAATACTGATCCCAAGCCTGCTGCAATAGCTAATGGTTGATATTTTTTTACTAAGTTATTTTCTACCGAAGCGTCCATAATTTTTCCTCCTCGCTCATTTCACTAATAATTATGGATCATATTGTAATCGCTTTCAGTATTGTGATAGTATTAGATTGGTTGCAAAAGTACAGATTATATAGACAAAAGGTGAGGTAAAAATGATTACTTCTTCAATACAAAAGCAGCTTTTTCAAGTTACTCCTATTGAACAAGAACAAATTAATAACAATGGTAAAAATGTTCAAGATGTTCCAACAAGTCCAGAGAACATTGAAGATTCAATTGCACGAATGCCTTTTTGGCACTTTTTTGATCAAGGCAGAATTGCAGTTACCCAATCTAATCGTTTTTCTTATATTCCGGCTCATAAACATAAATTTATCGAAATGAATTATTGCTATCAAGGCCGTAGTATTCAATACATTGACGATAAATTAATTACTTTAACGCCGGGCAATCTAATTATCATGGATCGTGAAATTCAGCAAAGAATTAACTATGCGCGAAGGCAAGACATCTTAGTTAATATTTTAATTAGAGATGATTACGAAATTAATGATTTAACTAGTAACCTCCATGATAAAAATAATCTCCTCGTATCTTTTTTAATCAACTGTACTAAGCGAAATTTTCCTCATAACAATTACTTAGTTTTAGACTTAAATAAAGACTTAGTTTTCAAAAATATTATTGAAGACATTATTAACAAAGGGCTTAATAACGACGGATCAAATAATCAACTATTAAAATACTTATTACAAAGCTTCATTTGCGCACCAAACGCCTTAATTAAAAGCAAAAAAATAAACTTTTCATCAATTGATGAAAAGTCCCTATATCCTGTAATTAATTATATGAATGACAACTTTAAAGACATTACTCTAAGAGAGTTAGCGGATAAATTTGGATACAATAAAAACTACCTGGGAAATAAAATATCTAAAGAAACTAATCACACATTTAAAGAGCTTCTTCAAATGCGCAAACTAAATATTGCTTGCAATTTACTTCAAAGTACTAATTTAAATATGGATCAAATTTCTGAATATGTTGGGTATGACAATCACTCATCCCTATTCAGATTATTTAAATCTTATCTAAAGATCACCCCCACTGAATATAGAAAGCGAATTAGACTTCCTAAAAGTCTAGATGGCGACTCTTTAATTCCTAATCCCTACTTTAGCGAAAATTAAGAAATTAATTTTTAATATAAAAAAACTTACCAACACTACAAAAGTCAGTAAGCTTACAATAATTATGTTTGTTACTAATGAAGTAATTCATTAAGTTCATGTAAAACTAAATGAAGTTCATGTAAAGCAACACATAATAGGAACAGTGTTACTATCTGCTTTATAATTTAATGCGCAGAATAGTGCTTAGGCGGTCGTTAGGCCGCTTTTTTCATATACTCACATCATTAAACTAATGTCTTGAAGCGCCACTTACTGCATCTGCAGCTTCACCAGTTAATTGATTTTCCTTAGTAACAGGATATGGCTTCATAACACTCTTACTCGTTGAAGAAATCCCCCAATCAGCAGTGTAGTCAAGATGATCAATTTTAGCATGTTTAATATCGTCAATCGTCTTACAACCAGTCAATTGCATATCAATCAACAATTCCTTATTCAATTGCTCAATAACTGACTGAACACCTTGAGCACCACCAAGTGCTAAGCCGTATAAGAATGGACGACCAATACCAACTAAGTCAGCACCTAATGCCAATGCCTTAAAGACGTGTGAACCACGACGAACGCCGCCATCAAGGATAATTGGAACGGGGCGATCACAACTCTTCACAGCCTTCGCGATCTCAGGCAAAACATCAATTGTAGCAGGAGCCCCATCAACTTCACGGCCTCCATGATTAGAAACTACAATTCCATCTGCACCAGCACCAATTGCAAGCATCGCATCTTCAGCACATTCAACGCCCTTAACAATTACAGGCACATCAGCAATGTCCTTAATCTTACGAATATCATCTGGCCCAATATTTTGAGCAGATGAAGCGTACATTTCAGCAACACTTTGTCCCTCTCCTTTTCCACCAGTCCATTCATTAAAGAAAGCAAGTGGAACAGGATATGTAAAGTTAGTCCGTAAATTTGCTTCACGATAGCCACTAACTAGCGCATCTACAGTTAAGAAGAAACCGGTAAAGCCGGCTTTAACTGATTCTTCAATTACCATTTTATTAAAGTCCCAGTTCTTGCTTAGATATAATTGCATAAACCGTGGGGAGTCGCCTACTGCGCTTTGCACATCTTGAACACTCTTATTTGCATAGGTACTCATTCCAAACAAAGCACCGGCAGCTTTTGCACCCTTAGCAGTATCAATTTCGGCTTCGGCATTTGCAATACCATGGCAGGCAATTGGACAGATCATAACTGGTGTCTTTAACTTCATCCCTAAAAATTCAGTATTCAGTTCTGGATCCTGCATCCCAGTTAAAGCACGAGGCACAATTTGAAAATGGTTAAAAGCTTGTGTATTATTCCGCCAAGTCCATTCATTTTCTGCACCACTAGCAATGTAGTAATAAGCAGCTTCTGGTATTACATATTTCGCTTCGTTTTCCAGTTCATCCAAGTTAACCATGTGTAGTTTTTCTTCTCTAGTACTTTGTGGGAACCCTTTATAGTAAGTTGTCATCGATATTTCCTCCAATCATTAAGTAGGTTTCTATACACCTTAATTTTAGGACGATTTCATTAATTTATTAAATAAAAGCTATTATGAAATAATTCACTAAGTCCGATATGCTCACTATCCATGTTCTTTGTAGCGCTTTCTTTAATTAAAATTCGTGTTTACATTTATTTATCAGAATGCTACACTGTAAAAGTTGCTTATTTAAAGCTAAAAAGCGAACATTATGTCTGGAGGACAAAATGAATTTTATCAAAAACTACTTTCATTTAGAAAAGTTGGGAACTAATGTTAGAACTGAATTTATTGCAGGTCTAACAACCTTTATTAGTATGTCTTATATTCTCTTCGTTAACCCAAGTGTTCTTGGTGCTAGCGGCATGAATACTGGCGCTGTATTTACTGCAACTGCTTTAGCTGCGGCTCTTGGTACAGCAATTATGGGTATTGTAGCTAACTATCCGATTGGTGAAGCACCTGCCTTAGGTATTAACGCCTTCTTTGCCTATACCGTATGTATTGGCATGAAGGTATCTTGGGAAACTGCCTTAGCCAGTGTTTTTGTTGCATCAATTATCTTTATTTTAATTACTTTATTTAAATTAAGAGAAAAGATCATTGACTCTATCCCTTCAGACCTTAAATTTGCCATTTCATCAGGTATTGGTCTTTTTATTGCCTTCCTAGGTTTACAAAATGGTGGTTTAATTGTTGCTAACAAATCTACTTTAGTTGGTTTAGGATCACTTCATAACCCGCTTGTTTGGATTACGATTTTTGGTTTAATTGTTACTGTAATCTTAATGATTTTAGGCGTTCCAGGTGCGATTTTCATCGGAATGATTGCTGCCTCAATCTTTGGCATTTGTACTGGTCAAATTGCCGTACCACACAAGTTCATTTCTTTAGCGCCAAGTCTTGCACCTACCTTTGGTCAAGCAGTTTTCCACGTTAAAGACATTAATTCTCTGCAAATGTGGGTTGTTGTTTTAACTTTCTTACTTGTTACATTCTTTGATACTGCTGGTACTTTAATTGGTCTTGCTCAACAAGCTGGCTTTATGAAGAACAACAAAATGCCACGTGTTGGTAAAGCATTAGCCGCAGATTCAACTGCTATGATGTTTGGTTCTATCTTTGGTACTTCACCTGTTGGAGCCTTTGTTGAATCAAGTGCTGGTATTGCAGTTGGTGGACGTTCAGGTTTAACTGCAGTCTTTGTTGCCATCTTCTTCCTGATTTCAATGATCTTTAGTCCATTACTTGGGGTGTTCACTACTCAAGTAACTGCTCCAGCCCTAATTATTGTTGGAGTTTTAATGGCACAAAACACTGCTCACATTCACTGGAACAAGTTAGAAATTGCCGTTCCTGCATTTTTGATTTTACTTGGTATGCCACTTACCTACTCAATTTCTGATGGTTTAGCATTAGGGATGATTACTTACCCAATTTGTATGGTTTCTGCAAAGCGTGGTAAAGAAGTCAGCCCAATGATGTGGGTACTGTTTGTCGTATTCATCATCTTCTTGTGGGTTTTGAATTTTAAGTAAGCTAAAATTCACTAACAAAAATACCGATTATCATCCATCTTGATAATCGGTATTTTTTATTGGCGTGATTTTTATAAAGTATACTTAACAAAATTACGTATTTTCGTAAAGTATACTTTACAGCATCTATAATTAAGCCGCCCATAGTATAATATAAGTATAAAAGTAACCTTTATTTTCCCCACTCAACTGTTTGACAATTATTATAGTAACGACAGGAGGAATAAAAATGATCATTACTGGTAAGACTATTTTTAAGCTAGTCTATATACTTAGCATAATTTTTAGTGTTACTTACATCGTTTGGAATGCTCTTCAGCATAATCCATTAGATCCAACTTACCTTTTAGTTGCTATCATTAGTATCGCGGCGATGACTTTAGTTTTTATTAAAATTAACAAAGAGGAATAATTCCATCCCACAAAAAAGCCCGTGCATTCGCACGAGCTTTTTAATTTCTAATTATATCTGCCAGCAAAAGTCTTAATATTCATACTTTAAACACAAACTTTACCAATTTAATTAGTATGTTTGTGCTAGCTCTGCTAACCTATATAGACCACCACAAAAAATAAAAACGCCGCTCTACCTATAACTTTGGCGAGTTATAGAGCGTCGTTTTCGTCATCTTAACATTAAAAGCCACCGCTCTTAAAGCGGGCTGTATAAGGAGATCCGCGGATCTCCTTTTTTCATACTTGATTATATCATAGTATTTATTAATAAATATCATTTTTAGATTTGTACATTTTACCCTAGTCTCTACAAATTTCTAAGCAATATGATTTCTTTCCACATTTTGGACAAGTTAATTTTCTAAACTTAGGTGTGTGCGGAGATAAATTAAAAGTTAAAAATGATGGAATAAAGACATCTCCGCAATTTGGGCAAACATATTCAACTTGTTCATAGTAATACCTTGATAATCCCCAAGCTGTTGCAAAAACTATTGCAATTAAAGCTACGACTTCAATTACTAATATTGTCGTCATCTTCATCTGATATAAATAAAGTGCAGTTCCAATTCCTGCTATCTCAAATAGCGTTAGGAGTCCACCCCATACCAAGAGTCTGCTTCTCAAAGCTGTCAAATTCTTTTCTTTTCTCATAATACTTGTAATGTCAGAAAAATTGGTTAATGCGGCAGATAAAACACCTATTTTTTTGTAAATGTTCTATCTGTTTTTGCTTTGCAGTCAATTCGTTGATTTTTTGTTTGTTTTCTTGATACTGCTGCTTTAAAAGCAACTCAAGCGATTTACTTCCGCGCTCATCTTGAATGAGCGTTTTTATTTGTTTCAACGAAAAGCCAAGATCTTTTAGAAACAAAATTAATTCTATCTGCCTTATCTGTTCTTTTTCATAAAAACGATAGCCATTCTCTTCCGTATAAGCCGGCTTAACAAGCCCTTTTTCATCATAGAATCTTAGAGTACGCGTACTTACTTCCAGCATCGCAGCTACTTCACCAATTGAATATTTTTCTTGCATTACTTTCACCTCCTAGCTTCAAGATATCAATTAACGCAAGGTCAAAGTCAATATTTAAATTATAAAATATTATATTTCCCGGGCCATAATGTTCGGATTCTGCCAAAAATATGCTATTTTAGGTACTATTGTCTGCCTCTAGATTAGTTTAATCGAATAATTTTGACTATTATTCTTGAAATGGTTAATATTTTAGATATAATTTTAGTTGAAGATTCGCTTTTAGATGACTAAGAACACAAGTAAATCATTTTAAAGCTTCTTTTTCTTTAAAATACGAACATTACCACATCTGGAGGGTTACATGAATTCAATTGGTAAATTTTTCCATTTAAATGAAAACCACACTTCATTTAAAACAGAGTTTTTAGCTGGACTAACTACGTTTGTGAGTATGTCTTACATTCTGTTTGTTAACCCAGCTGTTTTAGGAGCAAGTGGCATGAACAAGGGAGCGCTGTTTACTGCAACAGCCTTATCTGCTGCTTTCACGTGTATTGTAATGGGACTAGTTGCCAATTACCCTATTGCTTCTGCACCAACCTTGGGACTTAACGCATTCTTTACTTACACCGTCTGCTTAGGAATGCACGTTAAATGGCAAACTGCTTTAGCTGCTGTTTTTGTTGCTTCGATTCTTTTCATCTTACTAACTGTATTTAAAGTACGTGAGATGATTATCGATGCTATTCCTAGTGATATTAAATACGCAATCTCAGCTGGTATTGGTTTGTTTATTGCCTTTATTGGTCTTCAAGGTGGTAAATTAATTAGCAAGAGTGATTCCACTTTAGTTACTGTTGGTGCTTTGAACAATCCACTTGTTTGGATCACAATTTTTGGTTTAGTTGTAACTATTTTCTTAATGATCGCCAGAGTCCCTGGTGCCATCTTTATCGGAATGATCGTGGCTGCTGTCTTTGGCATCGCCATCGGTCAAATTCCAATGCCTAAGGCCTTTATTTCAGGAGTTCCAAGTCTTTCACCAATTTTTGGTCAAGCTGTTTTCCATATTAGTGATATTAATACTGTCCAAATGTGGATCGTTGTCTTCACTTTCTTACTGGTTACTTTCTTTGATACTACTGGTACTTTAATCGGACTTGTTCAACAAGCAGGCCTCATGAAAGACAACAAAATGCCACGCGCCGGTGAAGCTCTAGCAGCTGACTCATCTGGTATGTTAGTTGGTTCTGTTCTTGGTACTTCACCAGTTGGTGCCTTTGTTGAATCAAGTGCCGGTATCGCAGTTGGTGGTAGAACTGGTTTAACTGCTGTCTGGGTTGGTATTTTCTTCTTAATTTCAACTATCTTCAGCCCAATCTTAAGTGTCTTTACTACTCAAGTAACTGCTCCTGCTTTAATTATTGTTGGGGTATTAATGGCTGAAAACTTAGCACACGTTCACTGGACTGATCTTGAAATTGCAATTCCATGTTTCTTAATCGCACTTGGTATGCCTCTTACCTACTCAATTTCAGATGGTCTTGGCTGGGGTTTAATTATTTACCCAGTATCAATGCTTGCTGCTAAGAGATTCAAAGAAATCACGCCAATGATGTGGATTTTATTCTTTGTCTTCGTCATTTACTTCGTAGTTCTAAATGTGAAATAGGGTTAGGATAATGAAAAAGCTAGTTAGAGACAAAATACCTGAATTCGCTACCTATGCATCTTATCGTCAACTAAAACCTGATGAAAGAGAAGATGCCTTGAAAAATAAAATCGTCGAAGAAGCTAATGAGGTTAAAGCTGCACCCGACGATCAAAATCTCCTTGAAGAATTAGCTGATGTTTATACAGTGTTAGAAGCATTTTTAGATTTTAAAAATATTAGTAAAGAAGACTTACTAAAACAAGTAGAGGCAAAAAAAGCTGAAAAAGGCGGCTTTACTAAATTCCTTTTGATGGACACTGACAAATAATATCTCCTTAAGCAAGTAGTTTAAATGACTACTTGTTTTTTATTTATCTCCATTTGCGTATACGATAAATTTCTGCTAGAATACTTAACAATCAAGTTATCTATATATCGTCGAAATAAGGTCGACAGTATCTACCCTGAGCCATAAATTCAGGACTATAGGTATCAGACGTCATAAATTTGCTTTACTTTAAAGGACATCTTTTACCCATAGCTTTTGGGTAAACTGTGTCCTTTTTTCATTTTTATTTTATGTTGGAGAAATGATGCAATTTTTAGATAAAGTCTTTCATTTGGAGGATGCACATACTAATGTCAAACGCGAATTAATCGCTGCTCTTACCACGTTTGTTTCATTGTCATACATCCTTTTTGTTAACCCTAATATTTTAAGTGCAGCTGGTATTAATAAAGGCGCTGCTTTCACTGTTACTGCAATCGCAACTTCAATTGGTTGTTTCTTAATGGGATTCATTGCTAACTACCCGATTGCCTTAGCACCAACTCTTGGTAGTGCTGCCTTTTTCTCATATAACGTAGTTATTGGAATGCATATCAATTGGCAAACCGCTTTAGCTAGTGTGTTAGTTGCTTCAATTTTGTTTATTTTAATCACCGTTTTAAAATTACGTGAAAAAGTTGTTGATGCTATTCCTCAGGACTTAAAATATGCAATTTCTGCTGGTATTGGCCTATTCATTGCTTTTATCGGCTTACAAAATGGTAAATTAATCGTTGATAATAAATCTTCTCTAGTTGGTTTAGGATCATTCAATAATCCAGCTGTTTGGATTACTTTATTTGGCTTAATTCTAACTGTCATCTTAATGGCTGCTAAAGTTCCTGGTTCAATCTTCATCGGAATGATCGTGACTGCTATCTTTGGAATGGTAATTGGTCAAATTCCAATGCCACATGGTATTGTTTCAGGTGCTCCAAGTATTGCGCCTACTTTTGGTCAAGCAGTCTTTCATTTAAAGGATATTAATACGCCACAACTATTTATGGTTGTTTTGACATTCTTATTAGTTACTTTCTTTGATACTGCTGGTACTTTAATTGGAATGACACAACAAGCTGGAATGGTTGACAAAAACGGTAAAATTCCACGTATTGGTAAAGCCTTCTTGTCAGATTCACTTGCTATGGTTGAAGGTTCTATTCTTGGTACTGCTCCACTTGGTACTTCTGTTGAATCAAGTGCAGGTATCGCAATGGGTGGTAGAACTGGCTTAACTGCTATTTTTGTTGGTATTTTATTCTTAATTTCAATGATTTTCAGTCCTCTTTTAGCAGTAATTCCAACTACTGTAACTGCCCCAGCTTTAATTATCGTTGGGGTATTAATGGCAGGAAATCTTAAATACATTCACTGGGACAACTTTGAAATTGCCTTTCCATCATTCTTAGTTGTTGTTGGTATGCCATTAACATACTCAATCTCTGATGGTTTAGCTTTAGGAATGATTGCTTACCCAATTACGATGATTGCTTCTAAGCGTTACAAAGAAGTATCACCAATGATGTACATTTTATTTGTAATATTTGTTATCTTCTTCCTTATTACAAATATGGGATAAAAAGAAAAATGAGATCGTACGCGATCTCATTTTTTATTACCTTGGAAATAATTCACTAGCTTTACCGTAATATTTATTTCATAATGTTAGATATATTTACTAGTACGACACGCTAGCTAATCAAGGAGTATTTGGAATAATGGCAGTTAAACCTATCATTCATGATGAACTTTCTTTAAAATTCAAATCTATACCAGCTACCAAGCAAGATTTAGCAGCAGCCAATGATTTGAAGGATACTTTACTTGCTAATAACGGCAAAGCTGCTGGACTTGCCGCGAATATGATCGGTGTACAAAAGCGAATTATTACCTTATTTGTTGGTCCACTTCCAATTGTGATACTTAATCCAATTATTGTTTCTAAGTCCGACAAGTATCTAGCTTATGAGGGATGTCTTTCTTTAGAGGGAGAGCGTCCGACAGAAAGATATAAGAAAATTACAGTAAAATATCAAAATGAAAACTTTGAAACTAGACAACAAGAATTCTCTGATTTTGTCGCTGAAGTAATTCAACATGAAGTTGATCATTGTAATGGAATTTTGATTTAAACTATGTATTTTCAAAAAAGGTAGCACCTCGACTAAAAATCGAAGATGCTACCTTTTTCTTCTATAATTCACGATTTGTTGGTCCACGTTCAATCTTAATTCTAACAATTAAATGAACTAAGTTATATAGCAGAGTAAATGCTAGTAAAATCAACCAAAAATACCAAAATGCATAAATAATTAACAAAATAGCTGGAAAAACACTTAAAAAAACTGCAATTAGACTATCAGCTAGTTTCAATTTTTTATTAGAAATTCCACTTCTCACTAATTGATATGACTTAAAACCTAAATATCCTGCACCAGTTAGTCCAAATATTCTTAATAGCACGTCAACATTCACAAAGACACATACCATGCTTAATCCCATATACAAAACGCCAATGACAATCAATATAATTCGTACTGATCTAGTAATAGCATGGCTTTCTTCTAATCCTTGCTCTATATCAACAAGATAATAAATAATCGCGCATAAACCGACTAATCGATACAACCAGCCAATATTCCAAAATGCCAAAAAGAACATAACGCAACTTAAAATAACTCCGGCCACACCAAGAAGACGGTTTAGTTTTCTGTTCTTAACAATTAAGTCTGGCCGCATACAATCATTCCCATCTGATCCTATAATTCACGATTTGTCCCATCGTGTTCAACCTTAATTCTGACAATTAAGTGTAATAAGTTATATGCCAACGCAAAGATCAAAAGAAATAGCCAGAGAATATCTCTTGGAGCTAATGCAACTACTAATGACGCCACTACTATTCCCAAAAAAGTTGCTATCATGCTATCGGCAAACTTCAGATTCTTATTCTTCAAGTCTTTACGTAAGACCGCATTAGTTTTAAAGCCCAAATATCCAGCACTGACAATTCCAAATGCCACTAATAAAAGATCTAAATTAACAAAGGCAAAAATAATACTCATAAGCTCGTAAATTGTACCAAGAACAATAAAAATAATTTTTTGCGTGCGACTAATTACCTTACTATCTTCTAGCATTTGTTCCACATCAATCCAGAAATAAAGAATAACCGCCACCACAATAAAAGTGAGTAGCCAGCCGATGTTTTTTACAGTAAAAAAGACCATCATAATTACAATCAGCAAACTGATAAATCCAAAATACTTATCTTGCTTTTTTCTTTTTGCTAATTCAATCCATCTTTTATCATCCATCCTACTCACCTCTCATTATTTGTTTAGATTTTACTATGAAATATTTATTTTAACAATATTTTAATTATATTTTTATCAAAAAGTGTAAATTTATTTGTTGACAAATGTAAACATAAAGATGCATGATTACAAATGTAAACGAAGGGGAATATAAAAAAATGAGCGAAAAAAATTTATCTCCTATCTCAGACAGTGAATGGGAAGTAATGCGTATTGTCTGGACACTAGGTGAAACCCATACAAATCAAATTTTAAAAGAGCTTCAAGCAAAAAAAGATTGGTCTGATTCAACCATCAAGACATTAATTAGAAGACTCGTTCAAAAAGATTGGTTAACTGCCAAACATGAAGGACGGCGCTACATCTATACTGCTACTGTTAATCAGACAGAAATGATGTATATCGAAACAAAAAATTTGTTAAACAGAATGTGCGACATGCATAAGGGAGAAGTAATCTTAAAGCTTCTCAAAGATTCGCCTGTTTCTAAAGGTGATTTAATGAAGATGCAAGAAGAAATTAGTCAAAAAGAAAAAACAGCACCTGACAAGGTTCCCTGCAATTGCTTAAAAGCAGGATCTACTATCTGCTAGGAGGGTATAAAAATGAGTATTAGTCAAATTATCACATTAATTATCGGCATTATTCTAATTGGCTTTATTATCTGGTGGTTCTTTGGGAAACACAAGGAAGCTACAGGAACTGGAACTATTGTTAACGATGAACAAACTGCAACAATTGTTGTGAACGGTGGCTATTCACCTTCAACAGTAGTGCTAAAAAAGGGCGTTCCAGCACAAGTTAACTTTGACATGCGTGATTCTACTGCCTGCTTATCACATGTTGTCTTTGAACAATTAGGCATTAATAAAGATCTAACTAAGCAAAAAATTACTACTATTGATATTCCAACTGACAAAGCTGGTACTTATAACTTTGCCTGCGGAATGGACATGTTTCATGGAAAAGTAATTGTTAAATAAAGAGAGGAACTACTAAAATGAGTATTTTTTCAAAAAATCAAACTAAAAAAGTTGTTGTTAATGCAGAAAATCATGGCTACAAGCCAGATGTAATTACTTTTAAAGCAGGCAAGCCTGCACAAATCAAGTTCATTCCTTCTGATAACATGGGCTGTATGAACGAGATTGTCTTCAAAGATCTTGGCGTTGATAAGACTCTTGACGATAAAAAAGAAATAACTGTTGATATTCCAACTGATAAGCCAGGTACTTATAACTTTGCCTGCGGAATGGATATGTTCCATGGAAAGGTCGTCGTTAAATAATGAAACTATCAAATATTAAACGCTTTTGGATCTCATTCATCCTGTCTATTCCAATGCTCATTCAGATGTTTGCAATGCCTTTTCATTGGATGATGCCAGGATATAACTGGATTGCGCTTATTACAACAACAATCATTATGGCGATTTCTGCTCTCCCTTATTGGAAAAGTGCCATTGCTGCTTTTAAAAAGCATAGTGCTAATATGAATACCTTAGTTGCTACAGGTACAGCAGTTGCTTACTTCTACAGTATCTTCGCAATGATTACTAACCGTCCTGTCTACTTTGAAAGTGCCGCCTTTGTTACTGTCTTCGTTCTTCTTGGAGACGCTATGGAAGAAAAAATGCACGACAACGCATCAAATGCCTTAGGAAAATTAATGGGCTTACAGGCAAAAGATGCTGAAGTTCAAAGAGATGGCAAGTTCGTTAAAATTCCACTTGATCAAGTTAAAGTTGGCGACATTATCCGCGTTAAGCCGGGCGAAAAGATTCCAGTTGATGGTGAAATCTTAGAAGGTGTTACAACGCTTGACGAATCAATGGTTACTGGTGAAAGTATGCCAGTTGTCAAAAAAGTTGGTGACACCGTTGTAGGTTCAACTATTAACAGTAACGGTACCATTACTTTCAAAGCCACTAAAGTTGGCTCCGATACAATGCTGGCCCAAATTGTCGACTTAGTTAAAAAAGCTCAAACTAGTCACGCTCCAATTCAAAACTTAACAGATAAGATATCTAATATCTTTGTTCCAGCGGTAATGATTATTGCTATTTTAACTTTCATTATCTGGTACTCATTTTTAGGTGCGACTGCTGTAGAAGCCATGCTTTTTGCCGTTAGCGTTATCGTCATTGCTTGCCCATGTGCTTTAGGTTTAGCTACTCCAACCGCATTAATGGTCGGAACTGCTCGCAGTGCTAAAATGGGTGTTTTAATTAAAAATGGTGAAGTTTTACAAGAAGTCAGCGACTTAGATACAGTTGTCTTTGATAAAACTGGCACTATTACAGTTGGTAAGCCTGAAGTTACAGATGTTGTAGGTAATGAAAAACAAGTTTTAACTATTGCTGCTAGTCTTGAAGAATCTTCTGAACACCCTCTTGCTACAGCAATTGTCAAAAAAGCGAAAGCGGAAAAATTAACAATTGAAAAAGTTGATGACTTCGAAGCAATTGAAGGTAAAGGCGTTAAGGCTAACTACAAAGGAAAAACAGCTTTTGTTGGTAGTGATCGCTTACTAGCAGACGTTAATATTTCCCAGGAAATGACACAAAAAGCAACAGATTTACAAAATAAAGCTAAAACGGTTGTCTATATTGGCTTAGATGGAGAAATTATTGGCTTAGTGGCCATCCAAGATGTACCAAAGCCAAGTTCACGTGAAGCTATCAAAGAATTAAGAGAACGTGGCTTAAAGACCATTATGCTTACAGGAGACAATAAAAATGTAGCTGAAGCTATTGCTAAACAAGTAGGTATTGACCAAGTGATTGCTGGAGTTTTACCTAATGAAAAAGCAATGCACATTAAAGAGCTCCAAGATCAAGGTAAAAAAGTTGCCTTTGTAGGTGACGGAATTAATGATGCTCCAGCACTCTCGACTGCTGATGTTGGAATTGCTATGGGATCAGGAACTGATATTGCCATTGATTCTGGTGGTATTGTCTTAGTTCAAAACGACTTACGTGGTGTTGTTCGCGCCCTTGATATTTCTAAGAAGACATTTAACAGAATTAAGTTGAACCTCTTCTGGGCTTTAATTTACAACACAATTGGTATTCCAATTGCAGCTGGATTATTTGTTGGCTTAGGATTTACTCTTAGTCCTGAATTAGCCGGCTTAGCTATGGCATTTTCATCCGTTTCTGTAGTTGGTAGCTCATTGATGCTTAATAAAACCAAAATTGCTGGTGATACAGCAAAAGCATAATTAGATAATCAAAACGGCCTAGTATCAATTTAGATACTGGGCCGTTTTTGATATATAAAAGTTTTCATCATAAAGTGAATTTTTAACAAGAATTCGAGAAATTTACTTTATAAAGTGAATTTTGATAGAGTTAAGGTGAAATTTACTTTATGAGGTAAAAATATGAACCCTGATTTAATTAAGCATAAAAAAAGACTGAATCTAGAGATATCAAAATCTCGATTCAGTCTTTTTAAATTAGTCTAATTCTTCATTCATAGCTGCTTGTTCTTCACGTTTAGCTTCACGTTTTCTAAGCCATGGTAAAACGAATCCTAAACCAAACAATACTACAACCGTAATAATGTTCATCCATAATTGGTGAGTAAATGCCTTAGTACCTACTGCAACGTTTTGAGGAATAAATCCTAAAGTTGCACAGACAAAGGTAAATAGTAAGCACCAACCACCAACGGTTAAAGCACCAGCCTTATTTTTAATAAAGACATAATCTGAGTGATACTTATCTTGGTGCATTCTCATTGCAACAAAGGCAAAGAATACCCAACAAGTCTTATATGGTGAAATGATTCCGTTAACATTCAAAAGCCAGTTATAAATGGTATTAATGTTAGGTAAAGTTCCAGTTAATAATAGCAAGAATAAACTAAGTCCAACGGTAAATGTGTATGAGTGAATTGGACGGCCGTTCTTATTTTTCTTAGTAAGCCACTTAGGCATGAACTTGGAGCCAACATCTCCAGCAAAGACACGACTTGAAGCGTCTAATAATACAGCAAGTTGAGCCATCATGAAGATTGCTTGTACAACTGCAAAGATATACATTAACACCTTACCTACACCTAAACTTTCACCAAGCAATTGGAAAGCGTAGTAAGGACCGTTCATTTTGAAGTCATGTGGAATGTGGTGGGCATTAAAGAACATTGCTAAAGCTAATGTTCCAAAAATCGTTAAGAATCCGGTCATAATGGCAAGCATCCACATTGCCTTAGGAAAGTCTCTCTTCGGATTCTTCATTTGCTGTACATAAGGCGCAGCAAGTTCAGCACCCGACATCGCAAAGATCAAAAGACCAGTAGTTGAGAAGTAATTCAAACTAAATGAAGGCTTAAATGCACCCCAGTTAAATGGTTGAGTTGCAATATGGTGTCCATGCATTACTGACCAGGCAGCAAGCAATACAAAGAGCATAGACATAATAAACATTGCTCCCCCACCAATTAAAGAAAGAATTTCTAGTGAATTACGAAGCTTATTTTCTAGCAAAATAAAGATCAAAATGATCACAAAAGTTAAGATTCCGAACCAGAAAGTCGACATCTTCTTGTCCAAGCTATTGTTACCAAAGATCATCCAGCTAAAAGAAACAATAACTGAGTTTGAGACGTCAACGATATAAGGCACACTTTGAACCCAGTACATCCAAGAGGTCCAGTAACCTAAAGTGTCGTTTGTACTTCTTCTGACCCAAGAAGCAAGCCCACCATCTTGATTATCAAAAGTCAAACTCATCTGACTACTAATCAATGCGTAAGGAATAACATAAGTAAATAAAAGAAAGATCCAAGAAATTACAACTGAAAGGCCTTGGTTTTGAAATGGATAGAAGATATTTTCAAAACTAATAATCGTTACAAAGTCAATCAGTGCAATAACAGGCCAACTCATATAGTGCTTTTTATTCGGTTCTAAATCATTTAAGACATCTGGTTTATCCAATTTTCAATTTCCTCCAAAATTAAAATATTTATCTAAATCCAAGGTCTTAAATTTGGAGGTTTCAAAACTATCATTAAAGTATTCAAAATCACTTGTAGAAATCCTCTATAAATCGTTATAATTTATGCCGTAGTCTTCTTGCAAATAAAATTGCGTACAAAAACGTTCGCACAAAATTATAAGGATTTATAAAAATTTTGCAAGTCTATTTTAGAAAATATAGTAGGAAAACAAGGTGATTAAATGAATTTTCTAAAAATTGCATTAAGCAATAAACTTAAAAATAATGATTTTAATTCATGGCAAACTACTAATTTGAATAATAATCCTCAAGCTAGTGAACTTGCCGCTATTGTTTTAGCAGAGGGCGACCAAAATAGCCTTAAAGCTGCTCAAGATCTACAAAAAACTTCTGGCCTTGGAATTCCTATTATTAAAGTTTCACATGAAACAATTTCTAATAATGAAAAAGAAAAAATAATTGATGCGGCAAATAAATATACCAAGAAAATGGTGCCAGGCTTTTTAACTGACCTAGTTAATTTTGCCGAAGATCATCCAGTAAGCTTCACTACGCCTGGCCACCATAACGGTTTATACTATGAAAAGCATCCCGCTGGTGTTGTCTTCAACCGCTTCTTCGGTAAGAACCTGATGTTTGCGGATACTAGTGACACTGTGCCCGAACTAGGCGACACTATGACACACGAGGGAACACCCTTAACTGCTGAACAAAAAGCTGCTGAAACTTATCACGCTGATAAAGTTTATTTTTGTACTAATGGTACAACTAGTGCTAACTCAATCTGTGCTAGCGCACTTCTTACAAAAGATGACCTAGTTCTTTTTGACCGCAACAACCATAAATCACTTTATAACAGTGCCCTAGTTATGAGTGGAGCTAAACCAGTATACATTCCAACTGACCGAAATGCACTCGGTCTAATTGGAGAAATGGATCCTAGTTTTTTAAGTGAAGAAAAAATTAGAGCTGAGGTTGCTAAAGTTGATCCTAAAAAAGCTAAAGCTAAGCGTCCATTTAGACTAGCTATTATTCAGTCAGAAACTTATGACGGACTTTTCTATGATGCTAAATGGATGATTGATAAGATCGGTAAGCTTTGTGACTATATTCTATTTGATTGTGCTTGGGGCGGATTTGAACAATTCATACCAATTATGAATCACTTATCTCCCCTCAATTTAGATTTTGGGCCAGAAGATCCAGGGATCTTAGTAACGCAATCACTCCATAAGCAACAAGCAGGAATGGGACAAGCTTCCCAAATTTTGAAAAAAGATGCTCACATAAAAAGTCAAAAACGCTATGTTGATCATAAGCACTTTAATCATGCTTATCTTAAATTCGTCACTTCCAGCTATTCATATCCCCTCTATGCTTCCTTAACAGTTAACTCATACTTAACAAGTGGTGAGGGCAATAAAAAATGGTGGGATAAAATATTGCGGCTAGGAATTGAATGGCGTAAAGAACTAATTAGAAAGTCCAAATTATTTAGACCACTCGTAATTGATAATTTTGAAAATATCAGTACTGATGACTTAGCCACAAATGAAAAATACTGGAACTTAGAACCAAATAATCTTTGGCATGGCTTTAGTAAAATTGCGACCGGTCAAGCAATGATTGATCCGTTAAAGATCACAGTTGTCACTCCTGGCATTGATGTTAAAAACGCAAAATATGAAGCTGTAGGAATTCCTGGTCCAGTAGTAGCAGAGTTTTTGATGGAGAAGCGAATTATTCGCGCAAAAGATGATTTATATTCACTTCTCTTCTTACTTACCCCAGGTGATACAAAAGCTGAATTAGATACATTGCTGAATGCATTTTTAGAATTTGAACAATACTATAATGAAGATGCACCATTAGAAAAAGTATTACCAAAATTGACTAAAGTATACGGCGATCGCTACAAGGGTTATACTCTAAAGCAACTTTGCCAAGAAATGCATAATTATTACCGGGGAAATAAAACTTTCACTTTGCAACAAGAACTATTTGCTAAGCCAAATATGCAAAATTACCCAATGACGCCAGAACATGCTGACTATCTTTTTATGAAAAATGAAAGTGAGCTAGTTAACCTAGATGATGTTAAGGGCAGAATTGCGGCCGAAGGTGCACTTCCTTATCCACCCGGCGTCTTTATTGTTGCACCAGGGGAAAAATGGAGCGATATTGATCAAAAGTACTTTGAAGTTTTAGTAGGAGCAATTGAGCGCTTCCCTGGCTTTGTACCTGAAATTCAAGGCGTCTACTGGGATCAAAAAGCAGATGGTAAAATAAGAGTACAAGCAGAAGTATTAAAGGAGAATTAACTAATGGTTTTATCTTGGAAAGAAAACTTACCAACAGAATTAAAAGAAAAAGTCGATAAAGTCGACAAAATGATTGAACCTCGTTTAGAAGAAATTGACGAGCAAGTCTTTTACAACCAACAACGTGTTTTAGGCCTATTTAGAAAACACCGCGTAGGAGAAGAAGATCTAGTTCCTTCAACTGGCTATGGTTACGATGATGTTGGCCGTGATAAGCTTGAAGCAATGTATGCTGATTACTTTAAAACAGACGACGCCTTGGTCCGCCCACAATTTTCTTCAGCAACACATGCAATTGCTGTTGGTCTTTTCAGTATGCTTCGCCCTGGTGATACTCTTTACTACTTAACTGGTATGCCATATGACACAATTCAAGAAGTTATTGGCTTAGCAAGCAACAAACCAGGAAATATGAAAGAATGGGGCATTGACTTCAAGCATACTGACTTACTTGATAATGGCGAAGTAGACTATGAACAAGCCAGAAAAGATTTACAAGATCCAAAGATTAAAGTCGTAACTATCCAGCGTTCTCTTGGTTACGCTGTACGTGCAAGTTTCACCATGGAAAAAATCAAGAAAATGCTTAAGTTTATCAAAGAAGTTCGTCCAGACGTAAAGATCTTCGTTGATAATTGCTATGGTGAATTTTCTGAAACTGAAGAACCAACTTTCTACGGTGCCGATATGATGGCGGGATCTCTATTTAAAAATGCTGGTGCTGGTATTGTTAAAGCAGGTGCTTTCTTAGTTGGTAAAAAAGATCTAATTGAAGGAGCAGGATCTCGCCTTAATGTTCCAGGTGCTGGTAAAGGCGAAGGCGCTACTTGGGGTTATTTAAGAGATATGTACCAAGGCTTCTTTATGGCAGCTCACACTACTGGCGAAGCCCTAAAAGGTATGGTCTATACGGCTGCGCTTTGTGAAGAGATGGGAATGAAAGTTGCTCCTAAGTGGAATGATCCAAGAACTGATATCGTTCAAACTGTAACCTTCGGTGAACCAGATCCAATGGTTAAATTCTGTGCTGCAATTCAACACTATTCACCAATGAACTCATTCGTTGATCCTATTCCATACCACCAAGATGGTTATGAAGATGATGTTGTTATGGCTTCAGGTAGCTTTACTGAAGGTTCTACCATTGAATTATCTTCCGATGGTCCCCTTCGTGCGCCTTACCGTCTATACATTCAAGGTGGCTTATCTTACGCTCATGATAAGATTGCGATCACTCATGCAGTAGAAGAAACTTTCTACAAAAATAATTAATCTTAATCAACATATCTAAAACGGTCAGTGAAAAATCACTGACCGTTTTTTATTTTCCCGACAAAATTATTTTAAAATCATTTTTTCTTTGGTTTCTTCTACAAATCCGCGACTACCGTATAGTATTTTTGCTCTGATATTTGTAGAAAAAACTTCTAAAAATGCTGGACGTTTTAGGTAAGGAATTGCAGTATCTAAAAGTTTACCTCCTATACCCTTTCCTTGATATTCCCTTAACACGTAAATATAGCCTAGTTCATTCTTCCTAAAAGCAACAAATCCTACTACATGACTGTCGACTTCCGCTACATAAATTGTTTCTGAAAATAGTTCTTCTTTGTATACTGCCCTTTCAAGTGGAGCATATAAATCAACTGCATTACCCACAATTAATTCTTGCATTCTCGCTTCATCATGTACTTTACATAATTGAACATAGTCTGTATTTTTATATTTTCTGATAATTACTTCTTCTGACATAACTAACCTAATTTCTATTTGAAACATCAGGAGAAATAAACTCCTGATTAACGACTAAATTGGCTAGCTTTTCTACGTAATCTCATTTTTTTACCCGCTTTCTGAATTTTTAGCAATATTAGCAGATAATTAAATTAGTGTCAATATTTAAGTAAAGATTAATCTATCTTTGCATCAATTAAAAATCTTTGTTAGGGTGGAATGTATACTTTAAATTTTTAAGGAGGATTTTTTCGAGTTAATCTAAATGATTTAACTCATGTTATGAAAAAAGAAAATCAGAATAATACAAATAATATTAAAGAAAAAAAGAATTATAAAAAAGCACCTCTCATGCCTATTCATTTACGAGTATTTATGGCTGTCTTATTAGGTCAAATCGCCTGTGGCTTTGCCTTAGGCATTTCTGGTACAGCTCTTTCTAACGCTAGTAAATATATCCAAATTAATGATCTTTGGACTGGATTAATTGGTGCTGGATCTTTAATTGGACTAGCTGGCAGTATTCTAATTGGGCGTTTATCAGATAAGATTGGTAGACGGAAATTATTAATGCTCAATATGTATATTTTGGGTACTTTATCTCTACTGCAATTACTAACTAATAATCTTCCCACTCTTTTTATCATTAGAATTTTAATTGGATTAATGATTGCCGTTGATTATACCGTTGGGAACGCCCTTTTAACTGAGTGGCTTCCTAAAGGAGAAGACAGCAAAAAGCAAAGCCACTTGCTTATCTACTGGACAATTGGATTTATTGCTTCATATATAACAGGTACTTTTATTAGCGGCTTTGGCTCACATACTTGGCAAATAATCTTAGCAACTGGGGCCATACCAGCTTTTATTGCCGCTATTTTCAGATCTATTTTTCCTCTACCTGCCTCCCCAAGCTGGCTTGCAAGCCGTGGTAAAGTCAAAACAGCTAATAAAGTTATTAAAAAGCATATGGGACGTAAATGGGGCATCCCTAAGAAACTCAAAAAGGCTAAGCCAGTCAAGGAAGTTTCCTGGTCAATATTATTTTCCGGGAAATATTTACGTCGTACTCTAGTTGGTGGACTCTTTTATGCTTGCCAAGCTTTTGCATTCTTTGGTATTAGTATTTTCCTTCCAATTCTCTTACAAAGTATGCATCTTACTGATCAAAAGATTTCCGGTATTATCTATAATGGCGGCATGTTCATTGGAGTTATTCTCGGAATCTTACTTTTCAATAAAATTAGTCGCCGCGCATTTCTTATCAGTAATTTTTTGCTCTCAGGTATTCTAATTGGCTTTTTAGCTATTGACAAAAACCTTAATTTAAATATTCAACTTACTATCTTTTGTATTTTTGCAATTATCTTATCTTCTGGTTTAGTACTTGATTACCCATATCCAACTGAACTATTCGATATTAAGGTTCGTGGAACCGGCGTTGGAACTTGTATTACTATCAGCAGATTTGGTGCCGCAGCAGGTACCTTTTTACTGCCAATTTTGACTAATCAAGGCGGTGCAACCTTATCAATGCTAATCTGCGCAATTGTTCTTTTGGCCGCCTTTATCATCTGCCTAATTTGGGCACCTGAAACCTCACCAAAGTTTAAGCAAAATAATTGATTCTATTCTACTTTTTTCTAAAATAAAAATAGAAAGAGTCAGGAGGGATTACTATGGTAAAAATGACAATTAGCCAAGACGCAATTAACTTTCTTAAAAATCGTGGTTATGATAAACATGAAATAATTTTGATTGTTGATGGTGGTGGCGGTGATTATTCAATTGAAGGTGGATCTTGCAATATTGGCATGGATTACTCTCTAATTTCACTAGATACAATGAAACATGATTCACGCTATTCAGTAAAAATAGAAAATAATGCTGACTTTGAAATTTATACCTCCGATTATGATTTAGCTTTTTTAGGCGATAACTTGGTTCTAGATATCCACGATACTACCTTACGCCTTCGTAACGATTCTGGCATTTTAACTGGTGCTGTTAAGATTGCTAAGGCAAGCTTTCTTGCCGAGCAAGCTAAAAAAGGTATTATAAGTCAAAAAAATTGTTAATTAATAGTTTTACTCTCAAATATAAATTTGAGAGTTTTTATTTACCCTAATTTATAATGATTTTTTAGTAAAAATGTTATATCATTAAAATCAATAATTTAGAAAAGGACATATTGCTATATGATGCTCATTGTATTTTAGTCTCAAGGGACTAATTTACTTTCCCTTGAGAAAAAATTAAAATCTATTTTCTTAAGGAGAAAAAACAAAATTGAATAATACTGACGAAATCGAATTTTCACGTGTACGTAAACTTGTCTCTCACTATGCTGTTTCACCCGAAGCAAAAGACAAAATTCTAGTTCAGCCACTTGCCACTAAATTAGTTAAAGCAACTGTTTTACTTGATGAGACTGCAGAAATGGTCTGGATTTTAAATCATGGATTACACATACCCTTTATTAGTTCAGATGCCTTGACTCCTATTTTAAATAAGGTAAAAAAAGGTTTTATCTTAAATCCAGCAGAATTAGAACAAGTAGCAGACTTCATTAGAGTTACGCGTCTATTAGTGCGCTTTTTTAACAAGCAAAGAAATAATACTCCAATTATTGCAAGTTATTGTGATACTTTAACTATTTTAGACACACTAGAAAGCGAAATTTATAATGCTATCGAACGCGGACAAGTTTCTGATAATGCAGACAAAGATCTCGCTAAGTTAAGACAAAGAAGCAATAAATTAAGCACGAATATTCAAGATACGCTGCAAAAATATTTGCAAAGTAAAAAATATCAAACTATGATGCAAGATTATCAAATAATTCAAAAAGATAATCATTATACCCTCCCGATTAAAGCAAGTTTTAAACATACTTTTGGTGGAAGTATTATCGATCATTCTAATAATGGGAATACAGTTTTTATAGAACCCACTAAAATCGTGCATCTTACCCAAGAAAAAGCAACTGTTGAAAATCAGATTTATTTAATTGAATCTCAAATTTTAGGCGATTTATCAGCAAAAATTTATCAAGAATTATCTCAACTAGAGGCAAATCTTAATATTATTATCGACCTAGATTGTATCCTAGCTCGTGCAAAATACTCTCAAAGTATTAATGGCAGACGACCATTGTTAAATGAACAAAATCAACTTCAATTAAACGAAATGAGACACCCTCTTTTATCTAATCCGGTTCCTCTTTCACTTAATTTAAATTCTACTAAGCGAGGTTTAATAATCACAGGTCCTAATGCAGGCGGAAAGACTGTCACTCTAAAAACAGTTGGTTTGGCCATTGCAATGGCAGAATTTGGACTATTCTTACCAAGTTCAGGAATATGCTCAATTCCAGTAATGACGGCTATATATACTTCAATTGGCGATCATCAAGACCTGGATAACTCTCTGTCTACATTCTCTGCTGAAATGAAGCAAATGTCTTATATTGTCCAGCATGCAACAAAATACAGTCTAATTTTATTAGATGAATTAGGCAGCGGTACAGATCCAAACGAAGGTGCTGCCCTTGCTATTGCTCTGCTGCAAGCATTACAGCTAAAAGGCAGTCTAATCTTAGCAACCACTCACTATAGTGCAATAAAAGACTATTCTACTAAGCATCCCGCTTTTATCACTGCAGCTATGGACTTTGATCTAAAGACACTTGAGCCAACATATAAGTTACTGTTAAATCAAATAGGAACCAGCCGTGCTCTATGGATAGCTGAAAAGAATGGGATGCCTCAAGAGGTTTTAACGCAAGCCAATAATTTCTTAAATACTGGTAAATTTCCTTTAAATTAAAGCAAAATTAAATTTGCAAATAATCAGAAAAAAATCAAATCGACAGTTTCTTTTAAAAAAGGTGATCGTCTTAAAGTCCCGGAGTACGAACAAGATGTTTTATTCTATCAAAACTCGGATCTTGCAAATCAAATCATTATCTTTGTTAATAAAACTTTTAAGACAATACCAATTAAGGGAGCTAAGCTAGTTAGAAAGGCAAAAGATCTTTATCCAGAAGGTTACAATCTTGACCTATTATTCATACAAGATTGGAAAGAATATAAATTAAACAGAGATTTAAATCGTGGCTCTAAAAAAGCCTGAAAAAAATAGACAAACTTAGATAATAATATGAACCCAGAAATTCGGACAAGAATTTCTGGGTTTTATTTACCGGCTCCTTTTACTTTGCAATTGTGATAATTTTTTTATCGACTTGAATTTTATTTTCCTTAGCCAATTCTTTTAACTTACGACTTAAAGTTTCTGGCGTAATGCCCAAATAACCAGCTAGGTCTTTTTTCTTAAGATCTAGCTTTACTTTATTTGTACCTTGTTTTTTTGACAAATCATTCAAATACGCCATAATTCTTTGCTTAGCATCCATTGAATTGCGACGCACTGTATTTTTCTCTGCAGTGACTAATTTTTGACCAAAATCATTGAGTAGACTTAAGGCTAGATCTGGCGTTTGACGAACTAATTTTTGAAAATCATTCCGTGTCATCGAACACACCCAAGCATCAGTAGTTGCCTGAATAAAATTCTCACGAGCGCTAGTCGAAAATAAATGTTCTTGGCCTTCAGAATCACCCTTATTCAGCAAGCCTAAAATCGTCTCTTTACCATTTTCATTAAGACTATAAACTTTAGCCTTTCCCTTATCCATGACAAGCAGCCCGTCTTTTCCATCAAAGGGTTGGCGAATCAAACTGCCTTTAGGAAAATATTCTTGATGCGTCGAAATGGTAACTAGCTTTTTTCTAAGTGATTCTGGAAAATCCTTAAATAAAGTGGCATTACTCAAACAAGCAAGTGGCGAATGTTTTGTCATTTTACATACTTCTTTCTTGATATAAATCAATTTTATTATATCCTATCTTTTTATAATTAACTTGTAAGCACTGATAAATGAATTTTCAAGCTTTTCGATTTATGATAGAGCTGAAGTGTAACTTAAAAGAAAGGATCGTTATTATGACAAAATATATTGCTCACATTAACCCATTAAATGCAGAAAAAATTGGTTGTCAGCCCCATGGGACAGCCGAATTTACCGAAAATGGCGATCAACTTCACATTAAAGTAGAAATGTTTGATACACCAAAGAATATCGAACACTGGGAACATTTCCATGGCTTTCCTGATGGTAAAGTCGCTCAGGCTGCAACTATGGCTCAAGATGTCAACCACGACGGCTTTGTCGATTTACCTGAAACTGAACCAGTATCAGGAACTACGATGGTGCCACTTGATGCGGATCCTGCCAAAATGAATATTCCTAACAATACTTACCCTGTCGCTGACGGCAATGGTTATTACGAATATGAAATTGATGTGCCTTTGACCGAATTACAAGAAAACTTCAAAAAAGCTTTCGGCAGCACCGATCTTCAATTAGATAAACGCGTAGTTTATGTCCACGGAGTTCCTGAGAGCATTAAATTGCCGGACACTGTTAAGGGCTGTGTAATGGATTATGATACTCACACTACCTTGCCAATTGCCGCAGGAAAGATTGAAAAAGAAGATTAATCAGATAATTAAAATTAATTGAATATTTATTCTAAAAAGCTGTTACTAATAATAGCTTTTTATTTTTATGTGTTTCATTGAGAAAGTATTAATTTTGTCGATACATTCAAGTACGTAGTTATGATCTGATACTAATAAGACTATCGAACAGATGCAAGTTTGCACGATCCTAATGTATCGTCACCATCTGTTTAAATGAATGAATACACAAAAAAACGCAGTTTAAAAACTGCGTTTTTTTATTCGTTTAATATTTATTTTTTTAAAACTATCATTACGCTTATCGCAAATACAACAATTAGACTGCCATACACAGATCCAAAATATACAAGCGGTGTCATATCATTTTTTATTACTGTTAAATATAAAACTAAAAAGATGATAGCAAGTATCGCAAAAGTTACACTTAAAACTACTAAATTTTTATGTTTATTGCCTTTAACATCGACTGTTATGCCCATTTCTTGAAGTGCAGATATAGCCATAGTTAGTAAAAAGATAGCCACTAACGGTAAAGTATATCCAGATTCAAATCCGTGTAAGATTGATTGTACAGCAATGCCTACAAGTATTAAAAATGATTGAATATAAAACAGATTACTGTTGTTTCTTCTTCTTTTTTCTCTTACTTTATTCGTTACAGTTTTACTGTTTTCGTCCATGTTTTCCACCATCCTTTTTTAATTTTAGATAAATTATACTATATTTTTTTGTTTTTTAATTATTCTTTTATTTTTTATACATTTTTCAAGGACAATGGCTCTATCTATATTTGACTCAAAAATTATCTTTAATAAATTTTCTGAGTTCATTGCTGTATTCTTTCATACCTGCATCTTGTAGAGTTTTAATAAAATTCTTGCACTTATTTATTTTTCCCGCATCATTACTATTTTTAATTTCAATTATATTTTTGAAAAACTCAATACCTATTTTATAAAAAAGCAATTGTGGCGTAGTTTTTATATTTTGAATCTTATTAAGAAAGTAAGAGACGTTTTCAAATTTATCATTTTCAATAGAAAAAATAAGAATATTGCATACTATGGCTAAAATAGGTTCCTGAATATTAGCGTCATTGGTGGATTGATACTGTTTTAAAATGTTTCGCGTAATTATTTCATTATCTGATAAGCTATAAAATCGCATAAAGTCGCAGTAAAGCATTAGCTTATCTTGAGTATAAGATGGAATGTCAAAAATTTTATTTTTAATAGTCGATGTTAGCTTTTCACTATTTAGTTTTGGATTCATTAACGCTAAAAATCCATTAGTCATTAATGTTTGATAGTTTTTATCATATTCGCTTAAAGTACTTTCGTGAATAATTTTCTTAATATTATGCATCTGCTCTATATTATTAGTGTAATAAGCTTCAATCATCATATTTTCTAATTCTTTTGTTTGGCAATATGAATTATCGCTTTTTTGACTAAAGTTATTAAAAAATTCCTGTACAGAAATATTGTTATATTGAAGCAAGCCTATTAAATTGTCCGCTGTAATTTGACTTATATTCTTTTCTACTTTTGAATAATAAGACTGCGTAACAATTGAACCAATAAATTTTCTTTGGCTCTTGTTTTGTTTTAAACGATATTCTTTCAAAAGACTGCCAATCATCATATTTATCCCTCTTCGCAACGAGTCATATATGACTTATTTTACTATATATATCGCTAATTTGCTAAGCTCAACCTAATTAAACGAGGTGAATATGAATGAATATATTTTTAACTAATAAAAATTATCGTAGATTTTCAATTGCTAGTTTTCTTTCTAGTGCAGGTGATATTCTTTTCTACTTGGCATTTATGACTTATGAAAGTAAATTAAAAAACTATTCTTTAGCACTTTCATTAATTGCCATTTCAGAGTCTTTACCTAAATTATTTACAATTTTTGGTGGCTACTTTGCAGACAAAACGCAACATAAATTTAAAAATATATTTTTAAGCGCCATTATTCGTTGTGCTTTATATAGCATCGTTGGACTTCTATTTATCAGTAATGTCAATCAATGGAGTTTAGTAATTATTGTTGTAATAATTAATTTAATTTAAGATACATTTGGAGCTTATTCCAGCGGATTAGTTTCACCATTAGTCGTTGATCTAGTAGGAAAAGATCATTTCGGAGAAGCAGAGGGTTTTACTAATGGGGTTAATGAAGTTATTAATATAGCAGCACAGTTTGTAGGCTCAGCATTGCTGCTAATTATGTCATACTCATCCCTTGCGTTTTTAAATGCTGTTTCATTTTTACTTGCTGGAATTTTGTTTGCGAGTGTGGGACTGAGGCAAAAATCTACTGCGTCGCTTAAAAGCCATGAAATTAATACTCAATCGTTTTTGGTAACAATGAAGACGTCTTTCAAGCAAGTTAAAAAGCAGGCTGGTCTTTTAGAGGTTGTCTTGATTGTTGCAGTTTTGAATGGATCCCTAAGTTCAATGGGATCATTAATTCCAATTATGATAGCAGCTCATAAAACAGCAATGGTAATTTCAAGATATAGTTTTACGATTGCTTTGATGGGTGTAGTAGTAGCTTGCGGAGCTGCTTTGGGAAGTATGTTTGGTACGCAGTTGTTTAAGAAATTCACAATTTTTTCTATGACAATTCTAGCCACTTTAATCGCCTTAATGACCACTTTTGCGATTTTTGCAACTAGTATCTATCTTGTTTTAGGATTGTATTTTTTATTAGCATTAACAGCCAGCGCAACTTCAATCAAATTGACACAATGGCTAGTAACGTCTGTCGAGCATAAGATTTTAGCTTCTACTGTCGGTCTATTAAACACTATTTTGATTGCGTCTGCTCCTTTGATGACTACTATTTTAACAACTGTTTCAGGTGCAACCAATATAAGATATGCCCTTATTTTGCTTGTAGTTTTAGAAGTAATTACTTTTTTGATAGAACTTAAAGTAAGTCATAAGGTAAAAGCAGCCTCAATCATATCTTCTATAAAGGAGTGAAATATTTATTTATACCACTTTTTTATGTCTCAACAGTTCAAGAGATTAGAACAGTCACTTTGCATGATTTTTCATAATTTGTTGCGGTGGTGCAAGTTTAGCCATGCTGGTCTGCAGCATTGTATTACTCGCAAGTTTCATTATCTGCTTAATTTGGGCACCAGAAACTTCACCCAAATTCAAAAAAGAATAACTATTTTTAAAGTCTCACTTGAGGCTTTTTCTTTTGTGGCTCATAATAGCCATAATTATATTTATAAAGGAGAATACTATGACTCAAGAAGCACTCTTAATCATCGATTACACTAATGATTTTGTTTCAGACAAAGGCAGCTTAACTTGTGGCAAACCTGCTCAAGAACTTGAAAATGAAATTGTCAATTTAGCAGATTCATTTTTAAAGCAAAATAAATGGGTAATTATTCCCACTGACCTACATTTCCCAGGAAATAAATATCATCCCGAAACTAAGTTGTTTCCACCGCATAATTTACCCAACACTTGGGGTCGGCAATTATATGGCAAGCTGCAAACTTGGTATGATGCCAACAAAACAAATGATCATGTCATCTTCATGGATAAAACGCGCTATTCTGCTTTTGCAGGCACTAACTTAGATCTTATTTTAAGAGAAAGAAAAATCGATACTCTGCATCTGACTGGTGTCTGCACCGATATCTGCGTCCTTCATACGGCAATGGATGCATATAATCGTTGCTATAATTTAGTAATTCACCAAGATGGTGTTGCAAGTTTTGATGAAAATGGACATAAATGGGCCTTAAATCATTTTAAAACTTGCCTAGGTGCGACTATACTTTAATTACAAAAAATAAGTCCTCTAGCTTAAATTTGAGCTAGAGGGCTATTTTGTATATTTAAGCTATCCATCTAATTCGACACCTTGCAATTTTTTAATTGCATCATAGACTTGTCCGCGTCGATTTTGATCAACAGCTAGCACTAATAAATCGCCAGCTGCAATCACAGTGTCTCCGTGAGGAATAATATCTTGACTGCCGCGATGAATAACTTTAATTAAGGTATCATCCGGCCATTTAACATCTTCAATCTTTTCATCGACTAATTTACTGCTTTCATAGACTGGGATTGAAATTTGATCTTCTTCGCCGCACAATCCCTTTTCACTAGATTTTGGCTCCATAGCAGCCGCTAAGCTATCATAAATTGGACGGCCGCCAAGTAATTGGTCAACTAACAAAGCAATAAATGCTACAACAGCTAACGGCATTAAATGTAACAGCGATCCGACCATTTCAGTAATTAAAATAATCGCTGTAAATGGTGCTCGAATAATTGCTGCAAAATAACCAGCCATGGCAAAAATAATTAAATTAATAACTAATTTTTGTGGCAATAATCCCAGCTGCACCATAAATAGACCGTAAGTTGCGCCAATTAAAGCACCCATTGTTAAAATTGGTAAAAAGATGCCGCTCGGCAGACCCGAATCATAAGAAACAATTGAAAATGCAATTCTAATTACATAAAAAATCGCCAGCATCCCTACTAAATTCCAACTGCTATAAGCAATTGACTTAGGCAAAGACAAAATCAAATGATTACCTGGTCCAGTAATTAGCGGCAAATAATACATAATCGGCATTAAGATCACTAGTGGAATTAATCCGTGTAGCCAGCGCGGAATAAAAGTAATTTTTGCATAAAGCTTTTTAAAATTAAACAAGCCCAATTTATATAAGTGTCCTAAAAGTCCTAAAATAAGTCCTAATAACACTAAATGCCAATAAAGTGGCATTGGGAAGGAATGATTGTAAGCTAAAGCTAAAGCTGGTTTTTGACCAAATAAGTTAGATACAACAAAGTTCGAGGCAATCGCACCCACCAAGGCATTCATCCACACACGTGGCGAAAAATTATGAAAAATTTCCTCTAAAACAAACAACGCACCACTTAAAGGGGCACCAAAAGCAGCTGATAAACCACTGGCAGCACCTGTTGCTAGCAAAACTCGTGAATTTGTTTTAGTTTGCTTAAAGCCTTGGCCGACTCCTTGACCAATTGTGGAACCTAATTGAAGCGATGGTCCTTCTGGTCCTAAAAACAAGCCTGTTCCAATAACCATAATGCCGCCGATTAACTTTCGCCACAAAATCGGCCACCATTGCAAAGTTAATTTTCCTTGCATTTGTAATTTAACTTCCGGAATACCAGACCCACCAACGTGCGGATATTGTTTAACAAAATATCCTGCAATTATGCCAGTTAATGCCAGTCCTGCTACGATTACAATAAACCATAATGGATTTTGGTGCGACTTTTTAAATAAATCGAGCCAAAAAGCTTCGGTTTTACCAATTCCATATCTAAAAAATCCCACTACAACTCCAGCAATTAATCCCACGCATAATGCTTGCAGCATTAATTTGAGATTGCTTTTTTCTCCGTATCTCATACTTTCCCGCTTTCTGATTGATATAAATATTATTTTAACGCAAAAAGCCACTACTAATGTAGTGACTTTTTAGTTTCATGTGAAACATTATTATTTTTCTTCATACCATTCAGTATGGAAAGTACCTGGACGGTCATTTCTTTGGTAAGTGTGAGCACCAAAGTAATCACGTTGACCTTGAATCATATTTTGAGGCAAACGTGGGTTAAAGATAGATTCTAAGTAGTTCAAAGCTGCGCTAAGAGTTGGAGTTGGTACACCTGCATCAGCAGCAATTTTAACAACTTCTCTTAAAGCACTAATATTTTCTTTCTTTACCTTATCGAAAAATGGAGCCTTGAATAAGTTTGGTAAGTCTTTATCAGCATTATAGGCAAACTTAATATCATGAAGCATTTGTGAACGAATAATGCATCCAGCTTCCCAATTTTGAGCGATAGTTGAGTAGTGCAAGCGCCAATTATAAGCCTTTGCAGCCATTGTTAGTTGCTCAAATCCTTGTCCATATGAAACAGCCATTGCTAAATATAAAGCTTTCGCAAGTTGATCAACTAAATCTTTTGGAGCCTTTTCTGGATCAATCTTTGGTTCAGGATCATCTCTCAAAGTTGCTTTCGACATAAAGCGTGCAAGAACAGCTTCCGCAATTACAGTAATTGGAGCGCCAAGACGAATTGCATCTTCAAGCATCCAGTTACCAGTTCCCTTGTAAGAGGCTTCATTTAAAATATGATCAATAATGTGGTCATCAGTTAAATTATCTTTTTGCTTTAATACTTTCGCAGTAATTTCAATTAAGTAAGCTTGTAGAGCTCCCTTATCCCAATTCTTGAAAATTTCACTCATTTCATCATTTGAGTAATGACCAACAGTACGTAAAACATCGTATACTTCAGAAATAATCTGCATAATACCGTATTCGATACCATTGTGAACCATCTTTACATAGTGTCCACTTCCTGCTGGCCCAATGTAGCCAACACATGGTTGACCAGTTGGAGTCTTAGCAGCCATTGCTTCAAGAATTGGCGATACCTCCTCATAGGCTTTTTCGTCTCCACCTGGCATTAAGGCAGGTCCATTCAAAGCACCTTCTTCACCACCAGATACACCCATCCCGATAAAGTGAATGCCATGCTTTTCCATTTCTTTATAGCGACGATTAGTATCATGAAAATTAGAATTACCACCATCAATCACAATATCGCCCTTATCTAAAAGAGGCAATAATTTTTGTAAAGTTTCATCAACTGGTTTTCCAGCCATAATTTGAACTAAGATTTTACGTGGCTTTTCTAGTGAATTAACAAATTCTTCCCAAGTATAAGTCGGCTTTAAATCTTTATCTTCATATTTTGCTAAAGCATCGACCTCTGGTTTATCAATCGAAAATCCAGAGACAGAGTATCCATGATTTTTAACGTTTAAGGCAAGGTTTTTACCCATAACGGACAAGCCAATAACCCCAAATTGTTGCATATTTTTGCCTCCACATAATTTAATAAAATTCATTCATCTACTAGTATACTTTTTTTGCCAACATTTCGCACAGTTTTGCTTACTTTTAGTTAAAAAAGTGATCCATATGCTACATAAATTAGTTTGGTAATTATAGCAATCAGTTTTATTTCATAAAGCCGACCAGCAGAAGGTGTAGAAAATTTTTCATAGTTATCTTATCCTTATATTTTTAGCTTTTTCCTCAATTCCAAGATCATGACTAATGATTATAACTAGATTAGTTTGCGCTATTTTTTTCAATAAGCTTAATAAATCTGATTGCAATTCAGGATAAATATTAGCTAATGGCTCATCTAATAAAAAGCAGTGCGCTTTCTTTTTCAAAATAGCAGAGTAAAGCTTTACTAATTGTATTTCGCCTGTTGAAAGCTCAGTCATTTTCTTATCTAATACTTTTTTTATGTTAAATTGCGAAGAACTAAATACTTTTTGAAAATATTGATCTTCAGAAATACAATCTTCGTTACTCTCATTTACATACATATCTAAATATTCTCTTACAAGACAATTGGGAAGAATCGTGTCTTGGAATAAGCAGCTTATATTATCTTCTCTAAGTTTTTTCTTGTTTATTAAGTCAATATCTATATTGTTTATTAAAATTGTTCCTTTTTTTGCTGGCGTATATAGTCCAATTATCGTCCTTAAAAAAGTAGACTTTCCTATTCCATTTCTGCCTCTAACAACGTAAAGACCAGAATTATTAAAACTACATGTAAGTTTTTTGGAAAATAACGTCTTTCGTGCATCTAGACTAATATTGAAATTATGAACTTGGATATTTTCAATCTTAGGAATGACTATTTCTCCGTCTACTTCATTCCGGATAGACATCAGTTGATCAATTCGCATGTATGCAACCCGGAAAGATTCAAAGTTAAATAAGATAGAAAAGATCTCATCTACTTGTCCTAATAATTGATTAAAATATTGGAAAAGAACTGAAAAAGCTCCTATTGTCATGCTTCCTGATATTACGGCCAAGCCGCCATTAATAAACAATATTAACTGAAAAATCAATTGTAAGACGATCTCGCCGGTAGACATCCCCAAATTAAGAAAAAAGTTTCTTCTTGTAATATTTAAAAGAGAAGCTTTGGTCTTTTTCCACCTTTTAGACTCCATCTCTTCGCGTTTATTGCCTTTAATTTCAACGTATCTATTCAGCCATTCAGCAAACCCTGAAAAATATTCATTGTAAATTCGTCTTAATTCTAAGTTTATTTTGAATATTTTTGGTTTTAAAAAGAGGTACAAAATAATATAGGCTGGTAGCAAAATCATTACTAGCAAGAAAAAGTGAGATTTGGCTTTAATAATATAAATAAAAATTATAATCGAGGAAATAACAATTGAAGTTATTTGATTTACTGTTTGAAACAGGAAATTTAAGATTTCATTAGTGTCTTCCGTAATTCTATCTGCAGTTTGAATAGGATCGAGTTTTAAGACTTCTAACGTATCTTTTGAATAAAGCTTCTTTATTATCGTATCGTTTACTTCTATGTTTATTTTTCTAAACTTTAGAATTTGAATTTTATTTATAAAAAAAGACAAAAACAATCTTATGATGTTTAAAGCTATTATCACTACTATATTGCGTATGAATGATGTCCTATCAGCCTTATATACTAGTGAATTTATTAGCATACCTTCCAAAAAAACATTAGATGTTTCAATACACGTATTAATAATATTCATTCCTAAAAAAAGAAAATACTCAAACTTGTATTTGCCATTAAGCTCTTTTAGAATAGCACGCATAAAATCACCTACATAATAATTTAATTAAAGAATAATATCTTCTAAGGATTGGACTTCCTTTTCTAATTTTCTTTCAGAGTCACTGCCTACTCTATAACACATTGAAAAGCATATGCTTTACCACTCTCTATAGCGATATCATTAAAAGTAAATTAACAAAATTTTAAACTATTATAATTTAATTGTCAACAACTCTCATTATTTTGATTATGCAAACTTTTCGCACAGTTTTGCTTACTTTTTAGTTAAAAAAAGAAATGTTTCTTAAAACTTAGAAACATTTCTTTTACAGGCGTATCTATTCTTCTATATTATACTTAAATTAATGTCTTGATGCTCCAGATGAAGTATCAGTTTCAACTACTTCTTCTGCACTTTCTTCTTCGTGTTCAGAAGCACCTGATGCGGCATCTGCTTCAACACCATACTTACCAGCAAAGTAACTAAATGGTTTCAAAGCTTGGGCATCATACTTAGCAACGAATGCTGGATCATCCAAAGTATTCAACTCAGTTGAATATGGCATATCATGAGTAATCTTACAGTCAATTAGAACTGGGCCTTCCATTTGTTGAGCAGCTGTTACTGCATCTTCAAATTCTCTCTTATTGCGAACAGTAAAGCCCTTTACATTCATACCTTCAGCACTCATTGCCCAATCGTTATCAGGAAGCTTTACACCTGATAATGGTTGATGTGATTCATCAACTTGTTCAGCTTCAATGTAGCCTAAAGTTTCATTAGTGAAGACTACGTTAATTACATGCATGTTGTAACGTGCTTGGGTCAAAAGCTCTTGGTTCATCATAGCAAAGCCACCATCACCAGCTAGGTTCCAAACTTCACGGTTTGGATAAATAGTTGCTGCAGCAAGAGAAGCTGGAGCACCATAACCCATAGTTGCATAGAGTCCTGAAGTAGTCCATTTTTGATCACCGTGCAAGTGCATTAGACGATCAAAGTTAATGTTTACGTTACCAACATCTACTGCAAATACTGCATCGTCAGCTGCTTTTTTGTTGATGACATCAAAAATTGGTTCAACTCGCATTGGAATTTCATCTGAATCATTAAAGCTTTCAAGCCAAGCTTCCCAGTTTTCACGGTCAGCAAGAGCTGCCTTATACAATGGAGATTCTGGACGACTTTCACCTGCTTCAATTAAAGCACGTAAAGTCTTCTTAGCATCAGCTAACATTGGAACAGTTACTGCATGGCGTTTACCTAATCTCTCAGAATTAATATCAATTTGAATTACTTTTGCATTAGGGTTAAAGAAGAAGACTGAGAATGGTGAATTATTACCAACCCAAACAACTAAATCAGCATGAGTTTGAATATCGTTACTTGGCTTAGCACCAACACGACCAATTGAACCCATATATGCTGGAAATTCATCTTCAACAATTCCTTTTCCTAGAACTGATGAAACTAGTGGCATCTTGAATTTATCAGAAAATTCTTTCAGTTCCGCACTAGCATCTTCAGCACCATGACCAAAGTAAACAATTGGATTTTCAGCATTTTTAATTAATTCAAGCGCCTTATCAACCTGTTCCTTACGAGGTGCTGGGAAGTTAGGTACAACTTTATGCGCTGCAGCATTGTTGCGGAAATTATCCTCGATTTTGTCCCAACCAAAGTCCTTAGGTAAGATTAAAACTGCTGGACCTTTTCTTTGATAAGCTTGACGAATTGCTTCATCCATCAAAACTGGAATTGATTCAGCTGTTTTTGCTTGGTGATTCCAAACAGCAATAGGATCAAACCATGGCTTTTCATCAAAAGCTTGGAAGAAGTCAATATCTTGACGGCTTGTTGGAACGTTAGCAACAATAGCAACCATTGGAGTCTTATCATATTTTGCATCATAAAGTCCATTCATTAGGTGAACTGCACCAGGACCAGCAGAACCAAAGCAAACTCCAACTTTGCCACTAATCTTATATTCAGCAGAAGCTGCTAAAGCACCAGCTTCTTCATGTCTTACTTCAATAAATTTTATCTTATCTCTCCAGTTATGAATTGCGTTCATTGTTGAGTCAAATGAACCACCTGGGAAACCGTATATATGGTCAATTCCCCAGTCATACAAAACTTGGAACATTGCATCTGAACCACTAATTTTCGTCATAGTCTATAAGCATCTCCTTAATGATTTTTCTTACACCTTGATTAAAGCACATTTATTAACTAATTGAAAGCGTTTGCCATAACTGATATATCAATATTTAGAGCATACTCAAAAATAATTATTTCACAAACTATTTACCTTTTTGCTTAACTTATCGGTAAAACACAATTTTAAAGTGTGATTAAGTGATCATACTCAACAAAAAAAGCAAAAAAACTTTTAAAAATTTTTTTGCTTTGATTCAATTATTATTTATTTCTTTATTTTAGCAATTCTTCCTTGTTGAATATAAGCAGTTAAAATTGCTAAATCAGCTGGATTAACCCCAGAAATTCTTTCAGCTTGAGCAATAGATTCAGGACGAATTTTTTCGAATTTCTGACGTGCTTCAGTAGCCAAGCTTGGAATTGCATTATAGTCAATATCTACTGGTATTTTCTTTGACTCTAATCGATGTAACCGATCAACCAAAGTCTTTTCTTTTTTAATATAGCCTTCATATTTCAATGCTATTTCCACTTGTTCTTTGACATAACGATCAGTAGCTAAAGTTTGACCACTTAATTTTTCAACGGCATCAAAAGTGACGCGGGGACGCTTCAAAAAGTCTGCTCCGCTAACTCCTGCATTCAAACGGTCCTGCTTGACGCTAGCCAAATATTCTTGTACTTCATCAGTTGGATGAATTGTAACTTTTTTAATAGCTGCCATTGCCCGGGAAATAGCCTGCTTTTTTGCTTCAAATTTTGCATAGCGCTCTTCTGAAATCAAGCCTAACTTATGCCCCTTTTCAGTCAAACGTAAGTCGGCATTATCATGACGAAGAAGAAGACGATACTCTGCCCTACTTGTAAGTAGACGATATGGCTCATTAGTTCCCTTAGTTACTAAATCATCGATCAAGACACCAATATAAGCTTCGTCTCTTTGTAAAGTAAAGCCAGGCTTATTTTGAGCACTCAAAGCAGCATTGATTCCAGCAATTAAACCTTGCCCAGCAGCTTCTTCATAGCCTGAAGTTCCATTCATTTGGCCAGCAGTAAAGAGATGCTCAATATTCTTAGTTTCTAACGTGTGCTTTAATTGCCAAGGCTCAATGACATCATATTCAATAGCATATCCTGGACGCATTAATTCTGCTTTTTCTAACCCAGCAACACTATGAAGCATCTGTAATTGTACTTCTTCAGGCATTGATGTAGAAAAGTCTCCTACGTAGATTTCTTTAGTATTGCGTCCCTCTGGTTCTAAGAAAATTTGGTGACGATCTTTATCTGCAAAGCGGACTACTTTGTCTTCAATTGAAGGACAGTAACGTGGGCCTACGCCTTTAATAACTCCAGAAAACATTGGTGCTCGGTCAAGGTTAGCTCTAATAATATCGTGAGTGACAGTATTGGTATATGTCATATAGCAAGACATTTGATCTTTTAAGTAATCACTATCTTTACTTGTGTAAGAAAAATGTCTCGGTTCCTTATCGCCAGGCTCTTCCTGAGTCTTTGAATAATCAACTGTATTACCATCAACACGTGGAGGAGTACCAGTCTTAAAACGACGTAATTTAAAGCCTAATTTTTCAAGATTTTCAGGCAACTTAATTGATGGCAAAGAGTTGTTAGGTCCTGAAGAATAAGTTAATTCTCCAATAATAATTTTCCCTCTTGCAGCTGTTCCAGTGGTTAAAACTACGCTTTTAGCATGATATTTTGCACCAGTATTAGTTATTAACCCTTTGCATACTCCGTCCTCAACGATTAATTCATCTGCAACAGCTTGCCGCAAAGTTAAATTAGGTTCATTTTCAATGGTATCTTTCATATGTTCATGATATTGCCACTTATCTGCCTGTGCACGCAAAGCTCTAACTGCAGGCCCTTTTCCTGTATTAAGCATTCTCATCTGAATGTAAGTCGCATCAATATTCTTACCCATTTCTCCGCCAAGTGCATCAATTTCACGCACAACGGTTCCCTTTGCTGGGCCACCAACTGATGGATTACATGGCATAAATGCCACCATATCTAAATTAATAGTTAAAAGAAGGGTTTTTTCTCCCATACGAGCTGCCGCTAAAGCCGCTTCAACTCCAGCATGTCCAGCTCCCACAACAATAACGTCATACTCGTTTGATTCGTACGTCTTCATTTTCATCCTACTTTCCAAGACAGAATTGACTAAATAACTGTGTAATTAATTCGTCAGGTGCACTTTCACCAGTAATTTCACCTAAAGTATCCCAAGCATTTTTGAGATCAATTTGAACCAAATCTAAAGGCATAGCATCATTAATTCCGCTAATTACATCCTCTAAAGACTGTTTTGCCTTAGCTAATAATCCAGCTTGTCGTTGATTCGTTACCAAAATTTGATTTTGAGAATTTTCTATTCCGCTAAAGAATAATTTCTCAATAGCATTCTCAAGTGCATCCATATTCTTTTGTTTTAAGATCGACGTTACAATAATAGGATTATCGGTAAGGTTTTTGATCATTTCCTGGGAAATTTTCGTACCTAAGTCCTGTTTATTCAAAATAATGATCCGCTTTTTATTTGCAGTCAAATCTAATAATCTCTTATCTTCAGCTGTTAAATCTTGACTTGCGTCAAGGAGCAAAAGAACTAGGTCAGCTTCCTTAATAGCCTTCTTAGAACGTTCAACGCCAATTTTCTCAACTTTATCTTCTGTGTGGTGAATTCCAGCGGTATCAATCAGCTTAAGTGGAACACCCTTAACAGAAACATACTCTTCAAGCGTATCTCTAGTAGTTCCAGCAATATCGGTTACAATCGCTTTATCATCTTGAGTTAAATAGTTCAAGAGCGATGATTTTCCAACGTTTGGTCTACCGACAATTGCAGTTGCTAAGCCATTACGGATAATTTTGCCTTCTTGAGCTGTTTGAAGTAACTGCTCAATTTGTTTTGAAACTTCTTGTGCTTTCTTTTTCATTTCCTGAGAAGTTAAATCGTCCATATCATATTCTGGGTAATCAATATTAACTTCTTCATGAGCCATTGTATCGAGCAGCTCTTGGCGCATCGTCTTGATTTTTTCTAGCAAGCCACCAGCTAGTTGGGTCATCGCAACTTGGCGAGATTTATCAGTTTTAGCTCTAACAATGTCCATTACTGATTCAGCTTGAGTTAAATCAATTCGGCCATTCATAAACGCACGTTTAGTGAATTCACCTGGGTCTGCCATCCTGGCTCCATTGGCCAAAAGCAATTGCAAAATATCGTTGGTAACAATCATTCCCCCATGACAATTTATTTCTACCATGTCTTCTCTAGTAAAAGTTTTCGGCGCGCGCAACACACTGACCATCGTCTCATCGACAACTTCCTGCGTTTTTGGATCAACAATATGTCCATAGTGAATTGTATGCGTAGGAACTTTAGTTAAATCTGCTCCCTTAAAAAGCTTATTCGCAATCGCTACTGCATCTTCACCAGATAGACGAACAATTGAAATTCCTCCTTCGCCAATAGGAGTAGAAATTGCAGCGATTGTATCAAATTGCGTTAATACTTGTGCCATTTTTCACCTACATAAATAATTAAATAAAAAAAGTGCCCACTCCACCACTATAAAAACAATGATGGATAAAGCACTTTGACTACTTTATCTTAACAATTTAAAGATAATTTATTTTTGTTTTTTACGTCCTAAACGTTTGTATACACGACGAACTTTACGTTCACGTTCACGTTCTACCTTCTTTTGCTCTTCCAATTCACGTTGATACTTGAATGGATTTTGCAAAATGAAGGTTTGAACTACTTGGAATAAGTTTGAAATCACCCAGTAAAGTGAGATCGCAGATTGGATACCAATTGCTGAAACCCCAATGATAAGAGGCATTAAGTATGTCATTCCCTTAGTCATTCCATTTTGTGAGGATTGAGGCGTTGACATTTGACTAATATACGTACTTATAAAAGTAAATGCAGCTGCCAAAACAGGGATGATGTAATATGGATCGGGACGCCCTAAATCCATCCACAAAAACCGACCATTTTGCAACTGTGGAGTCCGCCAAATTGCTTGATACAAGGCATACATAACTGGTAACTGAATTAGCATCGGCAAACATCCAGTATACGGATTAATACCGGCTTCTTTATACAACTTACTAGTTTCTTCTTGCAGCTTTTGACGTGACTCAACATCCTTACCAGGATACTTTTTACGCAATGCATCCATCTGTGGTTGCACTTTTTGTTGCTTAGCCATGCTCTTAATAGAAATGGCATTCAATGGTAATAAGATTATTCTTACTATAATAGTAAAGATAATGATTGCCCAACCATAGGAATCACGAACTAAACTTGCAATCCAAAGAATAAATTGGGAAATATAGTAAACAATATACCGATCCCACCAATTGCCACTAGTATGAGAAATAGGAGCAACACTTGATCCATTAGTAGATGCACAACCTGTAACTACTAAAGCTAAGGTTAGCATTCCTAGACCTAATAGAATCAGTTTCCAATTTTTCTTAGATAAATGATTTCTCACTCTACTTTTCCTCAGTTTCCGTCTCTTCGTTTGATAAGACTTTAGCTAGCCTTAAGACATGAATAAGATTCTTTTTGGTTCGTTCCATGTCAAAATCTCTTACATAAGGCCTAGCGATTACTAAAAAGTCTAAATCAGACCTTATCTCTGGCTTAAGTTCTGTCAGTGTAGCACGAATGAACCGTTTGAGGCGATTACGTGCTACCGCCGTATGACCCACTTTTTTCCCAACAGAAATTCCAACGCGAAAATGCTTTTGTTTTTCTTTGGGCAAAGTATAGACAACAAAGCCTCTATTAGCCATTGACTGTCCTTCTTTAAAAACTTTTTGAAAGTCTCTCTCAGTTTTTACACGGTAGCTTTTTCTCAATCTAGTTCATCCTTACTTAAATTAAAAAAACCACTGAGCTTCAGTGGCTTAAGCAGATAAGACTTTTCTACCCTTTTTACGGCGTCTTGCTAAAACCTTACGGCCGTTTGCTGTAGCCATACGCTTCATAAAACCATGAACGCGTGAACGGTGACGCTTCTTAGGTTGGTAAGTTCTCTTAGTTGACATTAATGTTGCACCTCCGTTTTTCAATGCTTAATAAGCACAATTTCTAAAATAGAATAGCATATTTACGCCTAAAAACCAAGTCTTTATCAAAATTTTCCTAAAAAGAAAAGCTTTTTTAAAGTTATTTTTAAATTATATTTTGTGGATATCTTGGATATATATTTTTGCGTGCTTTTTTATCAACAAGATAATTCTCAGAGTTATGCACAATTCACACCCTGTTCAGAATATAATAAACACCCTGTGCATAAGTGAATACTCCTCGGCAGAAATACTGATGTATTGCTAAGTTTGAACCCACATGAATTTGTGGATAATGCAAAAGTGAAATTTTATTTCAAAGATCAGTGGATTTTTATTCTCTCTTTTCCACATACTTGTGAATTTGTTAGTTATTTTTGTTCCTTGTGGAAAACTTTTAAAATTCATGCTAAACTTATTTTGACTTAATCTGTGGATAATACAGTATTTGGAGGAATTTTTTTGTTTGATTTAGATAAATTTTGGCAATTTTTCAATGCTGAGATGAAAAAAAGCTACAGCACTGTTGCCTATAACGCTTGGTTTAAAAATACTAAACCTATTTCCTTTAACAAAAAGACAAAAGAAATGATAATTGCTGTTGAATCTCCAGTTGCAAAAGGGTATTGGGAAAAGAACTTGGCTTCTCAACTAATTCAAGAGGCGTATGCTTATGCAGACATGGAAATTCAGCCAAAATTCGAAGTAGCAGGTAAAGAAGGACCCGAACGTCTAGTTACGCCAAAGCCAAGAATTAAAACTAATCAAGAAATATTAGAGGATCGCCGTGACGAATTTGCTCAAGATCTTCAATTAAATAGTAAGTACACTTTTGATACCTTTGTTCAAGGTGAAGGAAATAAGCTGGCAACTGGAGCTGCTTTAGCAGTTGCCGATAATCCAGGAAGTTTTTATAATCCTTTATTTATCTTTGGTGGTGTCGGTTTAGGTAAGACGCACTTAATGCAAGCTATCGGTCATCAGATGCTAGCTGAAAAGCCCCATGCAAAAGTGGTCTACATTCAAAGTGAAACTTTTGTAAATGACTTTATTAATTCGATAAAAAACAAAACTCAAGCTGAATTTCGCAATAAATATCGAAATTGTGATCTCCTATTAGTAGATGATATTCAATTCTTCTCTAAAAAAGAGGGGATTCAAGAGGAATTTTTCCATACTTTTGAAACTCTTTATAATGATCAAAAACAGATTGTTATGACTAGTGATCGGTTGCCAACTGAAATTCCTGAATTATCAGAGCGACTGGTTTCTCGATTTGCCTGGGGCTTACAAGTTGAGATTACGCCTCCTGATTTAGAAACTAGAATTGCAATCCTACGTAAAAAAGCTGAAACAGATGGCTTGGCGATCGATGACAGTACTCTTGACTACATTGCTTCGCAAGTTGATACCAATATTCGAGAACTCGAAGGTGCTTTAGTTAAAGTTCAAGCACATGCAACAATTGAGCGGGAAGATATTAATGTTGATTTAGCAAAAGAAGCTTTAGCAGACCTAAAACTTGTCCAAAAGAATAGAGGACTTCAAATTTCAAAAATCCAAGAAGTCGTCGCAAATTACTTCCAAACTTCAACTACAGAACTAAAAGGAAAAAAACGGGTAAAACAAATCGTAGTTCCACGTCAAATAGCAATGTATCTATCGCGTGAATTAACCGATTCTAGCTTGCCTAAAATCGGACAGGAATTTGGTGGTAAAGACCATACCACAGTTATGCATGCCTGCGATAAAATTTCTCGTGCCTTAAAAACCGATGCCGAAATTAAAGCAGCTGTATATGATTTAAAAGCAATGCTTGAACACTAAAAGTTAATAACATGTGGATAAGTTTTTACTTTGTCCACATTTATTGAACACACAAAAGTCCGTTTTATTCAGGTATTTGCCTACTTTCCCACAGATTCCACTGGCCCTACTACTACTTCTAAGTATTTAAATATATAATTAAATAAATAAGACAAAGTACATATAACTTCACAGGAGGTAAACGATGCAGTTTACAATTAATCGTAATTTATTCCTCGAAAATTTAAATAATGTAATGCGTGCAATTTCTTCACGTGCAACTATTCCCATTTTAAGTGGTATAAAACTTAACCTTACTGACGAAATGCTAACTTTAACAGGTAGCGATACTGATATTTCAATCGAAATTCAGATTCCTGTAAATGATGACTTAATTGTCCAATCTACAGGTTCAATTGTTTTACCTGCACGTTTCTTTAGTGAGATCGTTAAAAAATTGCCTGGTAAAGATTTTTCATTTGAAGTAAAGGAAAGCTTCCAAACAAAAATCGTTTCTGAAAATACCGAATTTATGATCAATGGATTAGATGCCAATAACTATCCTCATTTACCTGAAATTTCTACTGATGCATCATTTAAGATTTCAGGTAAAACCTTTAGAGAAATTATTAACGAAACTGTTTTTGCTGTTGCTACTCAAGAAAGTCGACCTACTTTAACGGGTGTTAACTTCATTTTTAATAATTCTTCAATTAAGGCAGTTGCTACTGACAGTCACCGCTTATCTCAACGTCAAATTTCTTTAGAAAATGGTCCACAAACTAGTACTGATTTGATCATTCCAGGAAAAAGCTTAGTAGAATTAGCGAGAATTATTGGTGAAAGCGATCCTGAAATTAAAGTAAATCCAGGTGAAAACCAAGTTCTATTTGAAGTTGGAAATATTGCCTTTTATTCCCGCTTACTTGATGGTCAATATCCAGATACTGATCGCTTAATTCCAACTGAATCTACTACTTCTGTTGAATTTGAATTGCCAGTTTTAGCTAGATCTTTAGAACGTGCCAGTCTTCTTACTCATGAAAGTAGAAACAATGTAGTAAAAATGACTCTTGATGTTCAAAATCAATTAGTTAAGCTTCAAGGTGATTCTCCAGAAATAGGTAATGTGGAAGAAGAAATTGGATTTAAGAACCTTGAAGGTGAAGGCTTGACAATTTCATTTAACCCTGACTATTTAAGAGAAGCTTTACGTGCATCAATTACTGATTCCATTATTATGAACTTTACGCAGCCACTGAGACCATTTACAGTTGTGCCTGCAAAGCAAGATGTCAACTTTACTCAATTGATTACACCAGTGAGAACATTTTAAATTACTGAAAAAGAGCTACGGAAGTAGCTCTTTTTTTCTTGTTGTACTTAAAAGCTAAATTTAGCCTGGTTAAACGAATTTTTCTCTAGTTAAGTATAGTCATATTAAATTAGAATAAAATGGCTTAAAAAAGGCTACAATACGTCATAAAATTGAATTTCACATAAAAAAACGGTATAATAACAAGGTATGACAAGGTAAATGGGGTGATATTATCCAAAAATTCACAATTAAGGGAGAATATATTACGCTTGCTCAATTTTTAAAAGAAGAGAGCGTGATATCTTCTGGTGGTCAAGCTAAATGGTATCTAAAAGAAAATCCTGTTAAGTTAAATGGCGAGCTTGAAGATCGTCGCGGAAAGAAAATACATGCAGGGGATGTATTGAACTTAGCTGGAGAAGAGTATGAATTTGTTTCAGAGTAGCCAATGTATCTTGCAAACTTTGAATTGAAAGACTTTAGAAATTTTAAAGAATTAAAAACAAATTTTGATCCTCATGTAAATATTTTCATTGGTCCAAATGCCCAAGGAAAAACTAATTTACTTGAGGCAATTTATTTTTTAGCCCTTACTCGATCCCATCGCACTAATAGCGATAAAGAATTAATTCGTTTTGGTAGCAAATTTGCCGGTTTACAAGGTAGGGTTCATAAAAGCCAACTTCAAGTAGAGCTTAAACTACGTTTAACGGCTAATGGAAAAAAGGCCTGGGTAAATCGCTTGGAGCAAAAGAGGCTTTCTGCTTATGTGGGGCAAATGAATGCAATCTTGTTTTCTCCAGAAGATTTAGCTCTAGTTAAGGGAGCACCATCTGTTAGACGGAGATTTATGGATTTAGAATTTGGGCAGATTAATTCAGAATATCTATATTTTTCAAGTCAGTATCGTCAGGTACTGCAGCAGAGAAACAATTATTTAAAGCAATTAAGCATCAAAAAAGCAAATGATCAAGTTTTTTTAGATGTTTTATCCGATCAGCTGGTAGGAATTGCAGCAGAGATAATATCGCGAAGAATAAAATATATTAAAAAACTCAATTCCTACGCTCAAGCTGCTCATAGTGAGATTAGTGGTCAAGCTGAAAAATTGCAGATTTTTTACCGTCCATCAGTTAAGGAAATTATTCCAGAGGATGATGTAGAGACCATTTATCAAAAAGTTATTACTAGTTATAAGAAAAATCGTTCTAATGAAATTCGAAAGGGTACTACTCTCAGTGGCCCTCATCGAGATGACTTGGAGTTTTTAATTAATGATAAAAATGCCCATGATTTTGCATCTCAGGGACAGCAGCGAACGATTTCTTTAAGCGTTAAGTTAGCTGAGATTCAATTAGTGCATGAATTGACGCAAGAATATCCGATTCTGCTGTTAGATGATGTGATGAGTGAGTTAGATCATCGAAGACAGAGTCGCTTATTGAACTATATTCATGGTAAAACGCAAACATTTATAACAACGACAGATTTAGAAGGTATTTCTTGGGAAATTGTGAAGGAACCTAAGGTTTATCACATTTCTGCTGGAACGATCAGTGCAAAGGAGAGTTAAATGGCAGAAGATAAGAGCAAAGCAGCATTAAATAAAGCTAAAGACTTTGAAAAACGTGCTGATACTTACAATGCAAGTCAAATTCAAGTTTTAGGTGGACTTGAAGCAGTTAGAAAACGCCCAGGTATGTACATTGGCTCAACTAGTAGCCAGGGTTTACACCACCTTGTTTGGGAAATTATCGATAATAGTATTGATGAACGATTAGCAGGTTTTGCTACTAAAATTGAAATTACTGTCAATGAAGATGGTAGTGTAACCGTTCAAGACGATGGACGTGGTATTCCTGTTGACATTCAAGCTAAAACCGGTCGTCCAGCTTTAGAAACTGTATTTACTGTTTTGCATGCTGGTGGTAAATTCGGCGGTGGCGGATACAAAGTATCTGGTGGTCTTCACGGTGTTGGTGCTTCTGTAGTAAATGCTCTTTCAACTAAGCTTGATGTTACAGTTATGAGAGATGGTAAGAAATATGCGATTTCCTTTGATCATGGCCGTGTAGTAGGAGAAATGAAGCAGATTGGAACAGTTCCTCTTGAAGAACATGGAACAATTGTGCATTTTTATCCTGATCCAGATATTTTTACTGAAACTACAACTTTTGACGACAAAATTTTAAAGAACAGAATTCGTGAACTTGCTTTCTTAAACAAAGGCTTAAAGTTAACCTTTACTGATAAGCGTAAAGAAAGCGCTGAAACCGATGTTTACCACTTTGAGGGTGGTATCAAGGAATATGTTGCCTTTTTAAATAAGGGACAAGAAGTCTTATTTGATGAACCAATTTACGTTGAAGGTAATTACGAAGGAATTGATGTTGAAGTTGCCTTGCAATATACCAATGGGTATAAGACAACTTTAATGACTTTTGCTAACAACATTCACACCTATGAAGGCGGAATGCATGAAGCTGGATTTAAGACAGCTTTAACTCGTGTAGTTAATGATTATGCTCATAAGGCTAAGATCCTGAAAGACAAGGACGATAACCTATCTGGTGAGGATATTCGTGAAGGGATCACAGCTGTTGTTTCTGTTAAGCACCCTAACCCTCAATTCGAAGGTCAGACGAAGACAAAACTAGGAAATTCAGATGCAAGAACTGCAGTGGATCGAGCATTTTCAGAAACATTTAGTCGCTTCTTAATGGAAAATCCTTCTGTCGGTCGTAAGATTGTTGAAAAAGGTCAACTTGCTGAAAGAGCAAGAACTGCTGCCAAACGTGCTCGTGAAGTTACACGTAAGAAATCTGGTCTTGAAATTGCGAACTTGCCAGGAAAATTAGCCGACAATACTAGTAATGATCCAAGTATTTCTGAATTATTCATTGTCGAGGGTAACTCAGCTGGTGGATCAGCAAAACAAGGACGTTCACGTTTAACTCAAGCGATTTTGCCAATTAGAGGTAAAATTTTGAACGTTGAAAAAGCTTCAATGGATCGAATTCTTGCCAATCAAGAAATTAGATCGCTCTTTACAGCTTTAGGTACTGGATTTGGTGCTGATTTTGACGTGTCAAAGGCAAGATATCACAAGTTAATTATTATGACGGATGCCGATGTTGACGGTGCCCACATTAGAACTCTTCTTTTGACTCTCTTCTACAATTACATGCGTCCAATGATTGAAAAAGGCTATGTTTATATCGCTCGTCCACCTCTATACCAAGTTCGTCAAGGTAAGATAGAGAAGTATTTAGATACAGATGAAGAGTTACATGATTATCTAGGTACGCTTCAGCCAAGTCCTAAGCCTGTTGTTCAACGTTATAAGGGATTGGGAGAAATGGATCCAGAACAGTTATGGGAAACGACTATGAACCCAGAAAATCGTCGTTTAGACAGAGTAAGTCCAGAATACGCTGAAGACGCTGATAAGATCTTTGATCTTTTGATGGGGAATGAAGTAGGTCCAAGACGAGAATTTATTGAAAAGAACGCTAAATACGTTGAGAATTTAGATGCTTAGGAGGCTTTAGATGGCTAACGAAAATCAACCTCAAGATCACAGAATACGTAATGTTGATTTGACCCATACGATGCGTAGCTCTTTCTTAGATTATGCTATGTCAGTTATTGTGGCACGTGCCTTACCTGACGTTCGGGATGGTCTAAAGCCTGTACAACGTCGTATTCTTTACGGAATGCATGAATTAGGGGTTACACCAGACAAACAGTACAAAAAGAGTGCCAGAATTGTTGGAGAAGTTATGGGTAAGTTTCACCCACATGGTGACTCCTCAATTTATTTAGCTATGGCTCACATGGCTCAAGACTTTTCATATCGTTATATGCTAGTTGATGGACACGGAAACTTCGGTTCTGTCGATGGGGATGAACCAGCCGCAATGCGTTATACCGAGGCAAAAATGAGTAAAATTGCGGTTGAAATGCTTCGTGATATCAATAAAGAAACGATTGACTGGCAACGTAACTATGATGATACGGAAAATGAACCGGTAGTTTTACCTGCCAGAATTCCTAATTTACTTGTAAACGGTGCTAGTGGTATTGCAGTTGGTATGACAACTAATATTCCGCCACATAATTTGGCGGAAGTAATTAGTGGGATTCATATGTTGATGGATAATCCTGATGTTACTACCAAAGACTTGATGAAGGTTATTCCTGGTCCTGATTTTCCAACTGGTGGTATTGTAATGGGCCGTGGCGGTATCTACCGTGCTTATGAAACAGGTAAGGGTAATATCGTCGTTCGTGCTAAGACCAATATTGAAACAGAGAAGAGTGGCCGTGAACGAATCGTAGTTAGTGAATTACCATACTTAGTAAATAAGGCTGAACTAGTTAAGAAAATTGCAGATTTAGCTCGTGAAAAAACAATTGATGGTATTACCGGAGTTCGTGATGAATCAGACCAGACTGGTATGAGAATTACGATTGATATTCGCCGAGATGCAAGTGCGAGTGTGGTTTTGAATAACTTATTTAAAGAAACCCAATTGCAGGCAAACTTCGGAATGAATATGGTTGCAATTGTAAACGGCGCTCCACACTTCTTAACTTTGAAGCAAATGCTTGAATACTATCTTCACCATCAAGAAGATGTTATTACTCGCAGAACTAAGTTTGAATTAAAGAAGGCTGAAGCTAGAGCACATATTTTAGCTGGATTGAGAATTGCACTAGATCACATTGATGAAATCATTAGGATTATTCGTGGCTCCCAAAACAGCGATATTGCTAAGGCACAGTTGATTCAAAACTTTGGATTAGATGATCGTCAATCTCAAGCTATTTTAGATATGCGTCTGGTTCGTTTAACAGGTTTAGAGCGAGACAAGATTGAAGCTGAATATCAAGATTTACAAGCAAAAATTGCAGATTACAAAGATATTCTTGCTAAGCCAGAACGAATCGATGAAATTATCTACAATGAGTTGCTTGATATTCAAAAGCGTTTTGGTGATGATAGACGGACTAAGATTGCAGAAGGCGAAGCAGTTTCAATTGAAGATGAAGATTTAATTGAACAAAAAGATGTACTTTTAACCCTTACCCATAATGGCTACATTAAGCGGATGCCAGCTGATGAATTTAAGGTACAAAACCGTGGTGGACGCGGAATAAAGGGAATGGGAGTTCAAGATGATGACTTTATCAATCACTTGATTTTCTCAAGTACCCATGACTTTTTGCTATTCTTTACTAACTTAGGTAAGGTTTACTCAAAGAAAGCTTATGAAATTCCAGAATTTGGTAGGAACGCCAAAGGACTGCCAATTGTTAACTTGCTAGAACTTGATAAGGGTGAAAAGATTCAAGCGGTTATTAACGTTCCTGAAGGTGCAGATGATAACTACCTCTTCTTTGTTACTAAGATGGGAACAGTCAAGAGAACAAAAGTTAGTGAATTTCAAAATATCCGTCGTAGTGGCTTGATTGCCTTAACCCTTCGCGATGGGGATGAACTGAATAATGTTTTAACTACTGACGGTAAACAAAATATCCTTATTGGAACCCATTTAGGCTATGCAGTTACCTTTAATGAAAATGATGTTCGTTCAATGGGAAGAACCGCAGCAGGTGTACGCGGAATTAATCTAAGAGACAACGATTATGTAGTTGGATCTGATATTTTAGAACCTAATTCAGAAGTGTTAGTAATTTCTGAAAAAGGTTACGGAAAACGAACTGCAGCTTCTGAATATCCAGTTAAAGGACGTGGTGGTAAAGGAATTAAGACTGCTAACATTACTGAAAAGAATGGTCCTTTAGCAGGTGTAACAGTAGTTAATGGTGATGAAGATATCATGTTAATTACTAGTGCTGGCGTTATGATTCGTTTCGACGTTGATGATGTTTCTCAAACTGGTCGAGCTACTTTAGGTGTACGTTTAATCAAGGTTGATGATGGTGCTCAAGTTGCAAGTATTACTGCAGTACCAAAGGCTAATGATGAAGACGAAAAATCAACTGATGAAGAAGAGCCAGTAGAAGAAAATTAATAAATAAAAAAATTACCAAATTTTTGCGTAATAATAATTGAGTAATGTAACTCAGGATCGCGTGAAAAATATTTGGTAATTTTTTTGTTTCTATGATAAAATCAAACATTGTGAGTAATATTATTCATTACTCCTTGTTCTTGATTTTAACAAGAACCATTTAGTCCAAGAGGAGGTGCAATTATTATGGCAAAAACTAAGTACGAAGTTACTTACATCATCAAGCCTGATATTGACGAAGATTCAAAGAAAGCATTGATCGATCGCTTCGATAAAGTTGTTACTGACAACGGTGCTGAAGAACTTGAATCTAAAGATTGGGGTAAGAGACGTTTCGCATACGAAATTGAAAAATACCGTGAAGGTACTTATCACATTATGACTTTCGTTGCAGAAAACTCTGAACCAGTTGATGAATTTGGTCGTCTTTCTCGTATTGATAACCAAGTTTTACGTTCAATGACTGTAAAATTAGATAAATAATTTGTTTTCGTGAATTAGGAAGGGGACAAAAGTATGATTAATAATGTTGTACTTGTTGGCCGTTTAACACGTGATCCTGATTTACGTACAACCGGGAGTGGAATCTCAGTTGCTACGTTTACTCTAGCTGTTGACCGTCAATACACCAATAGTCAAGGTGAACGTGGTGCTGATTTCGTCAGCTGTGTAATTTGGCGTAAAGCCGCAGAGAATTTTGCTAACTTTACTTCAAAGGGTTCACTAGTTGGTATTCAAGGTCGGATTCAAACTAGAACGTATGATGATAAAGATGGTAAGAGAGTCTACGTGACTGAAGTCATCGTTGATAATTTCTCTTTATTAGAATCACGTCGTGACCGTGAGAATCGTCAGACTAATGGTGGTAATTTTGCTCCGCAAGGAGGAAATGCTCCAAGTACCAATAACTTTGGTGGATCAAGTGCACCAAGCACTAATAATGCTCCTGCTGGTGGAGAAAGCAATAAACCGCAGGATCCATTTGCAGATTCAGGTAGCACTATTGATATTTCGGATGATGATCTCCCATTTTAAATTTAATTAGAAAGGATCTTTGATATGGCTCAACAAAGAAGAGGTGGCCGTCGTCGTCGTAAGGTTGACTTCATTGCAGCTAACCACATTGACTACATCGACTACAAGGATGTTGATTTGTTGAAACGTTTTATCTCTGAAAGAGGTAAGATCTTACCACGTCGTGTCACTGGCACTAGCGCAAAGAATCAACGTAAGTTGACTGTTGCTATTAAGAGAGCTCGTGTTATGGGCTTATTGCCATTTGTCGCAGAAGACTAATAAAACAGATCAAAAATAATAAAAGAGTAGCATATGCTACTCTTTTTATTTTATTTTTTGCGGTATCATAAAAGAAGTAAATGGAGGGATTGTCATGATTATTAAGCAAAAACTAGCCGGAAATATTGATTTTGACTATAAATGGTACGATATCTATAACTGTGATGATCATGATATAAGATTATTAAAGGATGACTTTGATTTAACTTCAGAAATTATTTCTTATATCACCGACCTTCACGAACGTCCCCACTTTGATCATGACTACATTACTAATAGTGATTTGTTAGTTTATGATGTGCCAGTTTGGCCAACAGCAGATGCAGACCATTTCACTACTTTACCAATTAAATTTTTGATGGTTGGGCATACTCTTTTTACAGTTCACTCTCCTGACACAACTTATATGATTGAAGAATTTAGGCAGAAGCCAGATGAACATATTCATAGTGAAAAAGAACTGATTTTTGCAATTTTATTCGCAGTTACTAAGTATTTTCAAAGAGCCTTGAGTCAGCTGAACAGTCAAAGACTAGTGTTAGATAATCACTTGAGTGAAAGAATTCATAATAAAGACCTGCAAGAGCTATCACAAGTTGAAAAAAGTTTGGTTTATTTGTCTAGCTCAATTAGGACTAATCTAATGATGCTTGAAAGCTTAAAAAATAAAAAATCAGGTCTTCATATGAATGCTTCTGAAGAAGAAATGTGTGATGACATTATCATTGAAGTTCAGCAGTCCTTGCAAATGATCAAGATTTATAGCGAAGTTACTGAAGAAATATCTAAAACGTCTAATAACATTTTGAATAATAACTTGAACAACACGATGCAGTTTTTGACTGTCTGGTCACTTCTTTTAACAATTCCAACGATCGTAACAGGATTTTTTGGGATGAATGTGGACTTACCTATTTTTCATAATCCATTTGATTGGGTAATAATTACTGTTGGTTCAGTTATCGTAATGGCAATTTTACTTTGGTATTTGCGTCGACACAACATGCTATAATGCTTGCTTAGCTTAGATGATGAGCAAGCATTTTTTGATGTATAATATAAAATGATGTAGTATATATTTTTTATGATATTAATGCTATAACAGGAAGGAATTTCAATGAAAGGCTTTTTACGCAAATTAGAATTGCCTGAATTTGTTAAAGATACGCGTTTAACAGCATCATTGATTATTGTCCTAGTTTTATCCTTATTGGGAGCTATTATTGGGATGTTAATTAGTCCGTTGTTTGGATTAGCAATGGTGCTACTGTTTATCTTGACGGTTATTTTTGCAGTCTATGGCATTTATGTTCTAGCTGGTAATACAAACAACTATGCTGCTAATCTTTCATATCGTATCAAGCGTGGTGAACAAGAGGCAATGATCAAAATGCCACTTGGAATTATGCTTTATGATAAGGACCGACAGATTCAATGGATTAATCCATATCTACAGATGTATCTGCATGATAAAGATATTATTGGCTCTTCGATCTCTTCAGTTGATAAAGAGTTAGCTAAATATATTGATGATGCTATTAAGTCTAATAGTAAGCAAAATAAAATTATTAAATGGGGCGATCGCAAGTTTGAGATGGTGGTCCAGGATGATCTGGGTGTGGTTTACTTACTTGATATTACGCGTTACGCAAATATTGAAGAGAAGTATAAACAAGAAAGATTGGCAATTGGCTTAATATTTATTGATAACTATGACGAATTAAGCCAAGCAATGGGCGATCAAAACTTAACAAATATGAGTTCATATGTTCAAACTACTCTGAGCAAGTATGCTGGTCAATTTAACTCATATCTTAAGCGTATAGATGAAGATCACTTTATTTTGTTAACGCATATGCATGATTTAGCCAAAATGGAAGATAATAAGTTTTCTATTTTGGACAAGGTTAGAACTGAATCAAGTAGAAAGAATATGCCGCTGACCCTATCAATTGGGATTGCGTTTGGATCTGAAAGTTTAAATGAGATTGCCGACCAAGCACAATCTAATCTAGATCTAGCCTTAGGACGTGGAGGCGACCAAGTTGTTGTAAAACAATCAGGCCATGAAGCCCGCTTTTACGGTGGAAAATCTAATCCAATGGAAAAACGTACGCGAGTGAGAGCTCGAATGGTTTCTCAAGCTTTGGTAGAATTATTTAAAGGCGTTGATCACGTCTTTGTTCAAGGACATCGAAATCCAGACTTAGATGCTATCGGTTCAGCGATTGGAATTGTTAAGATTGCTAGAATTCATGGCGTGAAAGCTAGCGTCGTACTAGATGTTGACCACGTTAATTATGATGTAGGACGGTTAATTGCTAAAATGCAAGCTGCTGGAATTGATAAGGATGTATTTATTTCACCTAAAGCTGCTCTTGAAGCAGCAACGGATGAGTCGCTTTTAGTTTTAACAGATCACTCTAAGTATAGTATTACTTATGATCCAGAACTTTATAAGCGCTTGAAGAATCGTTTAATCATTATTGACCATCACCGTCGAGGGGAAGAATTCCCAGAAAACCCAATGCTCGTATATATTGAACCGTATGCATCTTCGACGTGTGAATTAGTAACAGAAATGATTGAATATCAACCGCAAGGCGGCGAAGGAGTCTTAACTGATTTAGAAGCTTCAGCAATGCTAGCTGGTATTACAGTTGACTCTAAAGAATTCTCCTTGAGAACTGGGACTAGAACTTTTGATGCTGCAAGCTACTTGCGATCAATTGGAGCAGATACTCAAGTCGTATCTGAGCTTTTGAAGGAAAATATTGATAATTACTTGCAAAGAAGTCATTTAGTTTCTACTATTGACATGATTGAACCAAATATGGCTCTCTTAATGGGAGAAGATAATAAGATCTATGATCCAATTATTACTGCCCAAGCTGCAGATACGGCTTTGTCTCTTGAGCATGTAGATGCTAGTTTTGCATTAACTAGACGTAGTAAAGATGTAATTGGAATTTCGGCTCGCTCAATGGGAAATGTTAACGTTCAAGTAATTATGGAGAAATTAGGTGGCGGTGGTCACTTATCTAATGCAGCAACTCAAATTAAGGGCGTAACAGTTGAAGAAGCTAAAAATAAGTTGCTCGCTGCAATCAATGAATATCTTAAGGAAAATGAATAGGAGTGAAATTCATGAAGGTTATTTTTATTAAAGACATGAAGGGTAAAGGTAAGCGCGGAGAAGTTAAGAACGTACCAGATGGTTATGCTCAAAACTTCTTGATTAAGAATGGTTATGCAAAAGAAGCTACTAGCTCCAACTTAAATACCTTAAAGCGGGTTCAAAAAGCGGAAAAAGATGCTTATGAAGCAGAAAAAGCAGCAGCTGAAGACATTAAGCAGAAGCTTGAAGATGACAAGACAATTGTGAACTTCAAGTCAAAGGCCGGTACTGATTCTCGTTTATTTGGTTCTATTTCAGGTAAAAAGATCGTTGAAGGTCTTGAAAAGCAATACGGTATTAAGGTTGATAAGCGTAAATTAGAGCTCCCAGAGCCAATTAAATCTTTAGGATACACAAACGTACCTGTTAAACTATTTAAAGGCGTAGAAGCTGTAATTCGCGTTCACATTACGGAGCAAGACTAATAATGGATAATGTTGTTTCTCAACAAATTCCCCATGATAGTGAAGCAGAAAAGGCGGTCCTAGGGGCCGTCTTTTTAGATCCAGAAGCCATTATTGATGCTTCAGATATATTGCAACCTGATGATTTCTATGAGCATGCAAATAGAATTGTCTTTCAGGCAATGCTTAATATTTCTGATCGTGAGGAAGTAATTGACCCAGTAACTCTGCAAGATGAGTTAAAGAAAAATAATCAGGTAGATGATATTGGTGGGATTGCATATGTAACGGAGTTGTCAATGGCAACGCCAACGGCAGCCCATGTTACTTATTACGCTAAGATTGTAAAACGTAAGGCAATTCTCAGAAATTTAATTTCTACTAGTCAAAGAATTATTCAAAATGCCATTGAGGGTTCAGATGATGTAACTGATATCTTAGATGACGCTGAAAGCCAAATAATGGGTGTCTCACAGGATAATGCTAGTGGCGGGTTTAAGTCTATCCATGATGTCTTAAACACAACCATGGAGGAAATTAACTCTATTCCTGATGATGGAAATACAGTTACGGGTTTGCCATCAGGATTTTCTGAATTAGATAAGATGACGACTGGTTTTCACGATGATGAGTTGATTATCTTGGCTGCTCGTCCTGGTGTTGGTAAGACTGCCTTTGCTTTGAATGTAGCGCAATTTGTTGGTTTAAAAACTGATAAAACTGTTGCTATGTTTTCACTAGAAATGGGAGCTGAGCAACTAGTTCAAAGAATGCTGGCTTCAGAAGGATTGATTGATTCACAGCACCTTAGAACTGGTCAATTAACTGATGAAGAATGGCGTAAATTAGTTGTTGCGGCAGGCTCTTTAGACAATACGAGTATCTATATAAATGACACGCCTGGAATTAAAATGAGCGAGATTCGCGCTAAAGCACGTAGGTTAGCTAAAGAAAAGGGAAACTTAGGATTAATTGTAATCGACTACTTGCAGTTAATTGAAGGACCACGTAGTGAATCACGTCAGCAAGAAGTTTCTGCAATTTCACGGCAATTAAAGAAATTAGCCAAAGAGCTACATATTCCAGTTATCGCTCTATCGCAGCTCTCTCGTTCGGTTGAACAACGTCAAGATAAGCGACCAGTCTTATCTGACATTCGTGAATCTGGTTCCATTGAACAGGATGCCGATATTGTTGCCTTTCTTTATCGTGATGATTATTATCGCGATGAACGGGATGAAGATGATGAAGGTGAAGTTGAGGCGGAAGAAGATAATGGTGAAGTAGAAGTAATTATTGAAAAGAACCGTTCTGGTACGCGCGGAACAGTTAAACTGATGTTCTCAAAACCATATAACCGTTTTTCAAATCTTGACTATACTCATAATGAAGCTTAAAAAAATAATTTGTAAGCGCTTCATTAATTAGCTATACTATAAGAGTTAAAAGTCTATCTTTTTAAAAAACTAATTAAATGAGAAGGTGTAAGTTGAATGGTAGAAAATAAATATGTAGGTAGTATTGAAGCTGGTGGAACAAAGTTTATCTTGGCAGTTCAAGATACAGAGAGTGGCGAAGTTGTCGCAAAGAAGAGAATTCCGACAACTGATGCAAAAGAAACTTTAGCAAAGAGCATTGAGTTCTTTAAAGAACATCCAGTATCTGCTTTGGGAATCGGAACTTTTGGCCCAATTGATATCAATCCAAATTCAAGAACATTTGGTTACATCTTAGATACGCCTAAGCGTGGCTGGTCTGGAACAAATGTTAAAGGTACTTTTGAAAAAGAATTGGACATTCCAGTTGTAATGACTACTGATGTTAATGCATCTTGTTACGGTGAATATATTGCGCGTGGTCGAGATAATTCTAAGACTTACTTTTATGTAACAATTGGAACGGGAATTGGTGCTGGTGCAGTTCAAGCTGGGAAGTTTATTGGCCTAAATAATCACCCAGAAATGGGACATATGTTAGTAACTCCTTATCCAGGTGATAATTACACCGGAAAATGTCCATTCCACGGTAATAAGTGTGTTGAAGGAATGGCAGCTGGACCTTCACTAGAAGGCAGAACCGGTATTCCTGGTGAAAAATTACCTCGAGACCATAAAGTATTTACTTACGTGTCTTACTATGTAGCACAATTATTGTTTAATGCTTATATGACTATGCGTCCTGATGTAATGGTTGTTGGTGGATCAGTTTTAAATGATCAAGATTTGGTACAAGTGCGTGGTTTCTTTAAAGAATTCAACAATAACTATGTTGCAACTCCAGACGTGGATGAATTAATTGTTCGTCCAGCTGTTGCAGATAATGGTTCTGCAACTTTAGGTGATTTTGAATTAGCTAAAGAAGCTTTAAATAATAAATAAGTAATTTATATTAATGTTTATACTAAAAAAGCAACTTCAGTTTTGAAGTTGCTTTTTGTTTCACATGAAACATATGATTAACTACCATCGTAAGAGTCATCAACAATTGGACCTTTGCTTGAGTCATTGCCTAGTGGTTCTAAGTGTTCATTATGGCTAAGAAAAGGAAGATTGATGTACTGACGAGCGGTTGCCGTAATGTCAGAGATAATCTCATTAGCAATTAAACGTGCGTCAGGATCAAGAGCAAGATAGGCATGGCTAAATTGAATTGCACCACGAATTTTATTAGTTGTTAGTTGACTAGCTTCAGTAATTTTTTGTGACTCTAAAGCAGTAAAGAAGGCTAACCAGAAAGCTTCACGTTTTTCACGTGGAATCTTGGTATTCCAAGAGATAAAAGTACTTCTAATAATTCTGCTTGCATTGCTTAAACCTGGCGCCATTACAAAACTATTTCGTGCTACTTCCCAATGTAAAGGATTATGTTGCTTCATTAAATGTTTCATTCTACTTTTAACTACGATAACGCGTTCTGGATGGTCAAGCATCATTCCAAAAATTGATCCTTCAGGAACATAAGTCATCATTTTTGGAATTACGCGTTGAAATTCAATCTGGTTATACATTTCTTTCATGAAACCAGGACCATCGAAGCTATAAGCCTTAATTACTCTGTCTTGAAGGCTAGGAGAAACTGCATAAAGTGCATAAGCGGCAAAATTTCCACCTTTTGAATGGCCTACTGTGTAGATTTTCTTATCAGGATAGGCTTGGGCCATTTTATCTAGATAATCTGCTGCTACGCTTTGACCAAAGATTTCTGGTTGATAACTCATATCGACGTCTTCATTTAGACCTACCATCGAACCATCAGTTCCGCGGTAAGCCACTAGAATAGTTTCTGAATCTAGCTCAATTGTCATTGCAGTGAACTGGACGGGTGGTTTTTTCTGAGAAAGGTGTGACCAATCGAGAAAATGCATATTTTTATAGCGGTCACTTAAGTTTACTAGTTCTGCCTCTAATTTATCTGAGTGAATTAAGGTTTTCCTTTGTATTAAGCGTTTTGTAGCTGCCTCAAGCGTATGACCTTTAACACTGGAATCAAAAGGAAGATGAGCAAAAGCAGCAAAAAGACCTGCATCTAAACTATTAAATGGTTCCCGATCTAATGTTAGATCACCCCGCCAGCGAACATAATCAAGTATTTTACCCAAGATAAAAGTCCTTTCGTTAACGGATATAGTACTTTCATTTTAATGCTTTTTTGATTAAAGACAAAAGAGGACGCTTAGTGCTAATTAGAAGCAACAAAAAAGAAGAGCTAAGTTGCTCTTCTTAGTGATTAGAATATTAATTGGATAGTTTCAAGAGGAGATAAAGGAGCCTTAATTGAAGCAACATTATCTGTTACCTCAATTTTTACTGCTTCATTTTCAACACTATTATCGCGTCGTCGAATTAAAGTAGCTGTATTAGAAGGTAGAGGTTTACTTAAATGCCAGTTGATCTCTTGGTAACCATCTAAGTTGAAATTGGCTAGCCAGACAATTTTACCATTTTCTTGAATGTTTAATTTGACGTGAGGCATATTGATTAAATAGTCAATTGGTTCAACGCTAGCTAAAATTTGTTGCATTAAACCTTGCTTATAAGATGAAAATTGTGATTCCCAACCGTGTTTTGGATCTTGATCCATTGGTAATACAATTATGTGATCATCAATAACAGCCATGAAGTTTCCGAGCTTTTGGTCGATCGAATTATAGGCTGAACTCCAAATTTTAACATTGCTATCTGTTTGATAGTCTAACTGTAGATAGTTGCCTGTATGTTGCAGCATCGTAATACGAGGGTTCTTAACGCCTTGAACAGTTGTGCCATCAGCTTGTTCAAATGATTGATAGCCACTCTTGCATGGATGCCATTTAGCACTTTGAATATGAAGTAGATTACCTAGCTTTCTGTCTAGTAAAACCTGGATACTTTCACCGTCAAGTAGAACTGTATTTTTAGTGATTAGATTAGTGATTTGTTCATTTGAAAGGTTGCGTAATAATTGACCAGCAATTGCAATAGTTTGATTTTCAATTGCAAGGTCATTTTGAACGGGAAGAATAGTTGTCGCAAAACCGAAACTTGCTAATAAGCTAGCCCAATTCTTTTCATGTGGAAGTAGCTCTTCTGGTTCTTTTCCCAAAATTGTGTGAGCAGTATAAGCAGAGTCTTGATCTACTAAAACTTTAATACCACGTAATTTTTGCATATTAAGGCGATGGCTAGCTAGGGCAGAGGCAAAAGGCTTAATATCAGCTAACATTTTGTCATAGCCCCAATCTTCATTTACGCCATTGCCCATCATGTCAAAGATATTAAGCATAATGCCTTTGGCTCCGAGGAGTGCTGTGGTAATAATTTGAAATGCGATAAAGGTATTAGATTTTACTTGCGGCGTCCACATTGAATTTTCCAATTCTGGGTAAAGCTCAGCCCGAGGTCCTAAGAAGGCAGCCGTAGTTCGACTATATTCTTCAAATTTACGACCATAAATTAAAGGAGCAACTTCGTTATAGGACGGTAAGTGTGGACGTGCTACGCGAGGATGTCCAGGACCTGCTTGGGCGTCAAATAAACTAGGCCAGTCTCTACCTTCAATAGCATGCCAATCAGGAAACGAAGTCATTTGTCCTAAATCAGTATTAGGGCTCACTTTGTGAACTGCTTGTTCAATTAAGTGTTCGTTTTCGATCATTTCCTTACGTGCTTGATCAAGATAAATTTTTCGTTCAATAGTAGGTTCGCCAGGCTTAAGCATATTTTTAACAAATTCTGCACGGCTTTCTGTTTTACCCAATTTTTCTTGATATAGCTTCATATGGTAGTCACAAAAACACATTAACTTTAATGGAGTATGGTTATAGTGCCGAAAGTCATCTTCCATCCATAAACGACGTGGATGAATCGAAGCATATTGAGCATACCTATCAGCTAAATACTTACGCCAAGTTGGATCTGCGGGACAAGCCATATCTTTAGCTTGATTGCCATTAATATCGACAAAAGTATTAAAGCCAATCTCAGGATTAACGCTAAATCCGCGATCGGAGTGCATAATAGTTGTCCATGGATTTAGACTCGTAGTAACATCAAGCTTAGCTAATTGCTTTTGTAGGGGGATAATCGCATCAAGCCAGACTTGTGTTTCTTCCTTAGTTAGATGACTGTGGTTTAATTCTTCGCCATTAATAATAAAAGCCACGTCATCAATTTTGGCTTTTTGTACAAAATCTAAAAGTTTTCTATCTTTTTCAGGCGTATTAGTACGTGGATCGAAAACATAACGTAAAGTATAAATGTAGCTCATAATAAATCCTCAATATTCTATACAATTAATATTCAAAAAAGTGTGTAACTTAGTATATTAAGTCACACACATATCTTAGCATACTTTGAAAACGGTTTCTATAATTTTATTTTGCGCCGTGAGTAGAATTAATTCGGCGAATATTTTGGTCTTTTTCAAGAGCTAGAATAATATCATTTTCGTCTTTTCTATTTCTAATTACTCCGTCGACATTAACAACAATATGTTCAGAAGTTACGTCAATAATTTTGATAGAAATTTGTTCAACTTCGTTTAAGGATAGTTCTTTTTTCAATTCATTAAGAATATCTGGATGATTATTAGCTTCAATTTGAACATTGAAACGAACATGAAGAATAATAAAGTTAATGAATGTATCATCGTGAAAAATAATTTGGATAATGAATAAAAAGACTGTGCTGACAATTCCGATGACATACATTCCAGCACCAACTGCCATACCGATTGCAGCAGTTGCCCAAACACCAGCTGCAGTAGTTAAACCAGAAATTTGTTCTCGTCTAACTAGGATTGTACCGGCACCAATAAAGGAAATCCCAGTTACAATTTGAGCCGCAATTCTTGATGGATCAAGCGAAATATCATGTAACGATAATAGGTCAAAGAAACCATATTTAGAAACCAGCATAAATAGAGCAGAGGCGACAGCAACAACCATATGAGTTCTGATACCTGCACTTTTTCTTTGAGTGGCACGTTCATAGCCGATTGCTGTTCCACAAAGAGCGGCAACTAAAATTCGTAGTAACCAATCTAATTCAGTTGAAAGTGATGTTAAACTTACCATAATTAATCCCTTCTATATAACAGATACGTCTTTATTGTAGCCCAGATTTGGTTGGATAATCATTTAAGTAAAAAGTAAAAAAATATCTTGTACAGAAACAGATAATATGGTTAAATACATAATTGTCATATAAACAGGCTGACTTAGCTCAGTTGGCAGAGCACGTCACTAGTAATGATGAGGTCGAAGGTTCGAATCCTTTAGTCAGCACATATAAAAGTCCTAACCAAGCGGTTGGGACTTTTTTGTTAGCAAATATGTCATATATAATTGACAATTTCAAAATAAATATTATACTTAAAGCATAAAAAGTCACATATATATGACTTATAAGAATGATAGAGAGAATTGCCATGAATAGAGTTAAAGAATATCGAAAGCAAAAAGGCTTATCACAGATGGCATTAGCTAAAAGGATAGATGTTGCTAGGCAAACAATAAATTTAATTGAAAATGATAAATATAATCCTTCATTAGATTTATGTTTGAAGTTAGCGCATGAGTTAGATACAGATTTAGATACATTATTCTGGGATGGAGATGTTTAAAAATGAAAGCTAAAGAAACTAGATTCGAAAAATATATGAAATTTTGGTACGGAATTTCTGGTCCACTTGATGAACAAAAACGGCAGGTTATGGATCGAATTGGAAATAGGGCATTTTTTATTTTCTTTTTAGGGATGGATGTAGCATTTTTAATTTCTCTGGTTTTGTTTTCGATGTATAAAGCTGATGTGGCATATCTTTTCCTTTCTGGTAGCTTTTTTGTAATGCTAATGGCAGTTAACTTATACATAATGCAGCAATCTAGAAAGGCGAGATTGACAGATAATGAAGTAGAGAAAGACGAATTACCTGAGGCTAAAAAAGCTGCATGGACAAAAGGAATGATATCCGGAGCAATCTTTGGCATATTGATGTTAATCTTAGAATTCTTAACTAGTTATAGCGATGGTTCGTGGACCTGGATAATGATTCCTACATGTTTGATTTCAGGTGTTTTCTTCGGTATCTTTATGTCGCTAATTGCAGTTCATAGAATCAAAGTAGTAAAAGACGAAGATTAAAGAATTAGCCATTTTTAATGTTACATTGTTGCATTAAAAATGGCTTTTTTTGTTGAAAAAACTTCACGTAGCTTATAAATATTTGTATCATTTAAATGTAATCGCTTGCATAAAAAATAGAAAAGATAAAGAAAATGAAAACAACAAAATTAGGAAAAACAAGTTTAGATATTCCAGCTATTGCTTTAGGCGTTATGCGGATGGGGACTAGAACTCCAGAAGAAGGAGCTGCTGCAATTAACGCAGCTTATAAAGCTGGTGTAAATTTTATTGATTCTGCGGATATTTATGGACGCGGAAATTCAGAAAAGGTTTTTGGTAAGGCGTTAAAATTAGCCGATGTTAACCGTGAAGATTTATTTATTCAATCAAAGACTGGAATTGTTGTAGGACCAAATGGAAGCCATGGATCATTAGCTTATGGCTCACGCTATGAATTTACTAAAGAGCACATTTTGGATGCTGTTGATGGTATTTTGAAGAGAATGGATATTAATTACTTAGACTGCCTAGTCTTACACAGACCAGATATTTTGATGGATCTAGAGGGAATTAAACAAGCCTTTGATATTTTACAAGCTACCGGTAAAGTTAGATTCTTTGGTGTATCTAACTTTAATCCTGCTCAATTTAAGATGCTTCAAAATGCAGTAAGTCAGCCTTTAATGTTTGATCAAGTGCAATTTGGATTAATGCACACAGGAATGGTTGACTTTGGCTTGCATACTAATATGACTGATGATGCTTCTATTAACCACGATGGTAGCTTACTGGAGTTTTTACGGATGAATCATATTACTTTGCAAGCGTGGTCGCCATTTCAATATGGAACTTTTGCTGGTACATTTATCAATAATCCAGCCTTTCCTGAATTAAATAAGAAATTGCAGGAAATTGGAGATAAATATAGCGTTGGTAAAAATGCAGTTGCGGCAGCTTGGATTCTTAAATGGCCTGGTCAGGTTCAGGTTATTATGGGAACTATGACTCCGGCTCATATTGTCGATTCTGCTAAGGGTGCAGATATTGAGCTGACTAATCAAGAATGGTATGATTTATATTTTGCTGCGGGACACGATTTACCGTAAAAAAGTTTTGCTTTTTATAAAATCATCTGATATACTAGTAGACGTTGTGAGAAATGCTGACTTAGCTCAGTTGGCAGAGCACGTCATTAGTAATGATGAGGTCGAAGGTTCGAATCCTTTAGTCAGCACATGTGAAAAGTCCTAACCTGTCGGTTAGGACTTTTTTTATTGCCTTTTTTAACTTGATATAATAAGAGGTAGAAATATATTACGAAAGATAAATGCTAGAAAAGGTAAAAGCAGATGAAATTAAGTCAAAATAAAGAAACTTTAGATCAAATAGCACCATTAGTGGAATATGCTTTTTTAAAAAATAATGATATACGTGAGGATCCCAACTTTTTAAGTCGTTATAACCATAGTATGGGTTTTGGTAAATATAAGGATAACCATCTTGCTAGCTATATTATGGTAAATGAATTTAAAAGTAGAATTTTTGCTAAAAAAGTTAAAATGGGCGGAGTTGGTTATGTTGCTTCTTATCCCGAAAACCGTGGTCAGGGCGATATTAATCGCTTGATGAAGGAGATTATTTTAGAATTACACGATCAAAATTACGCAATTTCTGACTTAGCTCCATTTTCAGAAACTTTTTATCGTCGTTATGGCTATGAAAATACTATTTATGAAAAAATGTATCAAATTCGGCCTGAATATCTACGTTTCTTTAAGCCTATCAAAGAGGGAAAAGTAGTTCGTGGAAGATGGAGTGATTCATCCCTAAAAGAAGCAGTAATCAAGTTATATCAGGCTAAACTCAATCAAGGTGAACAAAGAAATACAGTTGACCGTGCAGACTGGTGGTGGGATAGATTAGATACGTATTATCCCGGTAAATCAATTTGTGTTTATTTTGATAAATTCCAACAACCACAGGGGTATATGTTTTACCGAATTGTTGAGCGTAACTTCCGAGTAGAAGAAATGTATTATCAAACTCCGCAAGCAGCTCAAGCCCTGTTAAGCATTATTGCAAGCCACAGTTCAAGCGACTTGAAATACTATGTGAAAATGCCTGAGGAAAGTTTGTTAGGAGAATTCTTCCCGGAACAAGAAGGAATCACTATAAAGACAATACCTTACATGATGACTAGAATCATTGATATGAAACAAGTGTTAGAAGCATTGCGTTTAGTTAATAATAAGAAACTGACTATTGAGGTCACTGACGATGATATTATTGTTGAAAATAATGGTATCTGGTTAGTTAACGATGCTGCTGAAGAAACTAGGGTAAGAAAAGTCGAAACAGATCCAGACTATACAGCTTCTCTAACTAACTGGACAAAAGTGCTTTTAGGTCATTTAACTTTAAAGCAGGCAGTTCAATTAGGCTTTGTTAAAGAAAATCACCCAGTTGATAATGACTTTGTTAAAGGCGAAGTCTCATTTTATGATTACTTTTAATTAAAAATAGTTTTTCTGACTTAAAATAACAGAAAAACTATTTTTTGTTATAGCCAGCAATATCCCAGTCTGTAAATTTGTAGTTTAATTTTTTATGATAGGCTTTTTCATAAGCTTGTTTCTTTTGCTGGTAGTCAATTTCTCGCATTTTTTGTGCATTTTTTGCGATTGAAAGCTTGGGATTAGGATAGATAGTTGGTAAGACATGAAGAATCCAGCGAGTTTTATTAAATTCAGGATGCAATATCTCTCGCTTTTTTGTGTCTTTAATTTCAACAAAACAAGAAATAATAGGAATATTCATTTTAGCTGCATAATAATAGGCACCCTTTTGCAAGGGTCGAGGTTTGCGATAATTTTGCCATAATTCTTGCTCTGGATAAATTACAATCCAATTATTTCTAATCAGAATTCGCTCTAAGTGTCTTGGAAAATCCCGTCCTAAATACTCTATGCTAGCAGTAACGGGAATGCTGTCGATGTTTCTCATTAGGAATCCAATCCAGCTAGGAAGTTTGAGGTTAGTATCTTCAATAACAAAGTACAGTCTTTTATGGTATTTCATTGCTAGGCGTTTGAGTGGTAAGCAATCGAACTGATTGTAGTGGTTACAAGTGACAATAGCTGAAGAAAGATTCTTAAGCGAAGTAGGATTATCAATTTTGGTATTGAAAGTTAATATGGGAGTTCCAACATTGAGAATTCCCCGGGCAATTAAATTAATTATTCTAGAAAACAATTTATCATGATTAGCCCAAAAGTTTTTGACCAAATTCAAGCGTTCTTTTTTACTTAAAATTGGATCATTTGGCTCAACTTTTGCATTAAAATTTTTCTCTTTGACACTTTTTTTGATATTTAAAATAACTTGTCGCCGATTTTTTCCAATAATCATCTGTATTCTCCAAGATTTTATGTGGTAGTTATAAGTTCTATTTTATTTATTTTGCTTTTTAAAACCAAATATTATCCCACCCATTGTTTTTCATGCTAAGCTAAGGTAACAGATAAAACACAGAGAGGAGAAATTATAATGAAAGTAGGTATTATTGGAGCTTCAGGCATGGCAGGAAGTGCAATTTATAAGTTGGCTAGTCAAAATAAAGACTTAGAAGTAACAGGTATTGTTAGAGATAAAGATAAAGCTAAAAGAGTCTTAGGTAAGGATGCTAAGCTTTTAATTGGTGACGTCCTAACAATGGATGATAGTTTGCTTCAAGAATTTAATGTGATTGTTGACGCTTTTGGTACCACACCAGAGAGGGCAAGAGATCAAGTAAAACTTGCTACCAAGTTGTGCGGCTTAGCTAAGAATAAAGATATTAGAGTAATCTTCATTCTAGGAGCTGGTAGTCTTAGAACTGGAATTGATAACCACTTAGTTGTTGAAGATATTAAGAAATTAACTGGCTCTGAAAACTGGATTAATACACCCAAAGAGCAGTTGAATGAGTTAAACTACTTAAAGCAAGTTGAAGATGTAGATTGGCTTGGAATTTCACCAGCCTTAACCTTTGAAGCAGGTCCAGAAGCAGCAGGTTATATGTTAGGTAACGATACGCTGCTCTACAACGATAAAAATGAATCTAAAGTAACTTCGGGTACAATGGCACGCTTAGTTGTAAATGAAATTGTTCATCCAGAGCACCATAAGGAAAGAATTACTTTAGTTGATGAATAAAAAATAACCGCTACAACGCTCAGGCGCTATAGCGGCTATTTTTATGTAATATTTAATTATTAGCAACTAATGAACGATAAAAGTTAGCTTTAGTTTGACGGTAGTAAGGCGTAATCCAAATGAATCCAATACCGCAAGTGATTAAACCAAGTAAGCCCCAACCAATGAAACTTAAGTCTAAGACGAATAAGTCCATCTTGTGTCCATCCATTAACTTACGGCTTTCAGTGATAGCTTCAGTAGCTCCAATATCAGTTAGGCCAGCTGAAAATTTATCTTTCAAAATATATGGCGTCATGGCATAAGAATAACCCTTAATAAAGCCAGGAATAATAAATAAAATGGTCCATAAACTAACGAATAAATTGGTCATGAATAGGGTAAATAAACTATTCTTAAAGCGGCCATTGCTATAAGCGCTAAAAATACCAGAATACCAAGGCTCCATCTTGCCTGTTTCAACGAAATCTAAGATTGTGTAGGCAACTCCCCATAAAATTAAGCCGGTAATCAAGCCTACAATAATTTCTGAAAGGTTATAGGCTGGCTTATATCCTTGAATTAAGTTGTCTTTATTAAAGCGTAGAACAGTATAAGTAAAATCTTTTCCAGTCCAGATCCAGCGGTTAAGATCCATAATAACTGCGTTAACTAACCAAGCAAAGATAGTTAGGCAAATAGCCCAGCCCCAATTGCCACGTAGTTGATCTTTTGCAGCTTGTTTCATTTGTGCACGTGTCATAGTATTACTTCTCTCTAACAATATATTAATTTCTAATTGTTCTAATCTTACCACTAATCTTTAAGTAATTTGAAAAACTAAATTCTACTGTCTTCTGCTATAATCAAAATTACTAACTTAAATAGAAGAAGGGTTGCTACTTGAAATATAAACAATTAATTTTTGACGTTGATGATACTCTGATCGACTTCGCGGCTACGGAAGATTCATCTTTGCATGCGCTATTTAAATCACATAAGCTGCCTCTTTCTTCTGATTTGCAGAAGCAATATCATACCTATAATCAAGGGCTTTGGCGCAGACTTGAGCTTGGTGAGATTACGTATGATGAGCTAAGTGAGATGACTTTTCATGATTTCATTAAAGAGAATTTTAATTTAGATGTAGATGGTAATGAATGGATGAACGAATATCGCTCTTATTTTGGTGAGGCGCATCAATTATTGCCTGGTGTAGAAGATACGCTTAAATTTGCGAAGAAGCAGGGCTATAAGTTAACTGTATTGAGTAACGGTGAAAAGTTTATGCAGCGACACCGCTTAGAGCTAGCAGGAATTAAGGATTATTTTGATTTGATTGTAACGTCTGAAGAAGCTCATTACTCTAAGCCAAATCCACATGCTTTTGATTATTTCTTTAGTAGGACTGAAATTGGTCCAAACGAAACTTTATTCTTTGGGGATGGGTTACAGTCAGATATTTTAGGTGCTGGAAAATATGGCTTTGACAGTATTTGGTATAATCATCGTCACAGAAAAGATACGATTGGTCTTCATCCCTTGTTTGAAGTGGAAACATATCCTGAATTTGTAAAAATAATGCAGAACGATTTTCAAAAAGCATTTTAAAAGGAGTGCCTCAGGCACTCCTTTTTTGTTATATATTATTCTTTTTCAAAACCAACCATTAAACCGCCATCTTCAGCGTAGAAACTGCAGAGGGCACCACATTCGCCGATCGTTACTTTAGCATCTGGGAAGTTATCTAAGATAATCTCTTTCATGCTTAGGGCAGAGCCTTCATTTTGAACGTGATCAATTTGAACACGGCCACCTTTATAGCCGGCTTTGACCATTTCATCTAAGAGTTTTCTTCTAGCTTTCTTAGCACCGCGTGCCTTACCCAAAAGTTCAAATTCACCTTTATTGTTGGCAGTTCCGATAACGAAAAGCTTCAATAAACCAGCAATCTTAGCGACTGCTGGTGGGATACGACCATTATTGACTAGATTAGTTAAGTCTTGCAAGGCAAACATTAAATCAAGCTGGTGTTGGTACTCTTCAGTGGCCTTGACAATTTCTTCAAATGACTTGCCCGCATTTGCTAGACTAGCAATTTTCTCAGCCAGTAATCTCAATTGAGGACCAGCTGAGCGAGAATCAAATACTAAGATCTTAGCTTTTGGATTCTTTTCATGATAAATCTTAGCTGCTTGAGTAGCTGAATTATAACTACCGGAAAGGGCGCTAGTTAAAGTAATTACAAAGATCTCGTCGCTACCTTCAAAAGACTTAAGCCAGTCGTTTACATTGGGACAAGCAGAAGTAGACTTGCTCTTAGTGTGTTTTAGCGTATGAAGAAACTTATCTAAATCAATATCAGGCGTATCCATCCAAAGCTTGCCATCAACGTGAAGCGATAAAGGAACTGTAACGTGATCAATTCCATCAATTTGATCAGCTGTGATATTCGCAGTTGAATCTGTGATAATTTTTATTGGCATATAGATTACCTCGAATTAAATATATTAACCTATTTTCTTTCAGTCTAGAGAAGATAGATAGTAAAGTCAAAGAAAATGCTAGCAAAAAAGACAGCACTGAAGCTGTCTTGATTAACGTGAAAATACTAGGCCAAGGAGACCGCCAAGTGCGATTAATGCTAAAAGCGGCAATACTAGGTAAGAAACGAAGGCAAATAGCAAGCCAACGATGATTAGGAAACCAACGATTTTTAGCATGCCAATTCCTAGTTTCCAGAAAAGCCAAATGATTAATAAGGCTAATAAAATTGAAAACATATTCTAAACCTTCTTATAAAAAATTAAACTATATTTTGATATTAATCATATTACGAAATTGAGAGAAAGTGTAGATAAGTTTTTATTAAGGATAGGAGATAGTAAAATATACTAAATAAACCGCTTTCATATTTTGCAAAAACGTGATATATTAATGGTGTGAAATAGCTCAAGTAGAAGTCACGATTAAGATTGTTAGAAGTTATATTTTTTATTAATTAAGTAGACGATACTCTAGCTATTGCAATTCATAAGTAAAAGGAAGTTCTCTTTTGAACTTCCTTTTTTTGCTGTAATGCTTGCTATAATAATACTAAAAAATACTATCTATAATTTTTGGAAAATAAACTAATGAAAAAATTAACAATAGGAATTCTAGCTCACGTTGATGCAGGCAAGACTACTTTATCAGAAGGTTTGCTTTATCAAAGTGGTACGTTAAGAAAATTAGGCGCAGTTGACAAAGGAACTGCATATTTAGACAGCGATAATTTAGAGAAGAAACGCGGAATTACGATCTTTTCTCATATGGCGCGTATTCAAAATGAAAATAGCGAGTTGCTCCTCTTAGATACTCCCGGTCACATTGACTTTGCTCAGGAAATGGAAGAGACGCTTAGCGTATTAGATTACGCAATTTTAGTTGTGTCGGCTAGTGAAGGTTTAACTGCCTATACGCAGACGCTTTGGAACTTATTAAAAAATCACAAGATCCCAACTTTTATTTTTGTTAATAAGATGGATACGTTAAAGGCTGATAAAGAGAAGGTTCTTCAGGATTTAAGGACACTCGATGACAACTGTGTTGAGTTTGGGGATGAAGGTTCTGATTTTTATGAAAAAATTGCTACCGCAGATGAGGCAATTTTAGAAGAATATCTAAAATCGGGTCAGATAAAAGATGAAGAAATCCGAGATTTGATACTTCAAAGAGAAATTTTCCCAGTATATTTTGGCGCAGCTTTAAAACTAAACGGAGTAGCTGAATTTTTACAAGGACTAGATAAGTGGACTAAGAAAATAGAGTATTCTGAAGAATTTGCTAGCCGTGTTTTTAAGATTTCTCATGATAAGAAAGGCGAGCGGTTAACTTGGCTTAAGGTTACTGGTGGTGAATTAAGAGCCAAGACTGAGCTAATGCCTGATGAAAAGGTTAATGAAATTCGCCTCTATAACGGTACTAAATATCAAGTAGTTTCTAGTGCTCAAGCTGGCGAAATTGCTGCTGTTAGCGGGCTAAAAACTACCTATCCTGGTCAAGGCTTAGGCTTTGAAAGAGATCAAACGAACTTTACAATGCAGCCAGTTCTAACTTATGCAGTTCAGACTGCACCGGATAAGATGCATGCGACGCTAACAGCTCTAAGACAGCTAGAAGATGAAAATCCGCAATTGCATGTTAAGTGGGACAAGCAAGCAGAAGAGATTAGCATTGATGTGATGGGAAAGATTCAGTTAGAAATTCTCCAACAGATTTTGCACGATCGCTTTGGCTTAAAAGCTGAATTTGCTCAAGGCAAAATTCTTTATCAAGAAAGCATTAAAGATTCAGTTGAAGGAGTAGGACATTTTGAACCTTTAAGACACTATGCGGAAGTTCACTTATTGTTAAAACCGGGTAAGTTAGGCAGCGGCTTAGTTTTCAAAAATGAGTGTAGTCTAGAAGTTCTCCCTAAGAAGTGGCAAGACCAAGTAATGGAAAGTCTAGCAAATAAAGAGCATCTAGGTGTTTTAACCGGTTCTCCTCTAACTGATATGGAAATTACACTAGTTGGCGGTCGCGGTAGCAATGTACACACAGTGGGTGGTGACTTTAGAGAGGCAACCTATCGTGCGCTGCGACAAGGCTTAATGGAATTAAAAGCACAAAATCAAGTATCTTTACTTGAGCCTTGGTATCAATTTACTTTAAGGATCAATCAGGAACAGGTTGGTCGTGCAATTAATGATATCGAGAAAATGGGCGGGAAATTTGAAATCGGAGAAAGCGATCATGATGTCGTGACGATTACTGGTCAAACCCCAGTAGCACAGATGCAAGATTATGCAACTGAAGTTAGGAACTCACGCATGGCAGTGGTCAACTTGAGTGCTTATTTGCAGGCTATCGGAAATGTAAAAATAGTGCTGAAGTACTTGAGTCAATTAATTATGATCCAATTTCTGATCTTAGTAACACGCCTAATTCTGTTTTTTGCTCTCATGGTGCAGGTCATACTGTTGCTTGGAATGAAGTGCCAGATTATGCTCAATATCCGTATTTACAATCTTAAGATTGCTTAGGATCGACTAAAAAGATAGACAAAATTATTTCAAGTAATTCTTTTTTCGCAAAAGCAAAGCTGAAATAATGGCTAAGGCAGCTCCAAATAAGATTACCCATAAAAATCCAAATTCATTATCCTTACCTGGCAATCCGCCAACATTCATCCCCCAGATGCCACTAATTAAAGCCGGAATTGAGATAATTAGAGCAATTGAATCAAGATATTTCATCAAATTGTTTAAATGATTATCCATCATTGCCGAAAAAAGTCCATTAATTGATTCTAAAAGATCGCGGTAAACTTTTATTTTTTTAGTAATCCGGCGCTGAGAAAGTAGTAGATCAATGATAAAAATTGAGTTGGCCGAATGCTGCTTTTTAAGAAAGTCAGTTAGAGCTTCAATAGAAGAAGCTTGGTCATCCATTGTGTGATTAAAATAGACTAAAGTTCTGGTTAAGTCCGTTGCTTCTTTCAAAGACTTAGTTTTGGTAGTAGTTCTTGCTGCATGATCTAACTGATCAAGTTGCTGCTTTATTTTAGTTAATTCTTCATTAAAGCAATGGTTTTGATAAAGTAGTTGCTTAATTAAAAGATCTTCAACTGATAGTTTAGCAATTTCCTTTTGATTTTCTAAAATAGGTGCTGGCTTTTTTTGTAAAACTAAGATTAGTTGCTGAGAATTGAAGATCGCAATTGTGGGATAAATCGCATCTTCAACTTGAGTTTGACCAGCGTCAAAATTAAAGGATACGAAAATTCTGGCATTTTCAATTTTACATTTGGGCAAGACGTTAAAATGTGATACTTCAGTAGCGGACGTTTGTTTAGTAAAGACGTGCGCGTCACAGCCGATTGTTTTTTCTATATTGGTTAATTCTTCAGAAGTAGGATTAACTAAAATAACAAGTTTAGCCGATAATAGATTGTCTGATGTTATGTAGCCATTTTTATCATAAACAGTAAGCATAAGAAAACCTCCTGACTATTGTTTTTTAGGGTAAATATATCATAGAAGGCACTATAAGTTAGATTTAACGCCTTACAGTTGTTAAAAATGAAAACGATATACGTACAGAAAAATTAATTTATAATTAATGTACATAGCAAGTTATTAAGGAAATATTAAGCTTGTCGTTTTGGAGATGCCATAATATCTTTATCGACTAGTGCTTGATATGATTAAGTTAATCAGTCATGAGGATTGAAGATAGCTAGCTAAAACAATCTTTTATGTGTTTTAGGAAAGGATACCTAATTATGATGAAAGATAAACATGGAATTAAAGACAAAGTAGCAGGTAAATTTAAAGAAGTAGAAGGAAAAGTCACTGGCGATAAGGCCCGTGAATTAGAAGGAAAGGCTCAACAAGCTAAAGGAAAGGTAAAATCTAAGGCTACTAAAGTAAAAGAAGACTTAGAATAAATTACTATTAAATTAGAAATAGGAGGCGATCCCCATGCTTCACTGGATTTGGGTTTTGATTGTCGGAGGCGTAATCGGGTTAATTGCAGGAGCCATTACTCATAAGGGTGGCTCAATGAACTGGATTGCAAATATTATTGCTGGGCTAGTAGGCTCATCTCTAGGCGAGGCCTTGCTTGGTGCCTGGGGTCCGCAAGTAGCGGGAATGGCAATTGTTCCATCACTCTTAGGTGCTATTATTCTAGTTATCTTGGTATCATGGATTATGACTATGCTATTTGGCCCTAGGGCTAGCGAATAAATCATATTTAACACAATTAAATAATCTCTCTCAAAAGAGCAGTCTTAGCAGGCTGCTCTTTTCTATGGTCGGCGTTTTGAGTTTTCATAGTATAATAGATGTGATATAAAAATCTAGGTAAGAAAAGAGATAATAATGCGTTTAATTTCATGGAATATTGATTCGCTAAATGCTGCTTTAACTAGTGATTCAGCACGTGCCAAGCTTACACGTGGCGTTTTAAATACAATTAAAGAAAAAGATCCTGATATTATTGCCATTCAAGAAACTAAATTACGGGCAACTGGTCCGACTAAGAAGCATCAAGAAATTTTGGCCGAAATGTTTCCTGACTATGATTATGTTTGGCGCTCTTCTGAAGAACCTGCACGAAAAGGTTATGCTGGGACAATGTTTTTATATAAAAATACTTTGACGCCAGAAGTAACTAAGCCAGTAATTGGGGCGCCAGAACCAATGGATCATGAAGGCCGAATTTTAACTTTAGAGTTTGATAACTATTATGTTACCCAAGTTTATACGCCAAATTCTGGAAATGAATTGAAGCGATTAGATGATCGTCAGGTTTGGGATGAAAAGTATACAGAGTATTTACAAAAATTAGATCAAGTAAAGCCGGTAATTGCTAGCGGTGACTATAACGTTGCTCATACACCAATTGATTTGAAGCATCCAGAAAATAATCATCATAACGCTGGTTTTACCGATGAGGAACGGCAAGACTTTGATAAGTTGCTCAAGCTTGGCTTTACTGATACATTTAGAAAAATTCATGGCAATGTCGAAGGAGTTTATTCTTGGTGGGCTCAAAGAGTGAAAACCAGCAAGGCTAATAACTCGGGCTGGAGAATTGACTATTATATCGTGTCTAATAGAATTGCTAATCAGGTAACTAAGTCAGAAATGCTCGATACTGGTGAGCGAAAAGATCATTGTCCAATTATGTTAGAAATTAATCTGTAATTATCCACTTGTGGATAAATCAAGAAGATCCAAATGATCTTCTTTTTTAGTTTAGTAATGGAAGTGAAAGCTGTGGATAACGTTTTAAAAGATGCAATTTTGAATGGCTTGTATAACAAGAATGAAAATAAGGGGAATGAGTTTATCAGTCCTCAGTTAGTAAATAATGATGATCAAAGTAAAATTTGGTTTACTTTGCGGCAGGAATTAATGTCATGTACCTCTTTTACTTGGGCCGTTGCTTTTATTTCAGAGAATATGCTTGTTCCTTTTAAGTTAGTAATGTCTGAACTAGCTAAAAAAGGAGTTAACGGTACCTTAATTACAGGAACTTATCTTGGCTTTAATAGTCCTAAAGTTTTTAAAGAGTTAATGAAGATTCCTAATCTAACGGTACGCTTAAGTGAGAAAACTGGTTTTCATGCAAAAGGCTACATTTTTAATCATGAAGATTATCAGACGATTTTAATTGGAAGTGTAAATTTTACTAGAAGTGCCTTATTAAAAAATTGCGAGTGGGGATTAAAAGTAACTTCGCATGAAAATGGGCAATTGGTCGAAGAAGTTAACGATCAAATTAAGAATAGTTTAAGTAATAGCTTGATACTTACTAGTTCTTGGATTAAGGAATACGAGCAAAATTGGCAACCGATTAAAAATAATCCGCATCTTCTATTAAGAAAATCCAAGAAAATATCACCTAACCAAATGCAAAAAGAAGCTTTAGCGAATTTAGATGCTTTAGTAAAAGAACAGGCAAAACGTGCCCTTGTTGTTTCAGCGACAGGAACTGGGAAAACATATTTGGGTGCTTTTGCAGTTAAAGAATATAAGCCAAAAAAGTTTCTTTATTTAGTTCACCGAGAACAAATAGCTAAAAAAGCTTTAGAGAGTTTTTATCAAGTAATTGGTGGCAAAAAAAGCGACTATGGCTTATTAACTGGAAATAAACATGATTTTGATAAAAAATATCTTTTTGGAACGGTTCAAACTGTAAGTCAGGAACAAATACTCGGACAATTAAATCCAGAAGAATTTGACTATATTTTAATTGATGAAGCTCATCGAGTGGCAGCACCAACTTATCAGAAGATTTTGAATCATTTTACACCAAAATTTTTATTGGGAATGACAGCAACGCCCGAGCGAATGGATAAGCAAAATATTTATGAAATATTTGATTATCACTTAGCTTATGAAATTAGGCTGAAAGATGCCTTAAATGAGCAGATGCTCACGCCTTTTCATTATGTGGGCGTCGAAGATTATACAGTGGGAAACCAGATTATTACTGAAACTAGTAAATTAAAAGACTTAGTTGCTGAAAAACGAGTAGAGTATGTACTTAAACAGCTTAATTACTACGGCTATTGCGGAGAAAAGGCAAAGGGCTTAGTATTTTGCAGTCGGCAAGAAGAAGCAAGAGAGCTGGCAAAATTATTTAGTCAAGCTGGTCATCCGTCTCGTGCGCTTACTAATGAGGATAGTCAAAAAAGGCGTGCTGAAGTAACGCAGCAGTTAGAAAATGGTGAATTAGAGTATATTTTTACCGTTGATCTATTTAATGAGGGAATCGATATTCCGTCGCTCAATCAAATTGTTATGTTACGAAATACTCAATCAAGTATTATTTTTATTCAGCAATTAGGTCGAGGCCTACGTAAATTTCCGGGAAAAGATTATGTCACAGTTATTGATTTCCTGGGAAATTATAAAAATAATTATCTAATTCCAATTGCTTTAAATGGTGATAAAAGTCGTGACAAAGATCAAGCAATTAGAGAAAGTAAATTACCACAGGTAATTGATGTTTCAACAATTAACTTTACCGAGATTGCTTCTCAGAGAATTTTAGCTTCGCTTGAAAAGATAAAACTAGACAGTATGCATGAACTAAGGCAGTCGTATGAAGATTTGAAAGAAAAGATTGGTAAAGTGCCACTCTTATACGATTTTTATCAATATGGTACGACTGCACCAACGGTTTTTGCTAAAAATCATGCTCTAGCTCATTATGGTGCTTTTTTAAAGAAGATGGGAGAAGAGGTAAATTTAGATGATTATCAGAATGCAGTTCTCTCTTTTGTAACCAAGGAGTTGCTATTCGGAAAGAGACCGCATGAGTTGCTACTCTTAGAAAGCTGCTTAAATAAAAACATCAGTAAAGCTGATTTTATTAAATTACTTAAGAACAAAAATTGTTATGTCAGTAAAGATGTACTTGAATCGGTTGAGAAAATTCTGTCGCTTGAATTTTTTGATGTTAAGCAGGGAAAAGCTACCAAGAAAGAGCAATATGGAATTTATCCTCTAATTGAAAAAGAAAATGGAGAATATCATTTATCCAATCAATTATTTCAGGCATTAAATGATAATCAGCAATTTAAAATACTATTTAAAGATGTACTAAAGACAGGTTTAGAACTGTCAAAAGAATATGATTCACAGTCTCAATTTACTCTGTATAAGCAATATGATCGTAAAGATGTCTGCCGTTTATTAAATTGGCCTAAGGATGTTTCGGCTCCAATGTATGGGTATCGTGTGGGAGAAAAAAAGACACCAATTTTTATCACTTATCAAAAAGACTCTAAGAAAAAGCGTAATGCTCGCTATCAAAATACTTTAGAAAATGGTCATAGTTTACGTTGGTATACGCGCACACCGCGTCATTTAGATTCAGATGAAGTGCAGCGCTTGTTATATACTGATGAGATGAAATTACACCTATTTGTGAAGCGAAGTGATGCAGCAGGAAAAGAATTTTATTATTTAGGAACAGCAGATATCCAAAAAGACTCAGTCAAAGAAGAAAAAATTGGACTTAAGCAAAAGAGTGCAGTTGGTATGAACTTAGTTCTCAATCATCCTTTAAAGCAATCAATTTACAATTTGCTTTTTAGTTAGGAAATTAAACATAGTTTAGGATAAATTATAAAAATACATAATAATTATTTGATAAATTTTAAATTGCAAAACTGGAGGAAGAGAGAAAATAAGATTGAAAAGTAAACTAGTTTTTGTACTGGCTTTATTAGTGATTGTTTTGACTGGTTGTACTACCCAAGATAAACCAAATCAGGCAGATGCGGCACCTAAGTACTATGTTGAAAAGCGTCAAACACCTAAGACAAACTTGAATGTGATACCAACTCTATTTTTCCATGGTGGCTTAAGCAATTACAAGGGCGAAGAAAACATGGTAAAAGCAGCTCAAAAAGCAGGAGTTACCAATTCAATAATTAGAGCTAATGTAGATGCAAATGGTAAAGTGAAATTAATTGGCACTATTTCTAAGAATGCTATAAACCCAATTGTAGAGGTAAATTATCGCAATAATGTTCAGCTGGATTTTAAAGAGCATGGTCGATATGCTAGAAATGTTGTGCAGACTTTACAAAATGAGTACGGAATAAAAAAGGTAAATATGGTTGGACATTCCCTGGGAAATATTTCGATTATGTATTATTTGTTGCAAACTGCGCATGATCCTGAAATGCCCAAACTAAATAAGCAAGTTTCAATCGGAGGACATTTTGATGGACTTGATTTTAAACAATTACCAATTGCAATTCGCCAGCCATCGAATTTACATGTAGATGCAGAAGGAAAGCCAAATAAGACCAACTCTACTTATCGTGAGATGATGAAGTTAAGAACTCTTTATCCAAACAAGCAGACTAGTGTTTTAAATATTATTGGTAATATTGGAGGTAATTCAGATGGAATTGTGAAGAATGCTTCGTCACTTTCGCTTGAATATTTGGTTGAACCAATGGCTAAAAGTTACCGAGTAGTTAAAATTGTCGGTAAGAACGCAGAGCACGGACAGCTAACTTACAATAAACAAGTTGAAAAAGAAATTATTAAGTTTTTATGGCTCCAGTAATTTTGAATAATCAAAAAAAAGATGCTTTGATGCATCTTCTTTTTTAAATTTTATTTTCATGTTGATTACTTTTATCAAAATTATGGAGCCACATGCCCCAAGCGGCTTGAAATTCAATAATTAATACACTGGCAGAAATAAGTACCATGATAATTAAAGCATAACTAGCCGTTTCACCTAATTCAGATGTATCGAAATTGTAAGTAAAGAGCTTAATTCCTCCATAGATAAGTAGAATAACCCAATATATATTTGCTCCCCACCATAACTTTTTCACTGCAGATACCGCTTTCATTTACTATATAAAGCTATTATACCATTCTTATGGTTAATTAAAAGTTTGGTGCATAGCTAAAGCGCCCTTAAGAAGTTGTATAATAAAGAGAAAATAGAGAGGTGAAGTGAATTAGATGGGACAAGCTTGGGAAAATTTTAAAAAGAATACAAACGTGCATCGCCTTGCCACGTTATGCTTAATTATTTTGGTATTATATGCGGTACGTTCAATGATGAATACAATTTTATTAACGTTTATTTTCACATATTTAATTGTGCACTTAATTCGTTTTACGCAAAAGAAATTACCAAACTTGCCCTCGCAAGTAATTGTTGTGTTAGCTTATCTATTAGTAATTGCGATCATTTACTTTGCGATTACCATATATGTGCCAATATTAATTAAACAAATTATTAAAATGAGTCATTCTTTAATGAAGTTTTATCAATCTGATAATATGGACTGGTTAACGCAATATTTGAATCATTACATTAGCGATAGTGAAATTACAACACAGGCAAAACATGGTGTAACTATCTTAGTTCATGCCTTGACTAATGTGGGTACATTAACGATTGCGTTCTTTATGTCACTAATTATGAGCTTTTTCTATACTATTGAGCTTGATTCTATGAACGAATTTTCTCATACTTTTTTGAATAGTCGCCATTTATCCTGGTTATTTAAAGATATTGCCTACTTTGGCAACAAGTTTGTTAATACTTTTGGTGTGGTTTTAGAAGCTCAATTCTTCATTGCCTTATGTAATACAGCAATGACAATGATTTGCCTAATTATTATGAAAATGCCACAGATTATTGCTCTTGGATTAATGGTCTTTATTCTAAGTTTGATTCCAGTTGCTGGTGTAATTATTTCCTTGATTCCGTTAAGTTTTGTGGCTTATTCGGTAGGCGGAATTAGGTATGTAATCTATATTCTTATTGTTATTATGATAATTCATGCAATTGAAGCCTACATTTTGAACCCTAAGTTCATGTCAAGTAAAACAGAATTACCAATTTTCTATACCTTTGTAGTTTTGCTTGCAGGTGAGCATTTTCTTGGAACCTGGGGACTAATTGTTGGGGTACCAATCTTCACCTTCTTGTTGGATATCTTAGGAGTAAAATCAGTTAAAACGAAAAAGCCAAAAATCTTGAAAATTGAAAACAAAAAATAAAAGCAGCTGTCAAAGCTGCTTTTTGCGTATTGTAAATAGGATTGTAGGTCCCAAATGAGAATATATGAAAAATACGAGATATGAATGGAGTTTTTAATTTTGCTATTCACAATACAATATTAATTACGCAAAAAAATCAGATTTTTTGTTATTTCTTATAAAAATTTTCAAGTACTAATAATAGCGGTTTCATATCTTCCTTTGTTAAACTAAAAATGAAAGAAAGATGTGAGGCAATGTTATGAAAAAATATGATTATATAATTTTAGGAACAGGTCCTGCAGCATATCAATTTATTAAGCTCTTAGCTACGCAACATAAATCAATTTTAGTTATTGAAAGTGGCTTATTTGGTGGAACCTGTCCCAATGTCGGTTGTGAACCAAAAATCTATTTAGATGGTGCTGTTCAAGCTGCACTTCTTAGCAAACAACTAGAAGGACATGGTATTGAACAGGCTGCAGCGATGAATTGGTCACAATTAATGAAAGAGAAAAAGGAACGATTTACTAGTTGGCCGGATGAAACGAAAGAAGTCATTGGTAAGACTTGCGATGTAATTAGTGGAAGTGCGCATTTTATTAATCGACAAACAATTGCAGTAAATCAAAAATATTTCCAGGGAAATAAGATTATTATCGCAACTGGGAGAAGACCGCATGAATTATCAATTCCAGGAGCAAAGTTTTTGCATGATAGTTCAGATGCATTATCTTTAAATAAAGTCCCAGAACACGCTACTTTTATTGGCGCGGGTTATGTAGCGATGGAGTTGGCTACGTTCTTAGCTGCGGCAGGCAGTCAGGTAACCATTTTGGTTAGAGGAGAGCAAGTATTAAGACATTTTTATCAAAAGTATAGTTCTGACCTAGTTAATCGAATGATGAAGCGCGGGATTCAATTTAGGTTTGCTACTGAGGCGACGCGCATTACTCAATTAAGCGATAAATATGTTGTTGAGTTAAATCAAGGTAGTTCCCTTGTAACTGATTACGTTGTGAATGCTAGTGGTCGAACGCCAAATATTGAAAAACTTGACTTATCTGCTGCACAGATTGACTATTCACCTAAGGGAATTGAGGTGGATCGACATTTACAGACAAACGTTAAGAATATTTATGCGATCGGTGATGTTACAAGTCAGGATGTACCTAACTTAACTACGGTGGCAGAATTTCAGGCACGCTATCTTTTCAATTCTCTTGAAAAAGGTTTAAGTCAGCCAATCGACTATCCTGCAATCGGAACTGGCGTATTCGCCTTTCCGCAATTAGCCCAAGCTGGGGTTAATCCTGATAGCGTTTCTGAAGATAGAGATAATTTTGAAATTGTAGAATATGAACTAAGTCAGAGTAGTTTATATGCTGGTCAAAGAGAAAAGGGGCTGCTAACGGTAGTTTATGATAAAGCTAATTATATTGTTGGAGTTAGCGAAATCAGCACAAGTGCAGTTAATGATGTGAATTATTTTGTCCCAATTATTGGATTAAGAATCAGGAGAAATGAATGGCATCGAAATGTATTGCCAATTTATCCAGCCTTAGCTGATAAGATTGAAGGAATTTTGAGATAGAAAAAATGGCACCATTAAGGTGCCATTTAATTATGAATCTAATTTTTACAAGTCGCTTCCACCATAGTTAGGAGCTTCTTTAGCCATTTGAACATCATGTGGGTGAGATTCGCGAAGGCCAGCGTTAGTAATTTGAACAAATTGACTGTTTTCAATCAATTCTTCGATTGTACCAGCACCAACGTAGCCCATACCAGCACGTAAACCACCGTCAATTTGGTAGATAATATTTGAAACGTCACCTTTATAAGGAACTAAAGCTTCAACACCTTCAGGAACTAACTTGTTTGCTTCGTTAACTCCGCCTTGGAAGTAGCGGTCAGAAGAGCCATGTTGTTGTGACATTGCTCCTACTGAACCCATACCGCGGTAAGACTTAAATTTTTTACCTTCATTTGTGAAAATTGTACCAGGTGCTTCAGTAGTACCTGAGAACATTGAACCTAGCATTACTGCATTTCCACCAGCAGCTAAAGCTTTAACCACGTCACCAGAGTACTTAATTCCGCCGTCGGCAATGATCTTCTTGCCGTATTTTTGAGCAACATTAGCAGCATCATAAATAGCAGTAATTTGAGGAACACCGACACCAGCAACAATACGAGTAGTACAAATTGAACCAGGTCCAATTCCGACCTTAACAACATCAACGCCAGCGTCAAATAAGGCAGCAGTTCCTTCGCCAGTAGCAACATTTCCTGCAATCAGAGTAGCTTTAGGGAAGTGATCGCGAATTTCTTTGATCTTACGCAGAACACCAGCAGAGTGACCATGTGCAGTATCAATAACAATTGCGTCAGCGCCTGCCTCAAGTAAGGCTTCAGCACGTTCAAAAGTATCACTTGTAACGCCAACAGCTGCGGCAGCTAAAAGACGACCTTGATCATCAACTGCAGGGTGAGATAAGTTAGGATCAACAGCTTTAGTTTTAGCCTTTTTAACCTCTTCAACCTGGGCTTCGATTGAAAGGTTCTTGTGAATAACCCCTAAACCACCATTTTCGGCCATGGCAATTGCCATATCACCTTCAGTAACAGTGTCCATTCCAGCAGAAATAAGTGGAATGTGAAGTTGAAGATTAGGCGCTAATTTCGTATCAAGTTTAACTTCATTGGGCAGCACATGACTTTCAGCTGGAATTAAAAGTACATCATCAAAAGTTAATCCTTTTTTGGCAAATTTTGTTTCCCACAAACTCATTGTAAAGTCCTTTCTATAGAAGCAACGTTTTAATATTAAATTAGCTAAACTTTACTCGAATCTGAGCCAGAAGTCAATTGGAAATTTGATTTATCTTTTTAACAATTAGATTGGCTAGTAACTTATAACCATTGACGCCGAAGTGAAGACCATCATTCTTTTTTCCGTTGAAAATTTCGGGAAAGTTTATATTTTCTTGCATTTTACTGGCAAGATCAATAACCGAAAATTTATATTCGCTAGCTATTTTTTTTACTATATTGCTGTATTCCATAACTAAACGGTTGCTTCTTACTCTTTGTTTATTTTCATCAACTGCTGGTGGTGTGATAAAGATAACTTTTTCTGGATAATAAAGCCAAATAATGCTTGAAGCAATTAAATCTAAATTTTTTTCAAATTGACGAAGAGGGACTTGCTTATGCGTTGCTAAGTCATTAGTGCCAACTAAAATAATTAGATAATTACACTTAGGCTGATTAAAGACCAGGCTAGGTAGGGAAAGGGCAAGACCGCCAGAATTAATTCCTGATATTGCAGTGTTGTAAATATCACAAGAAAGAATTTTTTGTAGCTGAAAATTGAGTTCTGGAATTGAGTGGTTTTCAGAGCGGGCAATAATGCTGTCCCCAGTTAGAAGTAATTTCATATCAAAATCCTTTGGGTAGAAAAAAGACCTTGAGAAAAATCTCAAGATCTTTTCTAATTATAAATAATTTGATCTTTAGAACTTGTTCTTGTCTAAAGCAACTGGTGAATCAGGCTTTTCACCGTTGATTAACTTCAAGTTGTTATCAAATGCCTTAACAACCATGTTACGTACTGCGTGAGTAGTGTAGAAAGCAGTATGTGGAGTTACTAAAACATTTGGACGATCAATTAAGTCAGCTAAACGAGCATCTGGGAATTCTTTGCCTTCCCAATCCTTGTTAAATACGCCAACTTCGCCTTCGTAAGTGTCCATTACGAAACCAAAGATTTTACCTGAGTCTAAACCACGGATAACAGCATCAGTGTCAACAAGTGGACCACGTGAGCAGTTTACGATTACAACGCCATCTTTCATTTCAGCGATTGACTTATCGTTGATCATGTGAACGTTAGCTGGAACATCTGGTACGTGAAGTGAAATTACATCAGCTTGCTTGTATAAGTCATCAAGTGAGTCAACGTAGTAACCTTTCTTTTCAAGTTCTGGGTTCTTGAAGATATCGTAAGCAATAACCTTTGCGCCGAAACCTTCCATAATTCTCATAAATACTTGACCAATGTGACCAGTACCAACAACACCAACAACTTGGTCACGAACTTCACGACCAATAGTAGGTGCCCAGCGTAAGTCGCGCTTAGCCATCTTTTCATCCATACGCTTGTCTTGACGTAGTACACGAGCAGCTTGGATTGCAGCATGTTCAGCAATTGCGTCAGGAGAGTATACAGGAACGTTAGTGATTTCAAAGCCTAATTCCTTAGCTTTGTCCATGTCAATGTTATCAACACCAACGTTACGTAATGACATCTTAGTTACGCCAGCATCAGCTAAAGCTTGAAGAGTTTCAGGAGTGTAGTCTAATTGTTGGTAAACAACAACCCCGTCAGCACCCTTAGCTAACTTAGCAGTTTCAGGAGTCAAAAGCTTGTCAGTGTATTCAACTTCAACATCCTTGTGAGCATCTTTCCATTCGTTTAAGAAAGGTTCTTCATCTTTACGAATAGCGTAAGCAAAAATCTTTGTCATAAATTCAACCTCCGTCAAAATTAATAGTATGACCGTCTTTTATTATACACTTGACTTTGTTAATAAAAACACAAAATCGAATTTTTTTGAAACTTATTTTAAAGATGTTTCATGTGAAACGATAATTGCAGTTAAAAATAGATTTTCTTTTGCGTATCATTATAGGGTGCCTTATGATAATGGTTAGAAAAAAGAATTGGAAGTAAAGCTGCTAAAATGTTATTAAAAATCAGTCAAAACAGATGAGGGAATAAGTAATGTCAGTTGTTGTGAAATATATAGATTTAGATAATAATTCAGCTGAATTGGCAAGTTCAGAAGAATTGAATGGAAAAGCAGGAGAAAGAATTAACTATCATACAGCAGAAGAAGTCCAAAAGCTAACAGCTGCTGGTTATGTATTGATTAATAATTCGTTTGATCCAAATAATGAAATACATTTTTTTGATGAAACTTCTCAAGAATACAAGCTCACTTTTAAACATGGTCAAGAAGAAGTAACTGCTAAGAATCTAAAATATGATTGTCAATTAAATGATGTACAACTTAAAGGAAAGCAAGTAGTTCATTATACAGGCCTTGAAAAAGATATTCCTGACAATGTAGTTGGAGTCACTTTTAATAGGAAAATTATTTACGACAAAGTTACTAAGCAGAAAGTTTCACTTAGTGCCTGGCAACCAGAAAAGTATTATTTGCTTTTAGTTGCTACTCCTGCCGTTTTAGATTACACGCCAGATAAAGCGGTAATTGGCGGAGAAGCTGTTACAGTTCAAAAACCTAAGCATGAGTATGTCGTTACTTATTTGCCTAATAAGAAAAATGCTAGAAGGCAGAAGGCTGAAATCAAGTTTATTGATATTGATGATAGTAATCAAGAATTAGCTAGCTCTGGCGAATTAAAAGGTAAACCCGGCAAAGAAATTTCTTACAGTACGACAGAAATTTTGAAAGAACTGACAGATAAAGGATATGAAGTCGTTACTAATGACTTTGATTCTAATGACCAGAAGCCTGTCTTTGGAAATAGTAGAGATTACATTCAAACCTTTATTATTGCTTTAAGACATAAAAAGCAAGCCGTTAATTCTGATCATCTTTCTTCCGAAATTGACCATCGTCTTTATGAAAAAGAAGTACATCGCCGAATTACCTTTTCAGGTTTAAACGGTCAACAGTTAGATGATATAGTTCAAACTGCTGTCTTAAAACGTAGTCTAACAATGGACATGGTTACTAAAAAAATTATCCCAGGCGAATACACTAGTCAGTGGCAAAGCACAGAAACATATCCTTCAGTGGCCGTTCCTGTTGTTGCAGGATATCATACTAAAACTAAAGAAGTAGTAGCTTGTCCCGTAATAGAAAAAGACATAAGTGAAGAAGTTAAGTATTATGCAAATAGTTATTTGATTCCAGTTGATGCAAATCATAATAAGCTTTCTGAAATAGATAAGAGGCAATTAATTACTAATTCTATTGATCCAACGAAAGCAATTTTCCCTAAATTAGAGCTTGAAAATGTCGTCTTAAAGCCAATTAAAGAGGTAAAAATTGAAGATCCGGGGCGAGATTATGAGGTTCCATACTTATTAGTTCATAAATATATTGCCGTCGATGAGAAGTATCCTAAAAAGGAAGTAAGTCCAGCATATTATAGAAGAATTGTGACAGCTCGCGTTCATTATCAAGGTGCTGGCGATTTGACTCCTGCTGACGCAGAACAGACAGTTACCTGGACAAGAACAGTAACCTATGACGAAGTAAGTAGAGAAATCATTGATAATGGAATGTACACGACAAAATGGTTAGCTGATAAAGATATCTTTGAAGCAACCCCTACGCCAGTTATTAAGGGCTTTTGCGCTGATATTGGCTTAATTGGCGAACATCCAGTTACAGAAACAGACTTGATGGCGACTGTTACTTATGCGCCAGTTGGAAAAATGATCCCAATTGATGAACATGGAAATGAAATAAAAAATGCTATGCGATCACCATATATTAATGATCCATATGATCCAGTACGGGTACTTTTTACCGAGGAAGTTCCAGAAGTACAAGGATATGCTCCGGTTAACAATACAATTTCGGTTAATGATCCATTTTCCGATACCAAGGTAACTTATACCTTGAAGCCCCGTTATATTCCAGTGAATAGTGAACACCCATATCGCCCGATCAAGCCAACGATGTATAGTGTGCCAGTTAAGGAAACAGTCAAATATCAGGGAGCAGGAGAGCAAACACCAACGGCTCGTTTGCAAGCTGCACGATGGACTAGAACATTAACAGCCGATGAAAATACCAGTGAATTAATAGACAATGGTAAATATACAACAGCTTGGAAAGTTGATAAGAATCACTATACTGCAGTAAAAACGCCGGTAATTGATGGCTATCATGCTGATAAGAATATTATTGAAGCAAAAGAAGTTAAAAAAGCTGATCTTAATTTTTCTGTAGTTTATCAAGCTAATGGACGTATAGTACCAGTGGATGCAAAAGACAATTCGTTAGTCGGTGTTGAGCAACCATCATATGTAACTGATCCAGAAGATGCAACAAAGGTATTACCAAAACAAGGTGTACCTAGAATTTTGAATTATGTACCAGAACAAGAAGTGATTACGGTAGGAGATGCAGGAGAAGATACACGAGTTAAATATTACACATTTAACGAATGGAGTGAATTAAAAGCTAAGAAAAAGGCTGAACAAAAACATAAAAATTTAAAAACAAAGAAACCGATTGAAAATAAAGATGAGCAAGAAAAGAAGGAAAAAGTAGAAGAAAAGCCAAAAGCAGCTAATTCTGATCAAAAAAAGAAGCAAGATCATAAGGTTTTGAAGCATATATTTCCGTGGATGAAATAGAAGATAGAAGGCTAGATTTGTTTAAGCAAATCTAGTTTTTTTATTGCAAAATTTTTAGACCAATTTTTATGAAGAAGTGTATAATTAATTTTCGAAAAAACTTTTTCGGAGGAAATATTGTGTCTGATAAAAGCGAATCGCTGACTAAATTAGAAGAGGATGAAAAGTATAATCGACTAACAGCATTGAAGTTATTTGCGATGACTTCATCGATGGTTATTTCAGTTAATGAACTAGCTCCTTTTGGAAAAACTGGACCAACCGCAGTCTTTTATTTACTATTAGCTGGGTTAATATGGTTTGTACCAATTACGCAGATGGCAGGAGAAATGGCTTCTGTTGATGGCTGGGATAAGGGCGGAATTTTCACCTGGGTAAAGGGATCGCTGGGAGATCGTGCTGGCTGGACCGCAATGTTTTATCAGTGGATTCATATTACAGTTGGGATGAACACGATGATGTACGTTATTATTGGTGCATTGTCGATTACCTTTAATACTCCTTGGTTTAATACAACACCAAGTATTAGATTTTTACTGATGATGGTAATTATCTGGTCAATTACTATTGTTGAAATGGTTGGAGTTAAAAAGATTGGTCATATTGCAGAATGGTTATTTGCATTAGGAATTGCGTTACCAGTCATTTTACTAATCGTTACGTTCTTTATATATTTAATTCAAGGCCGTCCCTTATATATGCATTTAAACTGGGATAATATTATTCCACATCATTTAACTGGGACTACCTTAGTAGCTTTTGTGCCATTTGTACTTGCCTTTTGTGGTGGTGAAGCATCTGCACCACATGCTAAATACTTAGAAAATCCAAAGAAGTATTCTACAGTTATGCTTGCTCTAGCGATCACTGCTATTTCTTTTGATTTATTAGGTAGTACGGCAATTGGAATGTCAGTTCCTAAAGATCAAATTCAAAATTCAACTGGCTTTGTTTATACTTTCGGAAAAATTTTAGATTCAATTGGTTTACCTGGCGACTTAATTAAAAAATTTATCGGTGTGTTATTGGCAGCGGGTATTATTGGGGAATTAGGCAATTGGCTTGCTGGTCCTAGTCAGGGAATGTTTGAAGCAGCTAAAGAAGGTTATATGCCTAAATTTTTTGCAAAATCTACTAATCGTGATGTTCCGATGAGATTAATTGTTTTACAGACTTTGATTGTAACGGCATCGGCTGTTTTAATTACTTTTACCAGTGGAAAGAACTCAGATTTTGCCTTTAATGTTTCTTTAGCAGCAACTACTGCGCAATATTTAATGGTTTATATTTTGATGTTAATTTCTTATATTGTTTTGAAAATAAAGCATGGAAACTTAAAGCGTAGTTATTATATGACTAAAAATAAGGCGTTAGGCATTACGATTGCGATTATTGCCCTGGTAATAACTGTAGTTGCTTTCTTTATTTCATTTATTCCTGCTCAAGGTACGCCAGCATACTTAAGAGGGGTTTATGTTTGGACGATGATTGGGCTTTGCATGATTGTTACGATTCTGCCACTGGTGATATATCATTATCATCGCCACTTTTAAGTAGAATAAATGAAAGTTAAAAAAATATTAATAAAATAAACTTTTTACTTGTAAAAAGTTATTAATAAGATTACATTTAAGATGTATTCAAGTAAGAAGTGTAAAGCAAAAGAGCTATGGTAAATTTGAGGTATCCATAGCTCTTTTGTTTTATTAAATTTAATGACTTAAGGAATAAAAAAGAATGAATAATCCTGAAGAAATACAGCACTTCATTGACGTTTTAATTAAAGAAGATAGCTTTGTCAAAGCTGCTAAAAAATTATATATTTCGCAACCATATTTAACTCAGCTGATCAAAAGAATTGAAAGTCATTTAGGTACTCCAATTATTAATCGAGATAAAAAGCCATATTCATTAACGCAAGCAGGGCTACTTTATTACCAATATCTAGAAAATGTTTCTTACGATAAACAGCAATTAAATAAAAAGATTGCTAAATATACACACCCTGATAAGGAAATTATCAAAATTGGTATTCTAGAAAGTTTAGGAACGTATTTACTACCAGAAATATTGCCAGATTTTTTAAAGCAAAATCCGCAAGTAGAGATTCAGCTTTTCGAAAATTTCCCTAGGGAAAATGAAAAGAACTTGCTAAGTGGAAATATTGATTGCTACATTGGCCAAACTCCTGAAGCAATTGATTCAAGCCTAGATATTGTTAGTAATGGTGGGGAAAAGTATTATATCGTAATTTCACCAGCTTCTCCTTATTATCAAGCTGGAAAGTTTATACTTGATCCACATGAATTAGATCTAAAAGAGTTACTACAAGAGCCGTTCGTTTTAAGCGTTCCGGGTTCTGCAATTCGCCATCAAGTGAATGGCGTGTTTCAAAGATTTCACTTAGAGCCCAAAGTGATTTTAGAGTCTAAAAGTATTATTACGGCTACTAGTTTGGCAATTCATGGGATGGGGCTCACAATTTCCACTGCTAGTATTATTAAACGAATTGGTGAGACACCCATTAATTTGTTTCCTATTAGCCATGACCTAATTAATGTCGTTTTCTTTATTGCATCTAGGCGGGAAAAAAATAAATCAAAGGCTCTAAAAAATCTAATTAGAGAATTTAAGAATAAAAACCTGCAAGCAATTATCAGGTAATATTCTCTACTGTAAATTAGCTATAACAAATTTGTTATTGGTAAGTTACAAAAAAGATATTTAAGCAGTGCGTTTCAATCACCTATAATTTAGGTATGAAAAAGGTTTAAGAAAGGGCATTAGAATTATGAAATCGGGAAAGTATGAAGTAAGAGCTAAGGGCCATGGCGCAAGTTTCATGCCTATGGAAGTAACCCTCTCTGAAGATAAAATTGAAGATATTAAGGTAGACGCTAAGGGCGAAACTAAAGGTGTGGCAGACGAAGTCTTTAGACGTTTGCCAGAGGAAATTGTTAAAAATCAGACTTTAAATGTTGATACCGTCAGTGGTGCCACTATTTCTAGTCATGGTGTGATTGACGGAGTAGCCACTGCAATTAGTGAAGCTGGTGGTGATCCTGATGAGTGGAAGAAACGTGCTAAGCCTGCAGAACAAAGAGAAAAAGATGAAACGTATACTACTGATGTTACGATTGTAGGTGCTGGTGGTGCCGGTTTAGCTGCAGCAGCAAGAAGCATCCAACATAATAAAAAGGTTATTGTGCTTGAAAAATTCCCACAAATTGGTGGGAATACCAGTCGTGCAGGTGGTCCAATGAATGCGGCTGAACCTGATTGGCAAAAGCAATTTAAAGCTTTAGCTGGCGAAAAGGAAACTCTTGAAGAATTGGCAGCAACTCCAATTGAAAAAATTGATCCAGAATATCAAACGGATTTTAAGGAGTTGCAAAAGCAGATAAAAAAATATGTTGCTTCTGGAGCTAATTACTTATTTGATTCAAAATTACTTCATGAAATTCAAACTTATTTAGGTGGTAAACGTACAGATTTGAAGGGTAATGAAATTCATGGAAATTATGCCTTAGTTAAAGAATTGGTTGATAATGCTTTAGATTCAGTTCACTGGCTGGCAGATTTAGGAGTAGATTTTAATCGTAGCCAAGTGACAATGCCGGTTGGTGCTTTATGGAGAAGAGGACACAAGCCAGTTGAGCCAATGGGTTATGCTTTTATTCATGTTTTAGGTGACTGGGTAAAAGAACATGGTGGCACAATTTTAACCGATACTCGTGCTAAGCATTTAATTATTGAAGATGGCAAAGTTTGCGGTGTAATTGCAAAAAGACCCGATGGCAGTAAAATTACTATTCATGCCAAGGCAGTAATTTTAACTGCTGGAGGATTTGGTGCAAATACGCCAATGGTTCAAAAATACAATACTTACTGGAAACATATTGATGATAATATTGCGACTACTAATTCTCCAGCTATTACTGGTGACGGGATTGGCCTTGGTAAGGAAGCAGGCGCAGATTTGGTTGGAATGGGCTTTATTCAAATGATGCCTGTTTCTGATCCTAAGACTGGTGAATTATTTACTGGTCTTCAAACTCCTCCAGAAAACTATATTATGGTCAATCAAAAGGGAAAGCGTTTCGTAAATGAGTTTGCAGAACGTGATGTTTTAACTAAGGCAGCGATTGATAATGGCGGTTTATTCTACTTAATTGCCGATGACAAGATCAAAGATACTGCTTATAACACAACGCAAGAATCAATTGATGCGCAAGTTAAAGCAGGTACCTTATTTAGAGCAGATAGTTTAGAAGAGTTAGCTAAACAAATCGGTATGGATCCAGATACTTTAGTCGATACAATTAAGAAATATAATTCATATGTCGATGCCGGAAAAGATCCTGATTTTGAAAAGTCCGCCTTTAACTTAAAATGCGAGGTAGCACCATTTTATGCTACGCCAAGAAAGCCAGCCATTCACCATACAATGGGTGGTTTAAAGATTGATACTGGCGCGCATGTTTTAGATAAAACTGGCAAGCAAATTTCTGGTTTGTATGCGGCTGGTGAAGTAGCTGGTGGTATTCATGCCGGCAACCGCCTAGGTGGAAATTCTCTTGCTGATATTTTTACTTTTGGTAGAATTGCCGCAAACAGTGCTATTGATGAATTAGAAAAATAGTATAGATAGATTAAAACGTTGTAAACACTGGAGTTTGCAACGTTTTTTTGCTAAAATACTAAAAATACTTAATTTTTTTGGAGGACTTGAATTGAGAGAAGCGCAGGAAAAAAAGCTAACTACAAAACAGTACTTAATTGTAGCATCAATGATCTTTGCACTGTTCTTTGGTGCAGGAAACTTAATTTTCCCACTTCATTTAGGTCAGCTTGCTGGTAAAAATTGGGGACCAGCAGCAATTGGCTTCTCAATTACAGGGGTAGTCTTACCTTTACTTTCACTTCTTGCAGTTGCAATTACTCGTAGTAATGGTGTTTATCAAATTGGATTACCAGTAGGAAAGATCTTTGCTCTTTCTTTCATGACCTTAATGCAGCTAACAATCGGTCCATTATTTGCAGCACCAAGAAATGCCACTGTATCTTATACTGTGGGGATTGCACCGCTTTTGCCTAAGCAATTTCATGGAATTGGTTTGATTGTCTTTACGATTATCTTTTTTGCCATAGTTTATGTGATTGCCTATAACGAGAGTGATATTCTTTCTTCTTTAGGTAAGGTTTTGAATCCGATTTTTTTAATTTTGCTTTTTATTGTCTTTGTAATTGCGTTTGCTCGCCCGCTTGGTAATCCTGATATGGCTACAACTACTAAAGAATATATGAATGGTGCGATAGTTAAAGGCTTTTTAGAGGGCTATAATACTATGGATGCTTTAGCTGGTTTAGCCTTTGGGGTTACTGTAGTAACAGCGATTAAAGAGGTAGTTAATAATGATGAAAAGAAAACTGCTAAAATGACTGCTAAGTCTGGGTTAATTGCAGTTATTGCAATTGGTGTAATCTATACTTTATTAATCGTTATTGGTGCGATGTCATTGGGGCATTTTAAAATAGCGAGTGACGGCGGTATTTTATTTTCAGAGATCGTTAAATATTATGCTGGTATTTTTGGGCAGGCGTTGTTAGCTGTTTTAATCTTTTTAGCCTGTTTAACTACCGCAGTTGGGGTCTTGGCGGCTTTTGCCTTAGATTTCAGTGCCCATTATTCAAAGATTAGCTATAAGGGGTGGCTAACAATCGGATGTCTAGGTTCGTTAGCTACAGCAAATTTGGGCTTGGAAAAAATCATTCATTGGTCGCTTCCTGTTTTAATGTTTTTATATCCCTTGGCTATTGTATTAATTATTCTATCTGTATGTTCACCGCTATTTAAAGACGACATGGTAGTATACAAAATTACGATGCTTTTAACTCTAATTCCAGCGATTTTTGATTTAATTACTAACTTGCCTGCACCAATTTCTGGAACACAGTTTTATAAAGTAGTAAGTCAGATTCGCTTACAATATTTACCTTTAGCCAATATTGGCTTATCTTGGGTTGTACCAACAATTTTAGGATTAGTTATCAGTGTCTTGATTCATTTTTGGCGCCGTAAAGCTAATAAAATATAGTAATTCAGCTATGGTTCATTTGAATCATAGCTTTTTTGTTGGGATAATGAAGCTAGGTGATAAAAATGAGTTTAACCAATAAAGTGCCCGAAAAAGATGTGCATGATTTATTTACTCGGGTAGCTCCGCATTATGATCAGATGAATAATTTAATTAGCTTAGGTACGCAAAAAGGTTGGCGCAAGAAATTTCTAAAAGAATTAAAAGTAGCACCGGGTGAATTTGTCCTAGATTTATGTTGTGGTACTGGCGATATCACGATTGCTTTGGCAAAACAAGTTGGTCCGTCAGGAAATGTAATTGGACTTGATTTTAACCAAGAAATGCTTGATTTAGCTGAACAGAAAATACGCCAGCAAGATTTACAAAAAGAAATTTAATTAAAGCAAGGGGATGCAATGGAATTGCCATACCCAGATCAGAGCTTTGATATAGTAACGATTGGTTTTGGCTTACGGAATGTTCCTGATGCAAATCAAGTCCTGAAAGAAATCTATCGAGTATTAAAGCCAACTGGTAAAGTGGGAGTGTTAGAAACATCGCAGCCAACCAACCCGCTTATTAAGTTAGGATGGAAGAGCTATTTTAAGTTATTTCTTAGCTTTGCAAAATTATTAGGTGCTAATGTATCTGATTATCAATATTTGTCTCATACTACCGCCAAATTTGTTTCTGCGGAGCATTTAAAAGCAATGCTTATAAAAAATGGATTTAAAAATGTGCATGTAGATAAATTAAATTTAGGTGCGGGTGCAATTCATATCGGAATTAAGAAGTAAATGAGCTAAAATATAAAATAAAAACTAAAAAAGGAGAATTTTATGAAAACTGGTACTAAAATTATTACTTTAGACAACGGTTATCACTTGTGGACTAATACTCAAGGTGAAGGCGATATTCACTTATTAGCGCTTCATGGTGGACCTGGTGGCAACCATGAGTATTGGGAAGATGCTGCAGACCAATTAAAGAAACAAGGATTGAATGTACAAGTTACTATGTATGATCAATTAGGTTCATTATATTCAGATCAACCAGATTACTCTGATCCAGAAATTGCCCAAAAATATTTAACTTATGAATATTTCTTAGATGAAGTTGATGAAGTTCGTGAAAAACTTGGCTTAGATAATTTTTACTTAATTGGTCAAAGTTGGGGCGGTCTTTTAGTTCAAGAATACGCTGTTAAATATGGCAAGCACTTAAAGGGTGCAATTATTTCATCAATGGTTGATGAGATTGATGAATATGTTGATTCAGTTAACAGAAGAAGACAAGAAGTTCTTCCACAAACAGAAATTGACTTCATGCATGAATGCGAAAATAATAATGATTATGATAATCAACGCTACCAAGAAGATGTGCAAATTTTAAATATTAATTTTGTGGATCGAAAGCAACCATCAAAGCTTTATCACTTAAAAGACTTAGGTGGCAGCGCAGTTTATAATGTCTTCCAAGGTGATAATGAATTTGTTATTACTGGTAAGCTTAAAGACTGGCATTTTAGAGATCAACTTAAGAATATTAAGGTACCAACATTAATTACTTTTGGTGAAAATGAGACAATGCCAATTTCTACTGCTAAAATTATGCAAAAAGAAATACCAAATTCACGTCTTGTTACTACGCCTAATGGTGGACACCATCATATGGTTGATAACCCTGACGTTTATTATAAGCACTTAGCTGGCTTCATTCGTGAAGTTGAAAATGGCAATTTTAAGGGTGAATAACGATAAAAAGTCCATGCGATAGCTTCTATATTGAAGCTCTAGCATGGACTTTTTAAGCATATAAATCGCTTTCAAGGTATGTATCCTATATAATTAATAGTAAATATAGTTTTATTAATTTAAGGAGAAAAGCCATGAGGAGAAAAATAAGTAAACTGCTAGTAGCAACTGCTTTAATAGGGACATTAGGAATTTCAGTAGTGGCTTGCAACAATAATGATTCAACTAGTAAAACTAAGCAATCAAGTGTAAAGAAGACCGTTAAAGATAAGGCAAGTAATACAAAAAATACAGCAAGAAAAAGTAAGATTAAACTTAGTCAAACTGAAGCAATAAATAAATTTGATAAAAAGTATTCTGATAAAAAATTAAAAGAAATAGATCTAAAATTAGATGGTAATAAGTACTTTTATGAAATTACAGGATTTGATAAAGATAAAGAATATGAAATGACCATCAATGCTACAAGTGGAAAAGAAGTTAAATCTAGTTCTGAAAAATTAGACTTAGATGAACGTCTGCAAAAAGGACTTGATTTAGATAAGGTGATTTCTCGTGATCAAGCAAGTGAAATAGCAGAAAAAGAAGTTAAAAATAGCACTGCTAAAGAATGGACTCTAAAAATGGATCAGGATAAAGTCATTTGGGATGTAACTGTTGAATCAGGTTCAAGTAAACATGAAGTAGAAATTGATGCTATTTCTAAGAAAGTTATTAAATCAGAAAAAGATGATTAAACAAAAAATTCAGAGTTTTTAAGCTCTGAATTTTTTTATTAGTATTTTTGTAGAAATTAATTTAATAAGTAATTAGCTTATCGGCGTTCATTGTTTCATCGTCTAACTTGTAAGTCTTTAATTCAAAATCATTTTCAAAGTTGCAGTAATAAGTCTTAGTAGCAGCAGAATAGCAAGCAGTATAGACAGTGTATTCATTGCTACCTTGTTTGTTAACTACGCTGCCTTTAATCATCGCAACAGACTTTAAGATGTTAAAGAACTTGGCAACGTTAGCTTTTTCACCTTTAACAGTTGGATAATTAACATTTAAGTAAGCTGCTTTAACAAAGCGATCTGCTGGAATGCTATCACCTGGTAAACCTAAGCTGCCAGTACCAACGCCCCATGGAGCAACTTTTTGACCGTTCCAGCTTTGAGCTGTAGCGTCATGTGGGTTTAAGCCAGTATAGTTGCCGAGATTAGTAAGGTGCCAATTAAAATCTGGGCTGTTAGTTAGAACGCCAAGCTTATCATCAAAGACTTTCATACCGTATTGCTTTGAAATCTCGACAATAATAGCTTCATCTTTGTCACTAATAATCCAGTGAAGAGGAGCAACTGCAAACGATGAATTAATAGCCTCATTAACTAAGTTAACGTTTTTTAAAGCTTCTTTTACGTCGCTGACTTTAGTAAAGTTTTGGGTGACCCAGAGCATAATTTCGTAAGAAGCTAAATTAATTTTTCCATCAATTGGACCGTCACTGAATTTGGCAAAATGCGGGAAGTTTAGACCAGCAATTCCCAAACCATCTTCATTGAAACAGTCAAAGTAAGAAGGATAGTCATCGACTACAATTCCCATGCCGATAACAGCCTTTTTAGTAGTTGTATTATCTAAAAATTTATATGGAAGAGGATAGTTGCGAGGTGTAATAATTACACCTTCACCATAATCTTGTCCAACGTCTAAGTTACGTCCAAAGTATAGATTTCCTTGACCATCAGTAAATCTTAAACCAGTACACATTTTAAAATCCTCCTTAATTATTCAGTAGTAGTTTTAGTTTCTTGCTGAATGATGTATTTCTTTTGACTTCTCTTAATTTGAATAACAGCAAATACTAAGATGATAAAACCAATTGCTATAAAGGCAATCATGAAGTACCAAGCGACTGTAAAGCTGGCTTTTCCTTTAATAATTCCGAATAATGGAGCACCAATAGCGTATCCAATCGCATAAGCCAAACCAACGTATCCTAACATTACACCCTGATCTCTTGAACCAAAGAGGTCCTTAGCCATAAATGCGGGACCAGACATGTAGCTAAATACGGCTAAACCACAGAAGATAGCGTAAGCAATACCTGCAATTTTACTTACGTGAGCGCCATAAGGTTGAAAACTGATCAGAACCATCATTAAGATGGATAAAACATACATGCAGCCAGCATACGTCATTGATTTAGCAGTACCAAATTTATCAAATAAGAACCCCCCGGAAACATTTCCAATCAAACAACCAACACCGTACATTGATCCAATGAGACCAACATCGGTTAGTGAAAGTTTAGTATCAAGAAAGGCTGCATAATCTTCATTTAAGGAAGCTAAGCCTAAGCCAATAATTAGAAAGCCAAGACTGAAAATCCAGAACCATTTCATTTGTAAAACTTGTTTACTAGTCCAGCCTTTAAATTCCTTAGCTTTAGCCAATTCTGCTTCTTTCTTGCTTTCAGCTAACTCAGCATCAGAAATAACGATTTCATCTTTCTTAGGAGTTCTAATAAAGCAGGCAATAACTATACCAATTACTAATAGAGCAACTGCGAAGATGAAAAATGGTGCCATTGAAGTCAAGTGACCGGTCTTAGTATTACCAGTCATAAAGTGCTTTAAAATAGCTTGCGTTGCAGGTTGTAAGAAAATATTACCAATTGAGCCACCGCAGAAGGCAATTCCTAGAGCAGCTCCACGTCCTTTTGCAGGGAACCAGTGGTTAATAACCCAAGGCACACCTTGACCGGAATAAAAAGTTGAGCCAATCATACAAATGATAGCGGCAATATAGAATCCTGGTAGTTTTGTACTAATTCCAAAGATTACATAGGCAATAGCGGAAAGACCAATACCGATTAAATACATAAGTCTGAAATTAACTTTCTCTAATGCTTTACCAATAAATGGCGAAGCAACTGAAGCAAAAACTGCCCCAAACGTAAAGATTAATGTATATGATGCTAAGGTAAAGTGAAAAGTATTAACTAAAGGGTGGATAAACAAAGGTTGAATATTTTGAGCAATCCCGTAAGGAATGGCTTGGGTTAACATACAAAGGAAAACCATAAAATATTTATAGCCTTTGCTAACGACCTTATCTTTAGTAGCGACATCAGTAGACATGTAATTACCTTCTTTCTAAACTAATTACTTATCTAAAATAATATTTGGTTTGCTGACGACAATATTTTTTTGCATTTGCTTAATTTTAATAGCTGCAAAAATTAATAATATAAAACCAATTGCTACAAAGAAAGTAGTGCAGCACCAAGCAGTTGTAAAACTGGTAGCGCCTTTTATGACGCCAAATAATGGGGCGCCAATTGCAAAACCAACAGCATATGCCAGGCTAATGTAACCTAAGTTAACACCTTGGGCTTTTGCACCAAATAAGCTTTTTGACATAAATGCGGGACCAGACATATAGCTAAAGACAGATAGACCACTTGTAAAGGCCCAACCCATACCAGCGTAGAAATTAATGCGATCGCCATAAGGATGAAGGCTAATAAAGATCATCATTAGGATAGCTATAATTAACATTATTCCTGCATATGCCATTGATTTGGCTGTGCCGAACTTATCAAATAAATAACCTCCAGAAATATTTCCGATGATACCAGCAAGTCCAAATACCGAGCCAATCATTCCGACTTCAGTTAAGGATAATTTAGTATCAAGGAAGGCCGCATAGTCTTCGTTTAACGAGGCCAAGCCTAAGCCGATAATTAAAAATCCAATACTAAAAATCCAGAACCATTTCATATGTAGAACTTGTTTACCGCTCCAGCCTTGAAATTCATGTGCTTGCTTTTGAGCAGCTTCGTGCCGGTTTTGCTCAACTTCTTGAGCAGAAGCTAAGATTTCATCTTTCTTTGGTACTCTAATAAAAGCCGTAATAATCAATCCAACTATTAGCAAAGCAATAGCAAAGATAAAGAAAGGTGCCATGGAAGTTAAGTGACCAGTTTTAGTATTACCGGTCATGAAATGCTTTAAAATTTCCTGGGTAATAGGTTGGAGGAAAATATCACCAATCGAGCCACCGCAGAATGCTAAACCTAAAGCAACGCCGCGTCCTTTAAACGGAAACCAGTGGTTGATAATCCATGGAACACCTTGACCAGAATAAAAGGTTGAACCAACCATACAAATAATTCCAGCTAAATAAAAGCCAGGTAACTTTGTGCTAATTCCAAAAATTACATATGCACCAGCTGAAAGACAAATACCAATCAGATATAAAATTTTAAAGTTTACTTTTTGTAAAGCCTTACCAACTAATGGTGAAACTAAAGACCCTACGACAGCCCCAAAAGTAAAAATTAATGTGTAAGAAGCTAATGTAAAATGAAAAGTATTAACTAGAGGGTGAACAAATAAAGGTTGAATTAATTGAGCGAATCCATATGGAACAGCTTGAGTTAACATGCAGAGAAATACCATAAAGTATTTGTAGCCTTTACTGACCACCTTTTGTCTATCGTTTGACATCGTATCTCTCTTCTTTCTGACAAAATACTATTAGCTTGATAAGTTATATATTATTATGCGTGTGAGCTTTGACTATAGCCACCTATATTGTGGCTCACTAAATCGAGTAAACCAAAAATAACGGCTTATAATGTTATTTAATAGGCATAATAAAAAGCCTATCTTTTTTTAAGATAGACTTAAGAAAATTATTTTTTTACATATCCTGCGATGTCATCATCGTCAAAACTATAGCTTAGTTTCTTGCCATATGCCTTTTCATAGGCTTTTTTCTTTTGTAGATAATCAATATCACGCATTCTTTTGGCGTTTTGATCAACTGTTAGACGGTCAATTGGATAGATTGTTGGCAAAACGTGAAGAATGTAGCGAGTTTTATGGAACTCGCTACTATTTTTCTCCATTTCAGGAAGATCCTGAATCTCTACAAAACAGGAAATAATTGGAACGTTGGCCTTAGCTGCGTAGTAGTAGGCACCTTTTTGAAGAGGACGCGGCTTTCGATAGTTATACCACATTTCTTGTTCTGGATAGATCAAGACCCAGCCCTTTTTATCAAAAACTTGCTGCAAATGTTTAGGAAATTCACGCCCCAAATATTGGTAGCTTTGAACAATTGGAATTGCATTAATGTTGTTCATTAAGAAACCAAAGAAACCGGGTAATTTTAAATTAGAATCTTCAATCACAATATAAAGCTTTTTGTGACATTTGTTGGCTAATTTTTTGATTGGAAGACTATCAGTTTGTTTGAAGTGATTACTAGTAACAATTGCGCCATATTTAGGCCCTTGAGCACGATGTTTATTCTTGATTTGCGTGTGGGCCATCAAAATTAAAGTATCAATATTAATAATGCCTTGGGCAATAATATTCTTTAGTTTATGACTAAACTTTTTTTGTTGTTCCCAATAATCATTAACCAGCTTGATTCTTTCGCTTTTAGTTAGGATAGGATCGCCTAATTCGACTTTGGCATGCATTTTTCCTTTTTTAACAGCTGCTTTGATATTTTCGATAACTTTTGCGCGATTTTCTCCAATAATCATAATTTAACCCTTTCGCCTTTTCTTTTAACTTGAGCCCAATTATTTGGATCAAGTGCTGTGCTAGCTTCTTTTTCAAGCATATGATCTAATTTTGCTCGGTCTTCGGCTCGCTCTTGGTCAGTATAGTTGTCTAATTCTCCCTTTAACTCCTCATAAAAAGGTGTGCTAGAGGCATATTTCCAGAAATAAGCATTATATTGGACATCTTTAAAGTGCCAAGGTTTGAAAAACAAATTATAGTGAATTAGCCCAGGTTTAGAAATGGGTTCGGTATTTTCATTAGGCATTGCATCCCAGCGTGGATCAAGATGCAAAATTCTTCCATCGCCAATCTCATTTAGGTAGTCTTGATCAGGAGCAATACAATCAAAGTGATATTGTTCAAGTAAATGCATAAAGTGATCGATAAAGTGTTCATCCCTAAAAGCCTTAGAATTTAAGACTAACATCCCCGAATTGATATATTTCTTTGGATCGAGAGCTAGAACCTCTTTAATATATTTCACCATTTTATCTACATATTGAATCGATGAGTCTGTACAAGCGGCGAATAGCTTATTATCTAAGTCGTTATTATACAGCTTAGCAATGTCATCAACGACGACGGTGTCACTATCGATGTAAATTGCTTTATCATATTGTGGAAATAGGTCCGGAATAAAGAGACGATAAAAAATAGACATTGTGAAAAAGTCTGCTCGAAGGTAGTTTTCTTTACGATTCTGGATCGGTTTTACTAATTTTTCATCGATATGGAAAAATTTAACATGTACATAGTCATTAGCAAAAGCTGCAAGTTGCTTTTGGTGTTTCTCAGACAGGTCTTGGTTTAAAAAAGTAACTGTGTAATCATTTTGCGGACTAGCATTCTTAACTAAAGAATTAAGCGAAACTGCCGCATACTTGGTAAAATCATCACTAATACTATAAAAAACAGGGATAGTCATTTTTAGTCCTCTTTATATCTTTACAGATGTCGTTTTCTTAACTTTTGCCCAAGTTACATCTTCATCTTTGATTTCGTCAACTTTTTTAATCATCCAATCAAGGTCAGTACGTGCTTTTTTACGGTCCTCATCGGTAAAGCTAGCTAATTGTGCTTTTAGTTCTTCATAATATGGAGACTTCTTAGCAACATCCCAGAAGTATTTGCCATATTGAACATCTGCAAAATGCCAGGGCTTGAAGAAAAGATTATAATGAACAATTTTAGGATTTTTAATTTCATCCATGTGTTCATTAGGCATTGCATCCCATTCAAGTGGTAAATGATAAATTTTATCTTCGCAAATCTCATTCATATAAGCTTGATCAGGATCGATATTATCGAAATGATACTTTTCAATTAATGAATAGAATTTATCGACAAATTTCTTATCTCTAAAGGCTTTCATATTGAAGAGAATAACGCCGTTATTAATATATTTTTCTGGTGGGAAAATACCTTGACATTCCTTGATATAAACTTGAAGTGGTTTAATAAATCTGATTGACATATCTGGTACGCTAGCAAACATGTTATCACCAATTTCGGTGTTGTAAAGCTCAGCGATGTCAGTACAAATAATAGTATCAGCATCTAAATAAACAGCCTTGTCATATTGAGGAAAAAGGTTAGGAATAAATAGACGGTAGAAAATAGACATCGTGAAAAATTGTGCCCGTAAGTAATTCTCTTCACTGTTGTGAATCGGAGCTACCATTTCGTCATCAATATGAAAAATATTAACATGGACATTTTTGGTTGAAAGATCTTCCAAATCTTTCTTATGCATATCACTAATGTTTTGAACTAAGAGAGTAATGGTATAGTCCTTGTTTCGATCAACATGGTCAATTAGTGACTGAATTGAAACAGCTGCGTAAGGTGTGTAGTTGTCGCTAATTGTATAAAAAACAGGTATAGTCATCAAAAAAATAGATTCCTTATATATTAAAAGTTTCTAGGCCCGCTTTAATTGTGACCTAAGCTCTGTATACTGCTTAAGTAAATCATCATATTCATGTAATTTCAAGACGCTGTGCACACGCTCTATATCCCATGGTTTAACAGTTAAAGTATGGAAGTATGGCTTAAAGCGAAAGCTAGTTGTAAAATGTTGAATTTTAGTATCGGTTCGTAAACGATATTGTTCATTGTAGCAGCGCGGAGCAATTTTCTTCTCAGTAGCAAGTTTATTTAGAGCAGACTGATCTGGGAGAAGCATTTTTTTATCACTCATTTTTTCTCTAACTTTGGCAAATAATTGTGTTTTTTTAATTTCAGACATATTAAGAAGCAAGACGCCTGAGTTTAAGTAATCAAATGGCTTATGAGTATGGATATTATGAAAGAAGAAACGACCCCAGAAGTCTAAAACACCAACTAGTTCGATATTAGTTAGATCTTGATTATAAAAGTCGCTAATATCTTTACGCACAATAATATCATCATCTAAATATAAGATACGATCAGGAATTTGTGGTAGTTGATCCGCAAAAAGGCGTAGCATTGCATATGGAGTAAAGCGTGTTTCCATATTTGCTCGTGGAGGTTCTTTTTTAAATAATTCAGTACAATCGATTAATTCAGCAGTATTGTTAGGATCTTTTTCCTTCAGCAGTTTTTTAATTAGCCTAAATGCTTGCTGATTAAAAGCTGTGTATCCCTCTGCGTGCATCGTTAAAATGTAAAAGTGTAAGGGAGTTGATGTGTTTTTTAGTAAAGATAGTGTTGTAATTAAAATACCATCTTCGGCATGAGAATCGCCGCAAAACATAATGTTCATTTTTATCCTCCGATTTTTCGCTGCTGGTAGCGATAATACTCATAGTTGCTTAATTTTGAACGGTCCTTTAATTGAGTAAATACTTGATCATGTAGCTTTTTTTGCTGTAATTTTTTAGGCAGAGAAGTATCTGGGAAAAAAGGCCCATCAATATAGACAGTAATCCTAGGTCGCTTGCTGAATTTTCTTTTCTGGTAGGTTGTCGTCATGACAAAGCTTGGCTTATTCGTTTGAACTGAAAAATTAAAACTAGTTGCTGGAAATGGGCGAATATCAGTATAGTAAGGCCAGACATGTGCTTCTGGGTAAATAATAATATGGGCATCTTCCTTAGTTAGAGTATTAACTGCCTTAAGCAAATGAATTGCTTGTTTAATATTTTTGCCAACTGGTAGTCCTCCATAAGGTAAGAGAATTTTTCCAATTATTGGAATTCCCCAGTTTGCTTGATTAGCAATTGCATAATAATCTTTCCAGCCAAAGAGGGTTAAAGGCATAAAGGCATCATTAACCATTTGAGTGTGATTTCCATAGACAAAATAGCTTTGATGTTTATATTTAAATAACTTATCTCTCCCTATTACTTTGACATGCATTACGCCATAAGTAAAAAGATAAGCAAAACCAGTAGCTAAAAAACGCATTAAATAGTTAAGAGGAGTACGTTTAATAATTTGATAATTGCTAGGTAGGGTGAAATCTTGTTGCTTACTTTTGACAATGTCATCAGTTAAAGAATTATAGTAAATAACATTACGTTGAGATGCTTTAGTATTCATGATATTAATTATAAAAGAAGTTTAAAAACAAAAAAAGACATCGCCACAGCGATGCCTTATAAATATGGGTGG